>VOFD01000026.1_pt1 | contig 62613 bp, 86 predicted proteins | sample 5384101 | NCBI WGS metagenome assembly VOFD01 (sample SAMN12384723, study PRJNA508395) | human gut metagenome | isolation source: healthy gut C | host: Homo sapiens
ACGGAAAAGTAAGAGTAATTGTCAGAAATGATACATACTCAGTAGAAAACGGCGCTCCGTGGGACGGCGTTCTCGTTGATGAGTGGGTAAGCATTAATAATGACACTACTATGATGTCAGCCGTTGCTGATGCACTCAACAATCACGGCTACACACAGGAGGGTGCCGAGAACAATTACATCTCATCAATTAACGGTCTTGCTGCATTTGACGGCGGTACAATGAGTGGCTGGATGGGAACTCTCAATGACTGGTTCACAAATTCAGGTTATGCATCCTATACAGTAGCAGACGGCACACTTGAGAGTGGTGATGAAATCGCTATTATGTATACTTCAAACGGTTACGGCGAGGATATCGGCGGTACATGGGCAAATAACGATACAACTGTTAAATCGGTTGAGATCACAGGTGCCGAGCTTTCGGGCGAATTTGATCCGTCAGTTACAGACTACACACTCACAATCGACACTCCGTCAGCTGATGTAAATGTAGTTCCTACTGCAACTAACAAAAACTTCCAGACAAGAAAATATAAGAATGAATATCTTCCTTCTGACGACAGTGCGTTTTACAAGAGAAGTCAGGCTGTTAATGTTTCTGACGGTGACAAAATTATCATAGGTTGCGGTGATAATGCATGGCCGTCAATGAACACAAGTGAAGGCGGTACTGTATATACATTCACAGTTAAATATGCTCCTTCCGCAGCTGACACAGTTTCAAACAAGATTGACGAGGTTGCAAAATATCTCGCATCACAGGATGCCCCCACAGTTTCTTCAGTAGGCGGCGAGTGGACAGTCCTCGGTCTTGCAAGAGCAGGTAAAATCACAGACGAAATTGCAGACAGTTACTATCAGAATGCAGTTAAGTATGTTGAAGAAAAGGGTTCTGCAAAGCTTCACAATACTAAATCAACAGACAATTCAAGAGTAATCCTTGCACTTACGGCAATCGGTAAGGATGTTACGGATGTTGCATCATATAACCTTCTTGAACCACTTGCAGATATGGATTATGTTAAGAAGCAGGGTATCAACGGTCCTATCTTTGCACTCATTGCACTTGATACGGGCGATTATGAAATTCCACAGACTGACGCCGCAAATCCCACAACAAGAGAAAAGCTCGTACAGACAATTCTTGATGCACAGGTAGCAAACGGTGGCTGGACATTTTTCGGTTCAACTGCAGATCCTGATATGACAGGTATGGCAATTCAGGCACTTGCTCCTTACTACTCAACAAACAGCGATGTTAAAGAGGCAATTGATAAAAGCACTCACAGCAATGTCAAACGCACAGAATAAAAACGGCGGATTTGCATCATGGGGTTCTGTAAACAGCGAAAGCTGTGCACAGGTACTCGTTGCACTTACAAGCCTTGGAATTGATCCTACAAATGATGAAAGATTCATCAAAAACGGCAACACACTCATCGACGCTATGATGAGTTTCTCCGCTGAAAACGGATTCGGTCATACAGATACAACATACAATCAGATGGCAACCGAACAGGGTTTCTATGCTTTTGTTTCATTTGACCGTCTTGTAAACGGCAAAACTTCACTCTACAATATGACTGACCGACTTGCAGAAAATTATGCCGTAGGTGATGTTAATCTTGATAACACAGTTTCTGTAATTGACGCAACACTCGTTCAGAAGCAGATTGTAAACCTTGAACAGCTTTCAAAGGTTTCACTTATCAAAGCTGATGTAAATCATGACGGTGTTATCAATGTTGTTGATGCAACAGAAATTCAGAAAATCATCGTTAAGCTCGTTTGATTAAAGTTCACAAGTAAAAATTGGTTATGGAAAAGATAAAAAGTTTCTTAAAAAAAATCAAATACTTTTAATTGCGGTGTGCGTTTGTATTACCGCACTTACAGTAGCATTTTTTGCAGGCGGCAACCGATCGGAAAATAAAGTTCAAACTGCATCAACTGCCTCCTCGCTATCGACAACAAATGCAGACACAGAAACAACTTCTGTGTCTGCAACAGAGAAAAACCACTCAAAATCCTACCGATTCCACTAAATCAAACAAAGATAAAAAGGACAAAAAAAATTCCGAAGATAAAAAGAACAGTAAGGATAATTCGCAGAACAGTAACAGTTCAGCTGTTGAAAAAAGTGAGAAATCCGAGCAGAGTTCAAGCAACAGTTCTTCGGATAAGAAAAAACCGTCTTCTTCATCAAACAGTTCTTCAAAGCCGAACAAAAGAATGATATTCAGCCGACAACGCAGGACAAGTACAAAACCGATCCCGTACCGTCGGGAAAGCCAAAGCCGGTTGAACCGGAAGAACAGGAAACAAAAGATACAAATCTTTATTGTACCTTTACAATCACCTGTTCAACAATTCTTGACAACATGGATGACCTTGATCCCGAAAAAAAATTGAACTCGTTCCAAAGGACGGTATAATCCTCAAAAAAACAGAAGGTTCAATTCAAAGAGGGTGAATCTGTATATGATGTCCTTGTAAAAGTTTGTAAGGACAACAATATTCATATGGAATCGAGCTGGACTCCTATGTATAATTCCGCCTATATTGAAGGAATTAACAACCTCTACGAATTTGACTGCGGTTCTCTTTCGGGTTGGATGTACAAAGTCAATGAATGGTTTCCAAACTACGGCTGTTCACGATATGTACTCAAGAACGGCGACGATGTGGTCTGGTGTTACACTTGTAATTTAGGCTATGATGTCGGCGGAGGATACGCAACAGGAGAATAATGATGAAGGATACTTTTTTCAAATATGCACCCCTTTATCAATTTTATATTTTTTGCACTTACAATAGGGTTCACGATGTTTATCATGAACCCTGTTTGTCTTGCTGTCAGTTTTTTATGTGCGCTTGTAACTGCTTTATACCTTAACGGCAAAAAAAGCTGTGAGATTGTCACTTGTTTTTCTTTTTGCCTATGATACTCTTGATAGTTCTCATAAATCCTGTTTTTAATCATGAAGGAATGACTATACTCACATATTTTCCGTGGGATAACCCACTAACCCTCGAATCAATCGTTTACGGTATTGCAAGTGCATTTTTGCTTTCGTCAACAGTTTTATGGTTTTCTTCATTCAATGCAGTAATCACTTCAGACAAGGTAGTTTTCCTGTTTGGCAGAATAATGCCGTCATTGAGTCTGGTGATTTCAATGGCATTGCGTTTTGTTCCAAGGTTTTCGGCACAAATGAAGCTTGTGCGTAATGCACAACACACAATAGGCAGAGATATAAACGAGGGAACATTGTTTCAAAGAATAAGAAACGCAGTAAAAATTCTTTCGATTATGATAACATGGTCGCTTGAAAACGCAATTGAAACAGCCGATTCAATGAAAAGCAGAGGTCACGGTCTTAAAGGCAGAACATCCTATTCACTTTATAAATTTGACAAAAGAGACGCATTTATGCTTTGTACAATCCTTTTTACCGGATTGGTACTTATGATTTTTTTTTACAAACGCAATAAAATTCAGATACTATCCGTCAATCAAGGGCGATTTGTTTACGGTGCAAAGTGTTATTTTTTATATATTCTACACATTTTTAATGTTGATTCCGCTATCGGTAAATATAGGAGAGGGGATAAAATGGAAACATATGCAATCAAAAATCTGAGTTTTCGATACCCCGAAACCGGTATTGATGTACTTAAAGATATTACTTTCAGCGTAAACGAAGGCGAGTTTATCACAGTCTGCGGTCCGTCAGGCTGCGGAAAAAGCACACTTCTCAGACATCTGAAACCCGATCTTTCACCGCACGGTGTTCTTTCGGGAGAAATATTCTTTGAAGAAAAACCTATATCAGACCTTTCTCACAGGGAGCAAAGCAGTAAAATCGGCTTTGTTATGCAATCACCTGAAAATCAGATTGTTACCGATAAGGTATGGCACGAACTTGCTTTCGGACTTGAAAGTCTTGGTTATGACAACAATACAATCCGAAATAAAAAGAGTTGCCGAAACAGCTTCATTTTTCGGAATCCAAAATTATTTTGAAAAAGTGTTCTCGAACTTTCGGGCGGACAAAAGCAAATTTTAAACCTTGCTTCAATTATGGCAATGCAACCGTCCGTTCTCATTTTGGATGAACCGACAAGCCAACTCGATCCGATTGCGGCAAGCGAATTTTTGCACTGCGTTTCACGCATAAATCACGAACTGGGGACAACGGTGATAATAACGGAACACAGACTTGATGAGGTGCTTCCGCTTTCAGACAGGGTGCTTGTAATCGAAAACAACGGAATTTCAGCTTTTGACTCTCCTCAAAAGGTCGGGAAAATTCTTAAAGAAAAAAACAGCAAAACATTTCTTTCTATGCCTGCTCCAATGCAGATATGGCAGGCTGTTACAGAAAATGACAATACCGACTGTCCCGTAACTGTTCCAAGCGGCAAAAAGTGGCTTTCGGAATATGCCCAAAATCATAAAATGTATGAGCTCATGCCCGAAAACATTCAGAAACATTCTGATAAAGAAGCAGTAAGTCTTAATGATATTTGGTTCAGGTACGAAAAGTCAGGTACAGATGTACTAAAAGGTCTTTCACTAAAAATATATCAGGGGGAATTTGCGGCTATACTCGGCGGTAACGGAATGGGAAAATCAACCGCTTTGTCAATTATCTGTTCACTTAACAAGCCATACAGAGGCAAAGTTGAAATCTCTCCGCTTAACAAAAATTCTTTTGACACGCTCGTAGCAGTATTACCCCAAAATCCGCAGACACTGTTTTTGAAAAAAACTGTACTTGAAGATTTATACGAAGTATTTGACGGCAGAAAAATCAGCAAGGAGGAAAAAGAAAGACGGGTTACCTCAGCGGTAAAGCTGTGCAGACTTGAAAACCTCTGCAATCGCCATCCTTATGATTTATCCGGCGGTGAACAGCAGAGAGCGGCTCTTGCAAAAATTCTTCTCATAAGGCCCCAAATTCTTTTACTTGATGAACCTACAAAGGGACTTGATGCCGAATTCAAGATTGAGTTTGCTCAGATTATATACGACCTCAACAAAGCCGGCATAACCGTTCTCATGGTAAGTCACGATGTAGAGTTCTGTGCTGTATATCCAAGCCGCTGTCTGATGTTTTTAACGGTGAAGTTGTGTCGGAAGGTACACCGAGAAACTTCTTTTTCGTCAAACAGCTTTTATTCCACCTCTGCAAGCCGAATGTCAAAAGGCATAATAGATAACGCAATATCATCAAATGATGTCATATACGCCTGCACAGGTCAAAACAGAGATATTCAAACTAACAGAAACACACCTGATATTGACCTTTTTAAAAACGACACCGAAAATAGTCCCCCCAAAAAACAAAGCTGAAAACAAAAAGCTATCTGTTTTTAAAAAAATCTGCGGATTATTTGGTGCAGTACTGTTCATACTCGGTCTGATTATAAATCTGGAATATATTCCGAATTTTTCAGCCAAAACTTTGCCTACCTGGTTCAACTGGGGAATTATCGGAGTATCTGTTGCGTTGCTTATGATAGCTTTCGGAACAAAATCAAAACGACCGATTGACCTGCCGAGAAAAAGTTCAAAACTGAGTAAAAAGAACCGTCAGTATGGCAATTATGGTTTTGCTTGCAATTCCTGTTACAATTTTTGTAGGAATGACATATCTTCAGGATCAGAAATATCTTTTTATTTCACTCCTGGTTATGATTGAGTGTATGATTCCGTTTTTTTCTCGTTTTTGAAGGCAGGCACCCAAAAGCGAGAGAGCTTGTCATAATTTCCGTTCTATGTGCAATAGCAGTTGCAGGACGACTTGCATTTACAATGTTGCCTCAGTTCAAGCCCGTTGTGGCAATTGTGATAATTTCGGGAGTAGCATTCGGTGGTGAATCGGGATTTCTTGTCGGTGCTGTAAGTATGCTTGTTTCAAATCTTATGTTCGGTCAAGGACCTTGGACGCCGTGGCAAATGTTTGCGGCAGGAATAATAGGCTTCATTGGCGGTATTCTCTTTAAGAAAGGTCTTTTGGGCAGAACAAGGACTTCGCTCTGTATATACGGTTTCATTGCCACAATGGTCATTTACGGCGGACTTATGAACCTTTATTCGGCACTCACATCACATTCCGCATTTAATCTAAATATGCTCATAACTTTTTTTATGTTCAGGGCTTTCCTATGGATATTGTTCACGCAGTTTCGACTGTTATATTTCTGTTTTTCGGAGCAGAACCTATGCTTGAAAAGCTTGACAGAATTAAAGTTAAGTACGGACTTATCGAATAAACCTAAACAGCAGATAAAATTTCTGCTGTTTTTTGTGCTGTAATTTAAAAATTTTCGACAAAAGTATAGACATAATCCGAAAATAATATTATAATTTTGATGTGTCTGATTTTAATCAAACAGTATTTACAATCTAAAACGGCAAACTGTAAATACTTTTAATTCAGAATTAAAAAGGTTAAAGAGAGAAAAAATATGGGCGGATTTATGGGTGTTGCAGCAAAACAGGACTGCGTATTCGACTTATACTTTGGAATTGACTATCATTCACACCTTGGCACAAGAAGAGGCGGTATGGTTGTTTATGACAAAGAAAAAGGATTTGACAGATCAATCCACAATATTGAAAATGCACCTTTCAGAACTAAATTTGATAAAGATATGCAGAGTATGAAAGGCAAATTCGGTATCGGCTGTATTTCCGACTACGAACCGCAGCCTCTTATTGTTCGTTCACATCACGGTACATATGCAATTACCACCGTAAGCAAAATCAATAATACAGATGAACTTGTTGAAGAAATTTTTGAAAAAAGGCGGTTCGCATTTTTTCTTGAAATGAGCGGCGGTGAAATCAACGCAACCGAGCTTATTGCAACTCTAATCAATCAAAAAGAAAACCTTGTTGACGGCATAAGCTATGCTCTTGAAAAAGTTGACGGCTCTGTTTCGCTCCTGTTGATGAATAAAACGGCATCTATTGCGCAAGAGATAAGTACGGCAGAACTCCTGTTGTTATCGGAAAAAAGAGGACGCATTTTGTGTGGCGTTTGAATGTTTCTCATACAAAAACCTCGGCTACAATGATTATAAAGAACTCGGACCGGGTGAGATTACGGTAATTACAGACCAAAACTGCATTACACTCAAAAAGCCCGGTGATAAAATGAAAATCTGTACTTTTCTGTGGGTTTACTACGGCTATCCTGCAAGCTCATATGAGGGTACAAGTGTTGAGCAAATGCGTTACAACTGCGGTGCAAAAATGGCTGAAAGAGATTCCGTAAAGCCCGATATCGTTGCAGGTGTACCCGATTCAGGCATTGCTCACGCAGTAGGCTATGCAAATGCATCGGGAATTCCGTTCTCAAGACCGTTTATTAAATATACACCTACTTGGCCGAGATCATTTATGCCGACAATACAGAGTCAGCGTAATCTTATTGCAAAAATGAAGCTTCTCGCAGTTGAGGATTTAATCAGAGGAAAGAGCCTTCTTCTTATTGATGACTCAATTGTAAGAGGCACACAGCTTCGTGAAACAACGGAATATCTTTTTGAAAGCGGTGCAAAAGAGGTTCACATCAGACCTGCGTGTCCTCCGCTTGTATACGGCTGTAAGTATCTTAACTTCTCAAGATCATCTTCTGAAATGGATCTCATCACAAGACGAGTTATTGAAAGACTTGAGAACGACAATGTTACAGACGAAATTCTTCAGGAATACACAAATCCCGATTCTGAAAAATACGAGCAGATGGTTGATGAAATCTGTAAAGAACTCAAGTTCACATCCTTGCGTTTTAACAGGCTTGACGATATGCTTGATTCCTGCGGAATTGACAAATGCAAACTCTGTACTTATTGTTGGGACGGTAAGGAATAATTAAATTTTATTTATAAAAAATAAGGCATTTGCAATGAGAAATCTCAAAGCAAATGCCTTTTTGTTTTTACTTAGTATGCAATAATTTCGTAGCCGTCCTCAGTTACAAGAACCTGAATTTCCCACTGTGCAGACATTGAGTTATCTTCTGTATAGATAGTCCAGCCGTTATCCTCATCAACGAAAATATCAGGTTTTCCTGCGTTCACCATAGGTTCAATGGTAAAAATCATACCGGGTACCATAAGCATTTCCGTGCCTTTTTTAGAAATGTAACTTACCCATGGATCTTCGTGAAATTCAAGACCGATTCCATGACCTCCTACTTCACGAACAACAGAGTAACCTTTACTCTTTACATAATCATTGACAGCCTGACCCATATCTCCGAGAAAGCCCCAAGGCTTAACCTGCTTGAGTCCCTCATAAACTGCATTTTTGTTTCTTCAACAAGCTTTCTGTTTTCTTCGCTTACATTACCGATACAAAACATTCTTGAAGAATCGGAGAAATATCCGTTCAAATTAGTTGAAACATCAACATTGATTATATCGCCGTCTTTGATTATTACATCTTCCGACGGAATACCGTGACAAACTTCGTTGTTTATTGAAGTACATACGCTCTTGGGAAATCCCTCAAAATTAAGGGGAGCCGGAACACCGCCCATTTTGGTTGTGATATCATACACCCACTTATCAATTTCAGCCGTGCTGATACCTGCCTTAATATGCTCTGCAACATAATCGAGAACTGCAATATTAATCTTTGCACTCTCCTTGATTTTTTCAATCTGCTCAGCATTTTTCAAGATTTCATGGGAGGGAACAATGTGACCCGCACCCTCAAATTCCTCAATTTTTTCATCAAAATCTATATGACATTTTTTATACTTTTTTCCGCTGCCACACCAGCAAGGATCATTTCTGCCAGGTTTTTCCATTTTACTAACTTCCTTTCATTTTTCCAATTCATAATCCTTGATAATTATACCACCAAACAAATTTTATTACAACATCTTTGTCATATGCAAAAATCCAAAAGAAAAATCTTGTCAGAAAAAAGTTTTGTAGTATATACTGAATAAGTAATATATAATCTCACACTCGGCATATTTTTATGCAGAGGTGTTTGTATGAATAAAAAATCCCGACATTTTATGCTCTCTGCTTTATACTGTTTGCAATATTCTGCATTATTATGGTATCTGTTTTTTTCAGACTTAATCCGACAAAATCTGTTATGACCGAAAACAAAACAGAACCGATAATTGTAATTGACGCAGGTCACGGCGGCGAAGACGGGGGAGCGGTAAGCGAAAGAGGTGTGCTTGAAAAAGACATCAATCTTTCTATAGCAAATAATTCAGCTGATTTATTAAAAATTTTCGGATATAAGGTTGTTCAAACAAGAACAGATGATGTATCTCTTGATAACGGAGAAGATTCGGTTCATTCAGGAAAGTTGCCGATTTAAAAAACGGCTCGAAATTTTCAATTCAGACAAAAACAATATTGTAATCAGTATTCATCAAAACAAATTTTCTCAAAGCAAATATTACGGAACTCAAATTTTTTATTCCCAGAATAACAGTCAAAGTCAAAATCTTGCGGAATGCATTAGAAATTCCGTAAAAAATGCTTACAGCCTGATAACGAACGGCAATGCAAAAAGGCAGACGGCTCAATCTATCTTTTAAAAAAGGCTGAAAACCCGTCCGTTATTGTGGAATGCGGATTTATTTCAAATCCGGATGAACTTGCTAAGCTGCAAAGTGACGAATATCAAAAAAGAAATGGCAACTGTAATCATTACAGGATTTTTAGATTATACTCATCAATAAATACAGGAAGTGAAATAAATGGCTTCAAAAATCAAAAGTGTTTACATATGTTCGGAATGTGGATACGAATCGCCTAAATGGTACGGAAAATGCCCGTCATGCGGCGAATGGAACACAATGAATGAAGAAATTAAAGATACATCAAAACAGTCAGCAACTGCAAAAACACGCTCTTTTGCAACCTACTCAAAACCATACGCAATATCGGATATTTCAACCGAGGATGAGCACAGATATGACACAGGCTGCGGAGAACTCAACCGTGTACTTGGCGGAGGAATTGTAAAGGGCAGTCTTATACTTCTGGGCGGTGATCCGGGCATAGGCAAATCGACCGTTCTTATGCAGATTTGTCAGTACCTCGGCGATACTCTGAAAATTCTCTACATATCGGGAGAGGAGTCAAAACGACAGCTCAAGCTCCGAGCAATAAGGCTGGGTGTAACTTCGCCGAATCTGTATGTAATGACTGAAACCGATGTTGAGGTTATTTGCGAACAGATAAAGAATCTCAAGCCCGACCTTGTTATGATTGATTCAATTCAGACGATGAATCTTTCAGAATTAAACTCGTCCCCGGCAGCATTACACAGGTACGAGAATCTGCCAATATGCTGATGAGAACCGCAAAAGGACTTGATATTCCTATGTTTATCGTAGGTCATGTCAATAAAGAGGGTTCAATTGCAGGTCCAAAGGTACTTGAACATATTGTTGACACCGTACTGCATTTTGAAGGTGACAAACAGATGAGCTGCCGTATTCTTCGTGCCGTAAAAAACAGGTACGGCTCAACAAATGAAATCGGCGTTTTTGAAATGACTGATAAAGGGCTTAACGAAGTTGCAAATCCGTCTGTTATGTTGCTTTCAGGGCGTCCGAAAAATGTTTCGGGAACTTGCGTCACCTGTACAATTGAAGGATCAAGACCAATTCTTGCCGAAACACAGGGACTTGCCACACAAAGTGGATACGGCAACGCTCGCAGAATGGTTACAGGATATGATTATAACAGACTGTCAATGGTACTTGCCGTTCTTGAAAAAAGAGCAGGATACTATTTTTCAAACTGCGACACCTACATAAATATCGTAGGCGGATTGCGAGTTGACGAACCTGCGATTGACCTTTCAATTGCCATGGCCCTTATAAGCAGTCTGAAAGATACTCCGATTGACGAAAACGCTGTTGTATTCGGTGAAATCGGTCTTGCAGGAGAAATTCGTGCTGTATCAAACGCTCAGATGAGAATTAACGAGGCAGTAAGACTCGGCTTTACAAAAATCATTCTGCCGTATCATAATCTAAAAGGTGTCTCATGTGATGATGCAGAATTGATCGGTGTAAAAAATATTCGTCAGGCATTTGAAGCGGTAGGACAATGAGCAGTTTTGTAATATCAAACAAATACCCATGTTTTGCCGATGAGCTTTCAAAAATGGGGCATAATGTTATATTTTTCGGACACTGTCAAAGCATTTCCGCAACCTGACCAAGCTCATGCCGATATGCAGATTTTGACGATAAATAATACTGTTTTTGTACTTCAAGAGTGTGAAAAGCTAAAAACTTTACCATATAAAGAAAATTTGATTATATGTAAAAAGCAAAGCAGGGAAGAAGTATCCCAAAAATGTATTGCTGAATTTTCTTTTATTTAACGATAAGTCTTTACGGTAAAGTATCTGCAATAGATCCGACTCTTTACAAATATTGCGTAAAAACGATATTGAAATCGTAAACATAAACCAAGGATACGCAAGATGCTCAACTCTAATACTCAATAATCGCACTGCCGTAACAGCTGATATATCCATAAAAAATGCCCTTGAAAAAGATGGGGCAGAGGTGTTATTAATATCCTCGGGTGATATAAAACTTGAAGGATATGATTATGGATTTATAGGCGGTGCAAGCGGAAAAATCTCTGATAATACCGTAGTGTTTTTCGGAAATGCTGAAATGCATCCCTGCTATTCTTCCATAAGAGAATTATGTTTAAAAAATAAAATTGAAATTAAAATATTATGCAAAAATATGCCACTCACAGATGTGGGCGGCATAGTAAAAAATTCTTTAAACTTTTTTCTTAGGTTTTATTTTTGCAAGCGGATTTGAGTCAGCGGCATTTTTCATTTGTTCCGAACTCAGGTGTGTATAAATCTCAGTCGTACCGAGGTTTTCGTGTCCGAGAACCTCTTTAAGCACTCTGACATCAACTCCTGCCTTGCTGATACATAAGCGTGGCAGCGGTGACAGGAATATCCCTGAGAATCAAGTCCGATTTTCTCAAGATATTTATATACCATAGCCTGAATTGTTTTCACAGACATTCTGCGGTGATTACGGCTAATAAACAACGCTTTTTTATCCTTAACTTCATCAATCGGACGCACCTTCATATACTCATTATAAGCTTCAATGCAGGCAGAGTTTAGATAAACAATGCGTTCTTTATTGCCTTTACCGACAACACGCATTGTACCGTCACTATGAATATCATTATAGTTAAGACCTGCCATTTCAGACACACGCAGTCCGCAATTGAGGAAGAGAGTCAAAATACAATAATCACGCTGTTTGTTATTTCCGTCAACTGCATTAAGAAGCTCAATGCTTTGTTCAAGAGTAAGATACTTTGGCAAAGCTTTTTTTTTATTTTTGGCGATTCAAGCTGTTCCACGGGATTTGTATCAAGCAAATGTTTATTATTGGTTATGTACTTAAAAAGCCTTTCAGACTGGAACATTTTCTTGCACGGGACGCACTCTTATTGTTGCGGTCACGATAAAGAAAATTCATATAATCATATGCAAGTTCAAGATTAACGGTTTTAATTAAATCAAGGTCAACATCGTCAATTTTAATTTCATCAAACTCAGTACCGTCAGGCACAAGACCACGCATTACTTTTAAAAATCTAAAAAAGTTCTGAGATCAATAAAATATTCGTCAACGGTTTTCTTCGACATATTTTTAATTGTCTGCTTGTAAATTAAATAGTCCTTCAAAATTGCAGGAGCTTCATCACGAAAATCAACTGCCATAAACACACCACCGTAAATTTATTTCTTATAATGGATAACTCAGAAAAGTTGAACTAAAATCTGTATTAGAAGAATTATAATGCTATTATAACACAAAAAAGGGCGGTGTATATTCAATTACGAAAATTATACAAAATGAATATTTTGTATAATTCAGGGAACAGGTAAAACAAGATAAATCCGAAACATATTGCTAATGCTAATTTACAGCATTTAAATTACAACAGCCGTACAGACTCAAACGAATCTGTACGGCTGTAAATTTTACAGGAATTTAACTTTTAAATTAGCAAACGCCCTGCTGAATCATTGAATCAGCAACCTTCTCAAAGCCTGCAATATTAGCACCTACTACATAGTCACCTTCATGACCATACTTCTTAGCTGCAGCAGAAATGTTCTTATAGATGTTAACCATAATGCCCTCGAGCTTAGCGTCAACTTCTTCAAATGTCCATGAAAGACGCTGTGAGTTCTGGCTCATCTCAAGAGCTGATGTAGCTACACCGCCTGCATTAGCAGCCTTACCCGGTGCAAAGAGAATGCCGGATTTCTGGAGAAGCTTTGTAGCCTCAAGAGTTGTAGGCATGTTAGCGCCTTCGGCAACAGCATAGCAACCGTTAGCGATAAGTCTTTTAGCGTCTTCTTCGTTAAGCTCATTCTGTGTAGCACATGGAAGTGCAACATCACACTTAACTGACCAATCGAATTTGCCTTCGTGATACTCTGAGTTAGGACGATAGTTCTTATACTCTGTAAGACGCTGTCTTTTAACTTCCTTGATTTCCTTAATAGCGTCAAGGTCGATACCTTCAGCATCATAAATCCAACCTGTTGAATCAGCCATTGTAACTACCTTAGCACCAAGCTCTGTAGCCTTTTCTGTTGCATAGATAGCAACATTACCTGCACCTGATACGCAAACAGTAGCACCCTTTGATGTCCTTGCCGTTATCCTTAAGCATAGCCTCTGTAAGATAAAGAAGGCCATAACCTGTAGCCTCTGTTCTTGCGAGTGAACCGCCCCAGTTGAGACCCTTACCTGTAAGAACGCCTTCATATACATTTCTGATTCTCTTATACTGACCGAACATATAACCGATCTCACGAGCACCTGTACCGATATCACCGGCAGGAACATCTGTGTCAGCACCGATGTGCTTACAAAGCTCTGTCATAAAGCTCTGGCAGAATGCCATAACTTCTCTGTCGCTCTTGCCCTTAGGATCAAAGTCAGAACCTCCTTTGCCTCCTCCGATGGGAAGTCCAGTAAGTGAGTTCTTGAAGATCTGCTCGAAACCGAGAAACTTAATAACGCCGAGGTTTACTGACGGATGAAGTCTTAAACCACCCTTGTAAGGTCCAATAGCACTGTTGAACTGAACACGGAAGCCACGGTTAACCTGAACCTTGCCGTTGTCATCAACCCAAGGTACTCTAAACATAATAACTCTTTCAGGCTCTGTAATTCTTTCGAGAATACCATTCTCTTCATACTTTGGATTCTGCTCGAAAACGGGCTCAAGTGAAGTAAGAACCTCTGTAACAGCCTGAATAAACGCAGGCTCATTGGCGTTTTTTTGCTTTCAGCTTTTCAAGCTGTTCACTTACATATGACATAAGTAAGTCCTCCTTAATAAAATTCGCATAAATTATACGGAAAAAATTCCGATTATGCTGTAGCACAGTAAAGCACTACAATCAACATATTAATAATACTATACTTTCAACGATTTTGCAATATCTTTTGTGAGTTTCTTGCAAATTTTTTTTAAAATTATTGAAAAAACAGCCGATTTCATTCCTTTTCTGCAATTAATTTTACAAATCTCCCAAGTTTAGTTGCATTTTCGTACATTTTACGAGCTGAATTTTATGAAAATGTATTTATGAATCCAAGAATTTCATTTGCATTACAATATTTTGTATAATTCATATTTGATTTAACAATTAAATTTTAGTTGCAAACGGACATATTTTATGATAAAATCCTATTAGTAATACTATTTGTAATATTTTTGAAGGTGATTTATATGGACTACTGCAAAAGATTAAAAGAATTAAGAGTCAAAAACGGATACACACAAGGGCAAATTGCATTCATGCTTCACACGAGGCAGGAACAATACAGCAAATACGAAAATGGAAAACGAGAACTGCCTATCAGGCATCTGATAACACTTTGTTGTCTTTATAAAACTTCAAGTGATTATATTCTCGGAATAGAAAAATTTGTAAAAATAAAGCCGTCGTCAATACCAAATCCGAGTATTGACGACGGCTTTATTGCTATATAAAATTGCCGAATTATTGAATTTTTTCTTTAAACATCATCAGAAAACTTACAAGAAGCAATCCGCATGAAACCCATATTATATGCGTTCCAAACGATAACGAAAGATTTCCTCCCAGACCTGCTCCAACTGCAAAGAAAAATATAACACCAAAATAATACATTGCCTGTCTGAGCTGTTCGGGCTTTCTTTCGTGAATAAAACCTGACAGAGCAGCCGTACCGCTTCTCAAATTACCTATACACATCGTACTGGCATAGGAATATCCTCTGACTTTTCTGAAAGTCTGAACCTGCATTGCACAGGAAAACGATACAATTACCGACGCAACGGTATCCATACTCTTCGGCATGAATCCAACCGCAAATAATATGATAATTTCAAACAAGAGTATTCCCTGTCTCCAATGTATCTTTTTGAAATACTTGAATTTTTTCTGTATCAAATCAGCCACAAGGACACCTAACGCAAACGCAAGAATAGGAAAAAGATATTTAAGCCCCTCTTCCCACTTTCCTGTCATAAAATTTGTACTCATAAGCACAACGTTACCCGTCTGTGCATTTGCAAATACTCCGTCACGGGTAAAATATGTATATGCATCCTGAAATCCGCCTGATAACGCAAGAAATATACAATTTCTAAATGCCTCAGACATCTGTCGTGTCGGCTCAAGTTCCTTAAAAAACTTCTTATCCTAAACACAATACTCAACTCCGAATCTATGCGCTAATCTACACAACACCGAACACAATTAAACGGCTCGGTGTTGCACAATAATTAAAATTCAATTATCAGATATCGTTCTTTACTATATCCTCGTAGCTTTCACGCTTAACAACAACTCTTGCTTTGCCGTCTTTAACCATTACGATTGCAGGACGAGGGATTCTGTTGTAATTTGACGCCATAGAATAATTATAAGCACCTGTTGAAAGAACAGCAAGTGTATCGCCTACTTCAACCTTAGCAACCTTTGTATGCTCCTGAACGAGGTCGCCGCTCTCGCAACACTTACCTGCTACCGTTACGATTTCATCAGGCTCTTTGTCAGCCTTACCTGCATTTACTACGGTATAAGCAGACTGATAAAGTGCATACCTAATATTATCAGTCATACCACCGTCAACGGATACATATGTTCTTACATTAGGAATTTCCTTTTTGCCGCCAACTTTGTAAAGTGTAATACCTGCTTCGCCGACAATTGAACGACCCGGCTCAATAAAGATATACGGAACAGGAAGTCCGTGTTCTTTAGCCTTTGCCTTAACAGCCTCAGAAACCTTTTCCATATAGTTTTCGTAAGGAACAGGTTCATCATCCTTAGTGTACATAATACCAAAACCGCCGCCGAGGTTAAGCTCTGAAATAACGATTCCAAGTTCATCGTGAATCTTGCCCATAAAGTCAAGCATAATTTCAGCAGCAGTGACAAACGGATCAATATCAAAAATCTGTGAACCGATGTGGCAATGAAGTTCCGTAAGATTTACATTATCGTACATCTGTGCCTTTTTAACTGCCTCAAAAGCTTCGCCTGTTTCAAGAGCAAAACCAAATTTTGAATCAATCTGACCTGTTCTGATGAAGTTATGAGTATGAGCGTCTACACCGGGCTTAATTTAAAAAAAGAAATATTAGCCTTCTTACCCATTTCACCGCAAATTTCATTGAGAAGCTCAAGTTCGTAAAGGTTATCAACAACGAACTTTCCTACATTAGATTCAAGTGCAAATCTGATTTCATCAGCAGTTTTATTGTTTCCGTGAAAGTGAACTTTTTCCATCGGAAAGCCTGCCTGTACGGCTGTATAAATCTCACCGCCTGATACTACATCAAGACCGAGTCCCTCTTCCTTTGCAATTCTGCAAAGTTCCTTACAGGAAAGAGCCTTACTCGCATACAACGGCATACCGTTACCGTGGTAATACTTTTCAAAGGACTTTACATAAGCCTTGCACACATTTCTGATTGTTGTTTCGTCAAGAACATATAAGGGTGTACCAAATTCTTTGGCAAGTTCGAGTGTATCGCAACCGCCGATTGTAAGATGTCCCTTATTGTTCACATTAAGACATTCGCTAACGAACATTTTACTCATACCTCCGTATTTTTAAAATTTGCTATTGAAGTTTCAATAAGTTTCCTTATTTCATCATTTCCGAAGCCTGTTTGTGCAGAAAACGGTATCAGCGGAACATGTTCAATTGTACTGAAAATGTCCTTATAATACTCAATCTGCTTTTCAAATGCAGTCTTTTTGAGTTTATCACTCTTTGTAAGAACTGCGGCAAAGTTAAATCCGCCTCTGTAAAGGAAATCTATCATATGCAAGTCATCATCAGTCGGAGGATGACGCAAGTCAAGAATCTGAATAACGAGCGGACGCTGTCTGTCCTGTGCAAGGTAGCCTTCCACAAGCTTTGCCCATCTGTCTTTTTCTGCTTTTGAAACCTTTGCATAACCGTAGCCCGGCAAATCGACCATACGAAACTCTTTGAGCTTATAAAAATTAATGGTAGCCGTTTTGCCCGGCTGAGCGCTTACTCTTGCAAGAGCTTTTCTCTGAACAAGTTTATTGATAAAGAGGATTTTCCTACATTTGAATGACCTGAAAATACAATTTCAGGCATATCCGATTCCGGCAACTGATCAACACGACCTGCCGCAAATTCAAAAGCGACTTCATTAAAATTCATAAAATCCCTCTCTTTCACTGTTTTACTGCGTTTACAGTTTTCGTTGCAGAACGAACTGCTGTCATATCAATTCCGTTCCATTGGTTATCGGTAATTCTTACGGTATTATTCACCGCAAGTGCAACTACCTCCGAAAAATTTCTAACAGGAATAAACTTAACTTTTTCAAGAACCGCCTTATCGACATCTTCAAGATCAGGTTCGTTATCCTTTGGAATAATTACTGTTGTAATTCCGTTTTTAAAAGCAGCCATGCTTTTCTCTTTAAGACCGCCTATAGGAAGAACATTCCCTCTGAGGGTAATTTCACCTGTCATGGCTATATCGTGTCTTGCAGGCTTTAAAGTCAGCGCTGAGTAAATTGCGGTTGCCATTGTAATACCTGCAGACGGTCCGTCCTTTGGAACAGCACCCTCGGGAGCATGAATATGAATATCCTTGTTTTTGTAAAAATCGGAATCAACTCCAAGAACCGCCGCATGACTTCTAATACAGGTGATTGCTGTTTTAGCAGACTCCTGCATAACATCACCGAGAGAACCTGTAAGTTCAATCTTTCCTGTACCCTCCATAACGGCAACTTCAATAGGTAAGATTTCTCCGCCCACTGAGGTCCATGCAAGTCCGTTTACTATTCCGATTTCATCCATTTTAGCAAGTGAATCAGGAATAAACTTTTTATGGCCTAAAAATCTTTCTACCTCTTTTTCGTCAATCTTGAATACTTCTGTACCCTCTGTAAGCTTTTCAACGGCACATTTTCTCATAACTGATGCAATAAGCCTTTCAAGAGTTCTTACGCCGGATTCTCTCGTATAGAAGTCTATGAGAGCGTATATGGCTTTCTGAGTGAATTTGAGTTCCTTTGAAGTAAAACCGCACTCATCAAGCTGTTTAGGAATGAGGTGCTTCTTTTTGCAATATGGAATTTCTCTTCTCTTGTATAACTGCTGATTTCTATAATTTCCATTCTGTCACGGAGCGGTGCCGGAATAGCAGAAATGTCATTTGCAGTTGTAATAAACATCACATTTGACAAATCAAATGGAAGTTCAATGTAGTGATCAACAAACTTATTATTTTGTTCGATATCAAGAACCTCAAGCAATGCCGATGTTGGATCGCCCTTATAATCAGCGGCAAGCTTGTCTATTTCGTCAAGAATAAGTACAGGATTATTAGTGCCGGCATGTTGCAAAGCATTAATAATTCTACCCGGCATCGAACCGATATAAGTCTTTCTGTGACCTCTGATTTCAGCCTCATCACGAACGCCGCCAAGAGCGATTCTTTTCACTTTTTCTGCCTATTGCCTTTGCAATCGACTGAGCAATTGAGGTTTTACCGACACCGGGAGGTCCTGCAAGACAGATGATCTGTCCCTTTTGCTTTTCACTTAACACACGAACGGCAAGCTGTTCAATGATTCTCTTTTTAACTTTATCAAGTCCATAGTGAGTCTTATCAAGAGCCTTCTGAACTTTAGATATAACGATTTTATCTTTAGATGACTTATTCCACGGCAAATCAAGAACCGTATCAAGATATGTACGAATCACAGCCGCTTCCTGACTGCCATAAGGCATTTTGCTGAGTTTCTTACATTCTTTATAAAGAATGTCGGCAGACTTTTCGTCAAGATTGAGCTTTTCAATTTTATCGACATAGTTTTCAGCATCGTCAATCGGTGAATCATCTTCGCCGAGTTCTTCCTCGATTGCTCTTTTCTGTTCACGAAGAAAATAATCACGCTGATTTTCATCAATTCTCATTTTAGCTTTTTGAGATATTTCGTCCTCAAGTTTAAGAACAAAATTTTCATTTACAAGTACATCAAGAACAGATTCAAGTCTTTCGGATTCGGGGAAAGTTTCAAGAATCGACTGTTTAACTCTGTAGTCGAGAATTAGATTAGCTGTGATAAAGTCGGCAAGTTCACCCGGTCTTTTGCAAAGGGCAACCTTAAAAATAATATCCGACGGCATCTTCGGAGAAATCTCAAGATACTTGTCAAATTCATTTTTTACGGTTCGCATAAGAGCGGAATCTCTTGCTGTAAGATACTCGCTTTCTTCCTCATACGGTTTAACTTCTGCAACAAGACACTTTTCGTCAAAAACAGGATTTATAATTGTAGCCCTGCATTGACCTTCAATTACAATTCGTGTAGTATTTTCAGGCTGTTTCAAAACCTGAACGACCTTGGCAATTACGCCCGTGTCATAAACATCAAATATATCCGGTTCGTTTATTGCGGCATCCTTCTGAGAAGTAAGAAAAACAAGTTGATCGGCTTTCATAGCTTTATTTATAGCCGTAATACTCTTTTTCCGTCCAACATCAAAATGAATAAGTGATTTTGGAAAAACCACCAACCCTCGCAACGGAAGAACAGGGAGAGTCAGATTTTTTGCATATCAAAATCCATTTAAATTCCTTTCATAAAAAGCAAAAAGCTGTATTGTAATTGCAATACAGCTTTAATTCACAATATCAAGACGCTGTGCTGCGCTTCTGACGCTTCTTTGCATCTTTTGAGTCAATTTTACGGAATTTGTCTGTAACAATTCCTTTTTGCGAGTAATTTGCGGAGCCGCACCGTTTTTGACAACGCCCTCTGTAATAATAATCTTATCAATAGTAGGATCAGACGGAGCCTCAAACATAAGGTCTGTAAGAATATCTTCCATAATTCCTCGAAGTCCTCTTGCACCAGTATGCTGATCCTGCGCCTGTTGTGCAATAGCTCTGAGTGCCTCTTCTTCAAAAAAAAGAAGTTCAACACCGTCAAGTTCAAAAAGTTTCTTATACTGCTGAACAATAGAGTTTTTCGGAACAGTAAGAATCTTGACAAGAGCATCCGTGTCAAGACCGCTCAAAGCAGTAATAACAGGCAAACGACCGATGAGTTCAGGAATAATTCCGTACTTTACAAGATCATGTGCTGTGACCTCTTTCATCCAATCGGTCGAATCAAGTTCCTGCTTTGATTGAACAAGTGACTCAAAGCCGATAACAGAAGAACCCTTACGCTTTTCAACTATCTTTTCAAGACCGTCAAATGCACCGCCGCAGATAAAAAAGAATATTCTTAGTATCAATCTGTAAATATTCCTGTTGCGGATGTTTTCTGCCACCCTGTGGCGGAACATTGGATACAGTTCCTTCAACAATTTTAAGCAAAGCCTGCTGAACTCCCTCACCGCTTACATCACGTGTAATAGAGGGGTTTTCGGATTTTCTCGCAATTTTATCAATTTCATCAATGTAAATTATGCCGTGCTCTGCCTTTTCAATATCAAAATCGGCTGCCTGAATGAGTTTTAAGAGAATGTTCTCTACATCCTCGCCGACATAACCTGCTTCGGTCAGCGTAGTTGCATCTGCAATTGCAAAAGGAACATCAAGAGCCTTTGCAAGCGTCTGAGCAAGTAATGTCTTACCGACACCTGTCGGGCCGAGAAGCAGCACATTACTCTTAGCAAAATCTACGCTCTCATCATTTGAAAAAGCACGCTTATAGTGATTGTAAACAGCAACGCTCAGGGTAACTTTTGCATGATCCTGTCCGATAACATATTCATCAAGAATTGTCTTGATTTCCTTTGGTTTTAAAAGTTCATCGACGGACAGTTCGGGGGTCTGAGGTTCTCCCGATTTTGAAAGTTTATTTTCATTTTCACGTTCAAGCTCGCCTGATTCGCGAAGAATATTCATACAGAGCTCAACACACCGGTCACAAATATAGACACCGTTGCCGGCAATAAGTCTGCCTGCCATCTCCTGAGGTTTTCCGCAGAAAGAGCAATAAATATCTTCGTTATTTTTGTTAGCCATCAGTTTACCTCACCTTTATCTTTTTTCGATAACCTTATCAATCAAACCATACTCAAGTGCCTGCTGTGCAGTCATGAAGTTATCACGATTGGTATCCTTTGCAATAACATCAATCGGCTGACCTGTGTTGTCAGCAAGAATCTGATTGAGTCGTTTTTTCATATCAAGAATGTGTCTTGTGTGAATTTCCATGTCAGTAGCCTGACCCTGAGCACCGCCTGAAGGCTGGTGAATCATAATGTCACTGTTAGGAAGTGCAAGACGCTTACCCTTAGCGCCTGCGGCAAGAAGGAATGCACCCATACTTGCAGCCATACCCATACAGATTGTGGAAACATCACACTTGATGTAATTCATTGTATCAAAAATAGCAAAGCCGTCTGTTACGCTGCCGCCGGGGCTGTTGATGTAAAGACTGATATCCTTTGTCGGATCTTTACTTTCAAGGTAAAGCAACTGAGCAACTACAACGCTTGCACTTGCACTGTTTACCTCTTCGTTAAGCATAACAATTCTGTCTTCAAGAAGACGGGAATAGATATCAAAAGAGCGTTCGCCCCTGCTTGACTGTTCGATAACATATGGTACTAATGCCATTTAATCATAACCTTTCTTAAATAGTGATTAACAGATATAAGAAAATATTCAAATTACTTAATAACAGCTTTGTCCTTTACGAAATTAAGAGCCTTTTCAACCTTAACATCTTCTGTGAGTGATTCAGCAGGAACAGCTTCCTTAACCTTATCAACATCCATCTTGTAAGCCTCTGCCATCTTGCCGTATTCAGCGTCAAGGTCAGCCTCAGTAACTTCAATATTTTCTTTTCTTGCAACTGCTTCAAGAGCAAGTCTTAACTTAACTCTCTTTTCAGCCTCTTCTTTATACATACCCTTGAGTGCGTTTGCATCCATACCCATGTACTGCATATATGTCTTCATATCAAGACCCTGTGAACGGAGACGCATATCAAATTCTCTTACCATCTCGTTAGCCTGATTGTCATACATTGCCTCAGGAATTTCACCCTCAAGGAGTTCCATAAGCTTTTCGGAAATCTGATTGTCAACATCCTTGTCAGCCTCATCCTGAAGGCGTTTAGCAACAGTTTCTTTAAGCTCAGCCTTGTACTCGTCAAGTGTTTCCTTATCGGAAACATCCTTTACAAACTCATCATCGACTTCCGGAAGTTCCTTAGCCTTAATTTCGTGAAGGTTGATCTTGAATTCAGCTTCCTTACCTTTAAGCTCTTCAGCCTGATAATCATCCGGGAACTTAACTGTGATTGTAAACTCTTCACCTGTCTTGTGACCTACAATCTGCTCCTCAAAGCCGGGGATGAAGTTGCCTGATCCAAGCTTAGGTTGTAGTTTTCAGCCTTACCGCCTTCAAACGCTTCACCGTCAACAAAACCCTCAAAGTCAATAACTGCTACATCATCATTCTGAGCAGCTCTGTCGTCAACAGTTACCATTCTTGAGTTGCGGTCACGAACCTTCTCAATTTCTTCGTCAACGAGCTCGTCTGTAACTTCTGTTGACTTCTTTGTAACTTCAATGCCGAGGTAGTTATTAATTTCCATTTCAGGCTCAACAACAACATTAGCCTTAAATGAGAAACCTTCCTTGCTTGCCTCAATAGCCTCAAGAGTTTCAACCGAAACTATCTTGATACCTGCTTCTTTAGCGGCCTCATAAAGAGCGTCCGGATAACAATCCTGCATAGCATCTTCATAGAATACTTCCGAGCCGTACATTTTCTCAATTACATGACGGGGAGCTTTGCCCTTTCTGAAACCGGGGATATTGATGCTTTTAACCTGCTTTTTATAAACTCTGTTAACAGCGTTACCAAAAAAGTTTCACCGTCAACATTAACCTCTAATTCATATGAATTAGCCTGTTCTTTTTTGTACATTCCTTTAATGCCATTTTAATATTCCTCCAAAGTTTAAATTCAAAATCAAGAAATCATCTTATTATATCACAACAAAATAATTTTGCCAATAGAAAATTCAGAATTTATCTGACTAAAATTGGCATGAATGACAACCTGTCACAAGAAATCAGCTTAAAATCAATACCTTCGTATTCACCTTCAATTGCAAACCTCATATTCTTTTTTTCCGTGAAGGTGTCCGTAATAACATTTTTTGATGTCATATTTCAAAAGAACATTAAATATTTCGTCACATTTTGTTGTTCCGTAAACAGGGGGATAATGTAAAAACACTATTGGTTCCTTTCCTGTTTTTATAGCTGATTGTATTGACATTTCAAGTCTGCCGACTTCCCTGTTCAGGACTTTTATATCATTTTGAGATTCATTCTCAAGAAACCATACCCTTGTACCGCAAATTGCATAATCGTCAACAACATATGAATTATTGAAAAGGATAGATATCGAATCAAGTGAATTGTCTTTCAGAAACACATCCATTTTTGTCTTGGTGCTCCACCAATAATCGTGATTGCCTTTATTGAAAATTTTCTTACCGGGAAGATTTTCTATGAAAGTAAAATCCGTAAGAGTTTCTTCAAGTTTCATTGCCCAGGAAATATCGCCAGACACAACAACCGTGTCATCATCGGTAACAAGCTTTCTCCAGGTATTTTCAAGTCTTGAAGTATAATCGTTCCAGCCTGCGAAAACATCCATAGGCTTATCTTCGCCAAGTGAAAGATGTAAATCCGCTATAGCAAATAATGCCATTAATCTATACCGAGTGCTCCGAGAACATAATTCTCCATATCATTAACTTCTGTAACATCAGAGAATCGAGCAGTTTTATTTTTAAGATTTGCAAGAGGTGCAGGCACTTCGGCACCGGAAACCTTATGAAGTTCATCAACCATATCAAATTCTGTTTCAGGAAGTGTTGCGTTTGGTTCAACAGCCTCAAGAACAGCCTTAGAGAATTTATACGGACTTGCAGTTGACGCAATTACAGACGGTGTCTTGTCGCCTGTTTCCTCAACATACTGCTTGTACACATTGATTGCAACAGCTGTGTGAGTATCACAAAGGTACTTATCCTGCTCAAACATCTCGTGAATTGTAGCCTCTGTATTCTTATCATCACAGAATCCGCCGTAGAACTTTTCGTTGATAACAGCCTTTACATCATCACTTACTTCATACTTGCCTTCTGATTTGAGTGCATTCATCCAGCCTCTTGTAACTTCGTCATTATCACCTGAAAGCTTGTAGAGAAGTCTTTCAAGGTTACTTGAAACAAGGATATCCATTGAAGGTGAAATTGTTGTATAGAAGTTTCTGTTCTTATCATAAACGCCTGTTTTGATAAAATCTGTAAGAACATTATTAGAGTTTGACGCACAAATAAACTTGTTGATTGGAAGTCCCATGAGACTTGCGTAGTATGAAGCAAGAATGTTACCGAAGTTACCTGTCGGAACAACAACATTAATCTTGTCGCCAAGCTCGATTTTACCGTCATTTACAAGATCGCAGTAAGCCGAAATATAGTAAACAATCTGCGGAAGAAGTCTGCCCCAGTTGATTGAGTTTGCTGATGAGAAAAGCATATTATTCTCAGCGAGCTTTTCTGCAACTGAAGGTGTAGTAAATATCTTCTTAACACCTGTCTGAGCGTCATCAAAGTTACCCTTGATTGCACAAACACGAACATTTTCACCTTCCTGAGTATTCATCTGATGCTTCTGCATCGGACTTACACCGTCAACAGGATAGAAAACAACAATCTTTGTGTGGTCAACATCTTTAAAGCCTTCAAGAGCAGCCTTGCCTGTATCGCCTGATGTAGCAACGAGAATAACAGCTGTCTTGCCGTCATATTTCTTCTTGAGTGACTTTGTGAGAAGATGCGGGAGAATCTGGAGTGCCATATCCTTAAACGCACATGTAGGGCCATGCCAGAGTTCAAGAATATTCAGGGTTGTTCCGTCAAGATTACAGTATGAAATAGGAGCAGGATTTTCGCCGCCGAATTTCTGAGCTGTATAAGCCTTTTTCTACGCAGTCGCTGATTTCCTCTTCTGTGAAATCAGAAAGAAAATCAGAAAATACTTTCTTTGCTCTTCCTTTGTAATCTGTTTTCAAAAGTGCCTTGAAGGTATTTTCATCATACTTAGGAAATTCCTGCGGTACAAAAAAAAAGACCGCCGTCCTTTGAAATACCCTGTGCAATGGCCTGTGCCGCAGAAACTACTTCTTTGGCATTTTGTGTGCTGTTGTATAACATTGAAATCTTCCTTTCAAATTGCTTTAAACATCAAGTATTTTACTACATTATTCGCTGATTGTCAAAGTTTTCAAAGAAATTATACGCATTTTCGTAAAAAAATCTTTTTCAAAACGCTTTCGTTGTAGTTATTTCCAAGAAAAAGTTCATAAATTTCGCCGATTGAATCGCTTCCGACAATATCCCTCGGCAAATCGCAGCCGTCAAAATCCGTACCGAAGCAAAGAGAATTTTCACATCCGAGTGACAGCATATATTCGCAATGCTTTAAAATATCGTTCATGCATGCTTTATCCGGATTATTATTAAGAAAAGCATTGTGCAAATTTAGACCTATAAGTCCGCCTCTCTGTATTATAATTTTAATCTGCTCATCTGTAAGATTTCTCGGATTTTGAGTAATTGTCCGTGAATCTGAATGAGTTGCGATAAACGGCTTATTCGTCTGATTGACAACATCATAAAACAGTCCATCGCTTGCATGGGATACATCAATTACAATACCGTACTTTTCCATTTCGGCTACTGCAAGTTTTCCGAAGTCAGTTAAACCGCATTTATCTTCCGATAAAACACCTGAACCAATCTCGTTCATCTCATTCCATGTGAGAGTCATTATTCTGACGCCGAGTTCTGCAAATCGCTTTACATTCTCGATTTTGCCGTTCAATGCTTTTCCGTTTTCTACTGTAAAAAAACGCTGAGTTTCTATACTTTGAAAAAGCATTATCTGTGAATTCACCGATACCCAACAATTCAATTTCAAGTCGGTTACATTCGGATTTCAGGTAATCAGCCGATTCAAAGAACAATTTTTCCGCCTCATTACTGTCAAGCGTGTCGGGTAACCATATAGCATAGCACTGTAACCTGTGGGATTTGGAATTGTTATTTAATTTCACTTCATATGAGGGATTATCCAGTTCGGACTTTTCGGTTACTGCCTTATAGAGCGTGTCACAATGCAAGTCAAAAAAATTCATGGCAACCTCCCGTCAGAATGCATCTTCAATATAGTTAATGCCGACAAGCTTAAGATTATCACTGTTGACAAAAACTTCGCATACATCAAATCGACATTCTTTATCTATATTGTTTTCATACATATACATATCGGCAGTTTTAAAATTTTCACCTGCTTTTTACGGTTAACCGCATCAACGGGTTGTGTAAGAGAATTCTCTTTCCTTGTCTTAACCTCAACAAAGGCAATTACTTCCTTATTCTCGGCTATGATATCTATTTCGCCGTAAGGCTTTTTTATAATTTCTGGCAATAATTTTATACTTATGCTTTTTTCAGATATTTTGCGGCATAAGCCTCTCCCTTATCACCTGTTTGTTTAGTAGTAAAATCATTTCTTATTATATATTTTCTTCAAGAAGCTCGGTCTGTGATACTTACACGGTCCGTATTTAAGAATCGCCTCAATATGAGCCTTTGTGCCGTAACCCTTATGCTTTGCAAATAGGTACTGAGGAAATTCTTTGTCGTATTCATAAAGAAGTCTATCCCTTGATACCTTGGCAAGAATTGATGCACAGGCAATTGACATTGACTTTGCATCACCTTTTACAATACATTCGCCTTCAATTGACAACGGAGGCATTCTGTTGCCCTCAATCATAGCATAATCAGCCCTTGGTTCAAGTCCTTCAACTGCCCGTTCCATTGCAAGCATAGTAGCATTAAGAATATTCATTTCCTCAATTTCTTCAACGCTTGCAAATGCAATGCTGTATGCCAAGGCCTGTTCCTTTATTACATCAAACAAAGCCTCTCTCTTTTTTTCAGAAAGCTTTTTTGAATCATTGACTCCTTCAATAACAGTATTTTCGGGAAGTATAACTGCGGCGGCGCACACAGGTCCTGCAAGCGGTCCTCTGCCGGCTTCATCAACACCGCAGATATTCAGAAAACCTCTTGCAATATTTTTTATTTTCATATTCAAGCCAATCCATTGTTATCTCCCCTGCGGCATTTCAACTGTAATTCTGCCAAGCTTTGCACTTCTGAATTCATCAAGCAACATAATTGCGGCTCTCTCGGTATCTATCTCACCGCCTGAAACAAGCATACCTCTCTTTTTGCCAATCATTTTCAAAAGCTCGTATGAATTGATATTTTCGATATCTTCGTTTTCTAATTTGAATCTTGTTATAAAATCAGCAGGCTTGAGTTCCTTGATGAAATCAAGAAGTCTCACCGCCAAAAGTTCGATATCAAGAATTTGGTCTTTAACCGCACCTGTGAACGCAAGGTGCTCTCCGACTGTCTTATCGTCAAACTTTGGCCAAAGCACACCCGGAGTGTCAAGCATTTCAAGATTCTTTGCAATTGTATACCATTGATTACCTCTTGTAACGCCCGGTCTGTCCTCAACCTTTGCACGGTTCTTCTTTACCATTTTATTGATAAAAGAAGATTTGCCTACATTCGGAATACCGACAATCATAATTCTGATTGTGGGATTTACCATTCCTTTTTTCCTTTTAATCTTGCAATCTTATGGCTCATAACCGTATTTACGGCTGGTGCAAATTTGTCAAGACCTCTGCCGCTTTTACAGTCAACAGGGATAGCAACAAGATTCTGCTTTTTAAAATAGTCAATCCACATTTTCGTAGCAGTTTGATTAGCCATATCGCATTTATTGAGAAGAATAACTCTCGGCTTGTTCTGAACAAGTTTTGCAAGGTCGGGGTTACGACTGCTGACAGGAATTCTTGCATCAATAATTTCTGCGACAGCATCAACAAGTTTAAGACTTGACTGAATCTGTCTTTTTGTTTTGGTCATATGACCGGGGAACCATTGAATAGTCTGCATTTCGCTCATATATGTACATCCTTTAAAAATTTTCTGTTAATATAAATACTTGAATCTGTCAAGCGGGAAAAATATAAATTGTGCTTTTCCGATTACATCATCGACAGACACAAAGCCTATACTCTTATCACGGCTGTCAAGAGAAATAATTCTGTTATCACCCATTACAAAGATATAACCTTCAGGGATAACATACGGAATTTGCAATGGATTTGACGGTTCTCGTGTTAAAGAAGAAACATACGGTTCATCAATTTTTATACCATCAACATAAACTGCATTTTTACTGTAATCCACGACAAGCGTCTGTCCTTCAACGGCTATAACCCGTTTTATAATTCTCTTTTCAATCTGATTTTCAGCGTTGATAGCTACAACATCACCGCATTTTGGCTCATACATAAAATTTGTAATGAAAATTTTATCATCGCTGTGGAGCGTGTCAAGCATCGAATTTCCCACAACATTGGCATCTCTGATGATAAAAGTAAACGCTACGGATATAATTGCAAACACAAAAATTATTGTCCGTGTAAAATCAAACATATAATCAGTGATTTTTTATCGTTAATTTTAATTCTGATTTTATTCTTTTTAGGTTTTTGAGGCATATAACCCTCCGTAAAAAATAAAGCTTATTTCTATTATAAAACAGAAATAAGCTTTTCACAATATCAAAATTTAAATTAACATTAAATTTTTACAATCTTTAGCATCAGTACAGATAGCCGAAGTGGTCAAACGGATAAACTACAAACTGTGCCTTACCGATTACATCATCAACATCTATAAGACCGATTTTTGTACTGCGGCTGTCCATTGAATCCTTTCTGTTATCACCCATGACAAAAATTTTGCCCTCAGGAATAACTTCCGGAATTTCATTGTCACCTATATTGTTGCCGTAGGTTGAACCCTCTATGTACGGTTCATCAAGAACAACACCGTCAACTATGATTTGGTCGTTGTCATAATCGACCTTAACAGTCTGTCCCGCAACAGCGATAACACGCTTAATAATCGGACTGTTATACTCTGCACCGTGAGAAATAACAACGATATCGTTATTTTTGGGAGTGTAGAATAGATTTGTTACGATAACCTTGTCGTTAGTGGCAAGTGTGTTATTCATTGATCTGCCTTCAACATCAACAAGGCGGAACAAAAGATAAGGCAAACCACAACAACCGAAATTGCAAACAGGATGCATCTTACCCAGTCATAAAAACCGGACATTGCGCCTTCCTCTTTTGCAACAAGAAATTGTTTTTCGGAAATTGACGGTTTCTTATCCACATACATTTCAGGATTGATATCTGAAGAATCGTTCACACCCTCAGGCTGAAGCACAGCCATATTAGCCTCATTGACATTATTTTTGCTTTTCTTCAACTTTGTCACCTGCTATAAAGAAAATAGTAAAAAAGGGACTTTTAAAAGTCCCTTTTGATTTCGTGAATTACTTACGAATCTGCTCTTTAACCTTAGCAGCCTTACCAACTCTGTCACGGAGATAGTAGAGCTTGCTTCTGCGAACCTTACCGTAACGAACAACCTGTACATCTTTAACATTGGGTGAATGGAGAGGGAATACTCTTTCAACACCAACGCCGTAAGCTACTCTTCTTACAGTAAATGTTTCAGCTACGCCACTGCCTCTTTTAGCAATAACAGTACCCTCAAACATCTGGATTCTTTCTCTTTCGCCTTCACGAATGTTTACTGATACCTTTACAGTATCACCTACGCTGAACTCAGGTGTTGTTTCCTTCACGCTTGCTGCAGCAATAGTCTTTAATGCGTCCATTTTTATCCTCCTTATTTTTCCGACATTCTTACTCAAACGAGCAGCGGACTGTCACATCAAAATGACGGTTAAACCGTTATTTGAACCTCGTCGAGAGTTACGACGGTTTCAAATGCTTTAATATAATACCACATACGGAATAATAATGCAAGTGTTTTTTTCAATTTAGTTTAAAAAATCGGAATATATCCCGTCAAGCTCCGATTAATGCGATGATATATTCTCAAGCTTTTTAAGATATTTTTTGAAATAATCAGGCAATTCGGAAGTGAATTCAATATATTCATTGGTTTTGGATGAATAAAACCGATTTTTCTTGCATGAAGGCACTGTCCTTCAAAATCAACTTTTTCATTCTTTACGCCATACACCTTATCACCCGACACAGGATGACCTATATAAGCCATATGAACTCTGATTTGATGAGTACGACCTGTTTCAAGCTTGCATTTTATATGTGTGTAACCTTTATACCTTGTTATTACCGAATAATGGGTAACCGCATTTTTGCTGTTCTTTTCGATAACACACATTTTCTTTCTGTCTTTAGGATTTCTTCCAATTGGAGCGTCAACTGTTCCCTCATCATCTTTCAGATTACCAAATACAATTGACTCATACTCCCTTGTAAAAAGAATGCTCCTTAATTTGTTCTGCAAGAGAACGGTGAGCAAAATCATTTTTGCAACAATCAAAAGACCGCTTGTATCCTTGTCGATGCGGTGAACAATGCCGGGACGAAGTACGCCGTTAATTCCCGAAAGGCTGTCACCGCAATGATAAAGCAAAGCATTTACAAGAGTACCGTCATAATTTCCTGCGGCAGGATGCACCACCATTCCCTTTGGCTTATTCACAACAAGCAAGCATTCATCTTCATAAACTATATCAAGAGGAATATTTTCCGCTTTAGCCTCATAAGGCGTCGGATCGGGAACATTTACAACAACAATATCACCTTGTGAAAGCTTGTACTTTTTGAAACAACAGAGTCGTTTACAAGCACAGCTCCGTTCTCAATAAGATTAACAGCAGCAGAGCGTGATAAATCAATATTTGCATCCGAAATAAATTTATCAAGTCTTACACCGCTTGTTTCACAATTAAGTTTAAATTCATTCATTGCTTTTGTTGACCTTTTTTCGGATTTCATAACATTAGAGAAAAACAGAACATAAACTATAAGAAGTAGTGTTCCGACTGTAATGCAGTAGTCGGCAAAGTTACAAACAGGGGGAAAGAATGAAACGCTGATGTAATCGACTACAAAACCGTAAAAAATCCTGTCAATCAAATTACCTATTCCGCCGCCGATTATAAGTGCCGCAGAAATATAGAACATCTTTCCTGACGGTTTCTTCTTGAACATAATATATATTATTATTGCAATAAGAACAACAGTAACCGCTACGAAAAACCAACGCATATCCGAAAACATTCCGAAAGCAACGCCTCGATTCTCAACATAAGTAAAATCGAGTAACCCGTCAATGGCAGTTACCGAACCTACAGGCTGAAGATAGGTAAGCACAAAATATTTTATTATCTGATCAGTGGCAGCTAAAAGCACACCGATTATAAGAGCAATAACAGGCATTTTATCCTCCATAAACATAAATCGGTGTGTTTTATCACACCGATTTATTGTAATAGCAGTTATTATTTAAGATTCTGAACACAGCGGAAACAGATTGTAGGATGCTCTGCACACTGACCCACCGTCTTGCTGATAGCCCAGCAACGCTCGCACTTTTCACCCTCAGCTTTTTCAGGCTTGATTTCAAGCTCACCGCCGTTATCAACAATTTCAACTTCGGAAACTATGAATGCTGCACAAAGCTCAGGCTCAGCCTTTTTAAGGAATTCAAGTGTTTCGCCGCCTGCACAAAGTTTTACCTTTGCTTCAAGCGAACCCTTAATTGTCTTATCCTTTATAAGAGATTCGAGTGACTTTTTAACATTATCACGGAGTTCGTGGATTCTGTCCCAGAAAGCCATAAATTTATCGTCAACATCAATAGCGATATTTTCGGGAATCTCATTAAAGATAACATGTTCTGCATTCTCATTTGAGGAATGAGGCATGTATTTCAAATTTCATCTGATGTATACGCAAGGAGCGGAGCAATCATTCTTGTCATTGCGTCAAGGATAACATAGATTACGGTCTGAGCGGCTCTTCTTGAGAGGCTGTCAGCCTTTTCTGTATAAAGTCTGTCCTTGAGAACATCAAGATAGAAGTTAGACATATCAACAACACAGAAGTTGTGAATGCTGTGATATACAATATGAAACTCATAATTATCGTATGAAGTTCTAACCTTTGTGATAAGGTCATTAAGCTTTGCAAGTGCCCATTTATCAATCGGCAACACCTTGTCAAAATCAACCATATCTGTATCGGGATTAAAGTCAGAAATGTTACCGAGAATGTATCTTGCGGTATTTCTGATTTTTCTGTATGATTCGGAAATCTGCTTGAGAATGTCCTTAGAAATATGAACGTCAGTCTGATAGTCGGTTGATGCAACCCAAAGTCTGAGTACATCAGCACCGTACTGCTTAATAACATCCTGTGGGCTGATGCCGTTACCAAGTGACTTACTCATCTTTCTTGATTCATCGTCAAGAATCATACCGTGAGTAAGAACAGCCTTGTAAGGTGCTCTGCCTCTTGTAGCAACGGATGTAAGGAGTGATGACTGGAACCAACCTCTGTACTGGTCGTTACCCTCAAGGTAAAGGTCTGCAGGTGATCCAAGGTTATCACGCTGTTCAAGAACAGCGGCATGTGATGAACCGCTATCGAACCAAACATCCATAATATCTTTTTCTTTGTCAAATTCAGTACAACCGCACTTCTTACACTTTGTACCGGCAGGAAGAATCTCTGCGGCTGTGTGATTGTACCAAGCGTTTGAGCCTTCTTTACCGAATAAGTCAGCAACAGCAAGCATAGCATCCTTATCAATAAGAGCCTCTCCGCAATCCTTACAGAAGAAAATCGGAATCGGAACACCCCATTTTCTCTGACGGGAAATACACCAATCTTTTTTCTTTCTCTTACCATTGATGTAATTCTGTCCTTGCCCCATGCAGGAATCCACTTAACCGTATTGATAGCGTCAACAGCCTCATCCTTGAAATCGTCAACCGAACAGAACCACTGGTCTGTTGCTCTGAAAAGGATAGGAGTTTTACATCTCCAGCAATGCGGATACTGATGGACAATTTTCTTTAATGCAAAAAGTGAGCCGTTTTCTTCAAGACAGGCGGCAATCTTCTTGTTAGCCTCGTCCGTGGTAAGGCCGGCAAACTGACCTGCTTCTTCTGTAAGAACACCGTTAGAATCAACAGGACAGATAATCGGAATCTCAGGGTAATTCTGACATACATTGTAGTCGTCAACACCGTGTCCGGGAGCTGTGTGTACACAACCTGTACCGCTTTCGAGAGTTACATGCTCACCAACGATAACAAGGGACTCTCTGTCAAGGAAAGGATGTGCTGTTTTTTATATACTCAAGCTCACTGCCCTTTACCGTTGCTACAACTTCAAAGTCTGTTATACCTGCCTCATCAAGAGCAGACTTATAAAGCTCTGACGCCATAACAAGGTATTCATCACCTGTTTTGATTACAGAATATTCAAATCTCGGACCTACGCAAATTGCGACATTTGCAGGAGTGTCCAAGTTGTAGTTGTCCAAATTACAAACTTAACCTTTGAAGGATCGATTCCCATATTTGAGAAAACGCCCTTATCGTCGGTTACATTAAACTTTACATAAATTGAATGGCAAGGATCTTCAGCATACTCAATTTCAGCCTCTGCAAGAGCAGTCTTACACTCAGGACACCAATAAACAGGCTTTAAGCCCTTGTAGATATAGCCCTTTGTAGCCATTTCTGCAAACACTCTGATCTGTTCAGCCTCAAACTCATGGTTAAGAGTGATGTACGGCTTATCCCATTCACCGATTACGCCAAGTCTTTTAAACTGCGTACGCTGATCGTTAATGTAGCCTTTTACAAACTCTTCGCACATTTTGCGAAGTTCAACAACAGAAATTTCGGCAGAATTACCGATACCGGCTTTCTTTCTTGCTTTAAGTTCCGTAGGAAGTCCGTGTGTATCCCAACCCGGAACATACGGAGCTTTAAAGCCTGCCATATTCTTATATCTTACGATAAAATCCTTAAGAATCTTATTAAGTGCATGGCCAAGGTGAATGTCACCGTTAGCATAAGGAGGGCCGTCATGAAGAATGAACAGAGGCTTTCCCTCATTTACTTTCATAAGATTTTCGTAAACCTTTTCATCTTCCCAATTTTGAAGTGTAACAGGCTCGCTTTTCGGTAGACCTGCTCTCATAGGGAAGTCTGTCTTTGGAAGATTAAGTGTTGAATTATAATCCTGGGACATTTTATATTCTCTCCAATATCTAAAATCTAAATAAAATCAGTCGGCAGTTACATCATAGTTATCGCCGAACTTGAGATGACTGAACTTGCTCTGTCTTTTAGGAAGAGCAGATACTTCTTCAGTTTCAGCAATCGGCTCAGCTTTCATTTCCGAAGGTACTGCAATCTTAACATCATCTTCAACCTGAGGCTGTGCAGGAGCTGTCACATCCTCTGTAGGATACTTTTCGTCAAGTTCAGCTTTTGAAGCCTCAACATCGGAGGTTGAAGGAAGATCATCAATTGACTTAATATGCTTACTGTAAAGTGAAATAAGTTCATTTCTGAGATTAGCCGCATCTGACTGAAGCTGTAAATAATGCTCTTTCTCGGCAGCAGTCATATTGTTTGCGTCAACAAGGAGAGTCTGAGCCTTTGTTTCGGCATCACGAACAATCTTTGCAGCCTTTTCCTTTGCTTCTCTTATGCAGGCATCAGCAACCTTCTGTGAAGCAAGCAAAGCGTTTCTTACTGTTTCTTCATCTGCTCTGTACTGTTCAACTCTTGTTGCAAGAACATCAATCTTATGAACAAGGTTAGTTTTTTCTTTCTTCAATTGTTCAAAAGAAACAATGACTTCATCAATAAACGAGTCAACATCTTCAGCTCTGTAACCACCGTTAAGAGTGGCTTTTCTGAAGCTTATATTTTTAATTTCATCAATTGTAAGCATTTATCTGCACTCCTTATTTATAATGTATAACCGAAATTCTCATTCGACCTTTTCCTGTAGTTCCAAGTATACCTTTTAAAACGAATTTGCCTTTTCCGCGAATTGTAAAAACATCATTTTCCTTTAGGTTAAAACTGACATTTTTAGTTTCTTCAAAATTAACACATACGCTGTCCGACATAATAACAGTTTTTGTTTTTTCTCGAGACAGTTTACATACAGCGGCAACAATATTATCAAGTCGTAAAGAAGAAACTATAAATGTTTTTTTTCTTCTACTCCTCTTCCTGCGGAAGCTTTGACAAATCAGCATCATCAACCTTAACGCCGACTCTGCCGACTTTTGAAATCTGCGACTTGACATAATCGGACAATTCTGCTTTTACAAATACAACAGCTCGTCCGTCCTCAACAAGAATATCCCCGACAGTTTCACGCTCTATTCCGAGCGACATCAAAGAACCGAGAAAATCACGATGAGTGAGTCGGTCGCATTTTCTGAATGAAAATTCAATGCCGCATATCGGGAACATACTCGTACTCGGTTCGTCAAAAAACAAGCCAAGCATTTTTCTCTCGGAATCATCATACCCGCCAAAGAAAAGGTAGTTGTCGAAATATGCTTTTTAAGTTCGGAAACAAGAAGTGCTTGTTTCCTTTCACTCATAAAAGGCATAAAATACGGTTTCTGTCTTGTCAGACAAAGGTCAATACCGCTATTAAGCCGAGCAATCAGCTGTTTGTCATCATCCGAAGTAAACACCGTTGTTCTCAAGCTCATCAAGTAAATCGTCGCCTGTCAGGTCAACATTGCTCGGAATAATGATATATGTATTTGTAGCGACACGCTTGATTTTACCACGGTTTGCATACGCAACACCGCTGAGAAAATCAAGGATTCTTCTTGCCATATCTTTATTTGTATCTTCAAGATTAAGAACTACTGTGTGAGCCTTCATAAGCTCATCGGCAATTGTGCGGGTTTCTTCGCCGAAACGCTCGGGCTTGAATAAACCAACCTGAAGATTGGTGGTAGCATTAATGTTTACAACCTTGTTTCCGCCGCCGAGATCTCTTTCTTTTTTTAGTGTTTCTTACAGGTTCTTCTTTATAGTCTTCTTCTGCACCTTCGTCAGCATAACCATATTCATCGTACTCATACTCATCATCGGGGGCGTCCCACATGCGTTTAAACTTATCTACAAAACCAGCCATTATATAATCCTCCTAAAATTATGTATAATTCCTTGCACCGAATAATGCCGAACCAACTCTGACCATAGTTGCACCTGCAAGTACAGCTTCGTAATAATCGGCAGACATACCCATTGAAAGAATATTCATATCTATATTATCTAATTTTTTTGCGAGATGTCAATAAATATATTATGCATTTTATTGAAAAATTCAGAAATTTTCTGTGAAGATTCACAAATCGGAGGTATTGCCATAAGACCTTTAACTGAAATACCGTCCAATTCGGCAATCTGACAAAGTAATTCTTCAAGCTGTTCGGGCATAACGCCTGACTTGTTTTCTTCTCTGCCGATATTTACCTCAACAAGAACATCACAGTTTTTATTGATTTTTAAAGCCTGTTTAGAAATTTCCGACGCAAGCTTTATTGAATCGACAGACTGGATAAGATCAACCTTATCGATAATCTGTCTTACCTTGTTTGTCTGCAAGTGACCGATAAACTGAAGAGAACAGTTGTCAAGGTTATACTTATCATACTTTGACAAAAGCTCCTGAACCTTGTTTTCACCTATGTGGTCAAGTCCGAGTGAAATTGCGTGGTTAATAACCTCAGGTTCAACCATTTTTGTTGCGGCAAGAAATGTAATATCCTCACGCTTTCTTCCGGACTTTTCGGCAGCCTCGGCTATTCGCTCATCAATAAATTTGTAATTGTATTCAACGTCAGTTAACAACTTTTCCGTCATACAAATCATCTCCTTCAAGAATTACCTGATCATATAACTCAACTGTTGTGCCGTCAACAAGGTCTTTGCTGTCCGGCTCCGGATCGCAAATAACATAATCATCGTCGGCATACAGAATAGATATCTGTTTGAATCTCACTTCACTTCCGTGAAGCACATATACACCCTGAACCTTAACCTGTTCGGTATGTTTATTGTCATTGTCATCATAGGTTGTCTTTGTTACATAGTCATCATGAATAGCCTTTTTGCTGATTCTCAAGCCAGTGTATGAACCAAGACCTATTTCAATCGGTTCCTGTCTTGCCTGAGCAAGGTCGGAATTCATGTAGTCACACTCAAGAATAAGAAGGGCATCGCTGTCTTTTGATTCCTGATAAATCCTCTTGATAGTGGCGGGAATGCTTTCAGACGATGCGTCAGAGAACAGCACCGTAGCGGAACCGTTCCACAAAGAAAGTCTTGTTGCCTCATCAGCCGTAACCTTACAGGCAACATACCATTTCAATCCCGTTACAACCTTGCCTGCAATATTGCCGGACACTTTTGTCTGCTTTACATTATCAAGGTCAGAAAGAGTCAGACGATCAAGATTACTGTAATCAAGCGCATTTTCATATCCGTCACAATGCGAGAAAACAACCTGATTTTTCAGTCGTAATATTACCTGTTGATTTTCCTGTTTTGCCTTCAAGAGTGGCTATTTCAGCCTGGAGTTCTGAAATTCTGTCATTAAAGTTAGTGGCTTTGCCTGTGTAAATCTGTCTTTGGTTTATTGAATAAAGCAGATTATTTGTGACATTATCAATATTTGCCAAATCGCCGTCATTGATACTGCGAATTTGTGAAATGATATTATTATTTATATTGTTGTTGATAGTATCAATACCTATGTTGCCGGCCGTGCTTGTTTTTGAAGTGTCTGCAAATCGGAAAGCTGTTCCTGTAATGCACTGATTTTTGACTGTGAAGCTGCGTCATCATCATTTGCATATGATTTTGCAATTTCACCGCCGGCTTTTACCTCATCACCGTCATGCACTGTATATGAAAGCACACCCGAAGTATTATTCTGAATCATATTTTCATCACGGATAATAAATCCGTTTGAATAAATTTTATCCGTGACTGTTGTTTGAACAGCATTTTCAGTCGGATACATTTTAAAATTTGTACTTATCAGAAGATAGGCGGCATAAACAACTGCAAGAACTGATAACGCAATCATCAAAATTCGTCTGAAAAGCAATTTATCCATAAAGTAAGCCTCTTTCGATTACAGCCTTTGCATAACTGTATATTTCTTCAAATGAATTATATTCATCAATATAAATCAATTAATCTCCGAATCCCGCTTAAACCAAGTAATTTGTCTTTTCGCATATCTGCGGGTTTCCATTTTCAATTTTTCAACACAATCATTCAGGTTTTTATTTTCTTTAAAATAAGGAATCAATTCCTTGTATCCTATCGCCTTTATTGATGTATAGCTCAGGTCGGAATTAATAACCCGTTCAGCCTCCTCAAGCAGACCTTCTTCAAGCATAATATCTACACGCTTGTTTATTCTGTCATAAAGCACCTGTCTGTCACGGCAATTAAGACCGATTTTTACAGTTATATACGGAGACGGTATTTTATGTGATTCTTCAATTTGTTGCGTAATAGTTTTTCCTGTTGTTTTGTAAAATTCAATGGCACGGATTATTCTTTTAAGATTTCTGCTTTCACGAAGTCTGTCTGCCGATTCAGGATCGAATTTTGCAAGCATTTCAAGCAACCTGTCTGTTCCATGTTCTTCGGCAATCTTGCGAAGTTCTAAGCAATAATCTTCATCCCGTTTATCATCACTGAAAGAAACATTGTTCAGAAGTGAATCAACATAAAGACCTGTTCCGCCGACAATAAACGGTAATTTGCCTCTTGAATGGACATCTGCTATACATTTTGAGGCATCAGTTACATATGACGCAACCGAATAGGTTTTATCAGGCGGAAGAAAGTCCATCATATGATGAGGAATTCCGTCCATCTCTTCTTTGGTAGGTTTGGCTGTTGCAATCTGCATTCCCGTATAAATCTGCATGGAATCGGCAGATACGATTTCACCGTTAAAATGCTTTGCAAGTTCAACCGAAAGTTTTGTTTTGCCTGATGCGGTAGGACCGACAATTGAAACCGTATTAATAGATTTTTCCAAAAAATCACACCCTGCCAAATTGTTTTTCAATTTCACCCTTTGTAAGAACAATGCAAATCGGTCTGCCGTGAGGACAATACTTAATTTCAGGATGTTCTTCAAGGTGTTTTACAATCCCTATAAGCTCCTCAGGCGTACTTTTATTGCCTGCCTTTATAGCTGAACGGCAAGCAACATTGCTGTAAAACCAATCCATTTTTTTCGGTAAAGATATCGGTTTTCCCCTGAGAAATGTAGCCCGACATCTCGGTAATGCAATCTTCAATTTCAACAGCCGGAATATACTGCGGAGAACTTCTTACAATAACCGTACTGTTACCGAAATCTTCAACTTCAAAGCCGCAATCGGAAAACATATCAAGATTATTAATTGCCGCATCATACTCGGTTTTTCCGAGAGGGACTGTAACAGGTGTAAGTAAAATCTGCCTGTAATCAGCAGCCTTTTCAGCTTTGAGTTTTTCATAAATAATTCTCTCATGGGCGGCATGTTTGTCTATCAAAAGAATATCTTTATTGTTTTTTCTGCAATGATATATGTATCGAAAGCCTCTCCGATATATTTGATGCTCGTCCGATTATCGTTTACAAGAACAGGCTCTTTTGATTTCTCAATAGATTCTTCCGAAACAATTACATTAACCTCTTTAGGACTTACAATCGGATTTTTATCGGTAATACCTTCTGTATCAGTTTTTTCATCTTCGACAAGCGTAATTGGCTGAAGAATTTCAGGCTTGAAAGTTGATTTTGACTTTTCTTCCTCTTTTGCCTTATTTATCGCCTGTTTGCTGAAAATATCAAACGGATTAGATATATCCGCAACTTTTATATCATCAATGGACTTTGTAACAGAACGAATAGCTGCCTCGCCAATCTTCTTATTATCATTAAATGCGACATCGGAAAACGGATTAAAAATCATCGGATTTTTCGGATGTAGCAACAGGTTTTGTAACCTCTGTTTTTTGTATGTCAGGTATCGGTTTAGCATACTGTTTTTGTACAAAATCATTTTTAGAACTTTGCACAACAGGCTTGTTCAGAATGGCAGGTGCATTGTTAAACGGATTAAATTTATTTTGCACCTCATTAAAAGCCGTTTCCTTTTTAAATGATGCTTTTTACGGCTGTCATACTTCATAAGTGAAGATTTTACCGCATGATAAATCGCATCAAAAACAGGTCTTTCATTTATAAATCTGACCTCAAGCTTTGAAGGATGAACATTTACATCAATAATTTCACACGGCAATTCGATATTAAGAACACACGACGGAAATTTTCCGACCATAATTGAGCCCTTAAAAGCCTCCTCAAGTGCAACCATAGCCGTTCTGGTTTTGATGTACCTTCCGTTGATAAAAAAATTCTGCATATTACGATTTGGTCTTGAGTGTTCGGGCTTAGAAATATAGCCGTAAACCTTTATTGCATCAAGCTGATAATCAACCGGAATAAGTCCTTTCGCAAAATCTTTTCCAAAAACCGAATATATTGCAGAAATAAGTTTTCCGTCGCCGAATGTACGAAGAACCTGCTTTCCGTCTTTAATGTATGTAAATGCAATTTCGGGATGTGACAAAGCAGTTTTGTCGATTATATTTGAAACTGCGTTACCCTCCGAAACATCCTTTTTCAAAAATTTTGCACGGGCAGGAATGTTGTAGAACAAATCTCTGATAACAAAGGTTGTGCCGACAGGACAACCTGCATAATCAAAGTTCTGTTCTTCACCGCCGTCAATTTCATATGAAGTTCCGATTTCCTCGTTTACATTCCTCGTAATAAGTTGAAGTCGTGACACTGCACAAATTGACGCAAGAGCCTCTCCTCTGAATCCGAGTGTAGAAATACTGTCAAGGTCAGATTCAACCTTAACTTTACTGGTTGCGTGTCTTAAAAACGCAACTTTGATATCGTCACGGTAAATACCGCAACCGTCATCGGCAACACGCATGAATGTTGTACCGCCGTTTTTATCTCAACGGTAATATTTTTTTGCGCCTGCGTCAATTGAATTTTCTACAAGTTCCTTTATAACCGACGCCGGTCTTTCAACAACCTCGCCGGCGGCGATAAGTTCTGCAACATGCTTATCAAGTACATTGATTACACCCATTTGTGTCACCTCCTAATATTAAATCATACCCTTGAGTTCGTAAAGCAAGTTCATTGCTTCAATCGGGGTAAGAGTATTTATATCTGTATCTTTCAGCTTTTCAATCACGGGACTTTCAGCCGAACCGATAAGTGAAAGCTGCATATCGTCTGAATTATCCTGCTTTTGAATATTGGCATTCTCGTTTTTATATTTACCGTGTTCAAGGTCTTTTAAAATTTCCTTTGCTCTTGAAATTACAGACTGCGGAATACCTGCAAGCTTTGCAACCTCAATACCATAGCTGTCATCTGCTCCGCCGGGAACAATTCTTCGCAGAAAAGTAATGTCATCGCCACGCTTTTTAACTGCTATGTTATAGTTTTTACACCGTCAAGGAGTTGTTCCATAACCGTGAGTTCGTGATAATGAGTTGCAAAAAGTGTTTTTGCACCGAGTTTTTTTCTGTCGGCACAAAATTCAAGTACAGCCCTTGCGATGCTCATACCGTCAAAGGTCGAAGTACCTCTGCCAATTTCGTCAAGAATAAGTAAGCTTTTTGATGTTGCATTTTTAATAATATTGGCAACCTCGCTCATCTCAACCATAAAGGTTGACTGGCCGGATGCAAGATCATCAGACGCACCTACACGAGTAAAGATGCTGTCTACAATTCCGATTTCGGCGGAAGACGCCGGAACAAAACTGCCTATCTGCGCCATAAGAACAATAATGGCAATCTGTCGCATATAGGTTGACTTACCCGCCATATTGGGACCTGTAATAATTGCTACTCTGTCATTGGCAGAATCAAGGCTGACATCATTCGGAACAAACGGTGCATCCTTTAACAGAGCCTCAACAACAGGATGTCTCGAATCTTTAATTCTTATAGCAGTTGAAAGGTTTACATCAGGTCTTATGTATCTGTTGTCAGCCGCAACATTTGCAAGTGATGTAATAACATCAAGATTAGCAATGGCTTTTGCGGTTTTCTGAATCCTTTCAAGATTATCCGAAACCGTCTTTCTGACATCATCAAAGAGGTTGTATTCAAGTGCAACCGATCTGTCTTTTGCACCGAGGATTCTGCCCTCTACATCTTTCAAATCCTGAGTAATATATCTTTCACAATTGGTGAGTGTCTGCTTTCTTATGTATGTTTCGGGTACCATGGATTTATATGAATTTGATACTTCAATATAATATCCGAATACCCTGTTATAACCGACTTTAAGCTTAGGAATTCCCGTTATATCACGCTGTTCAGCCTCAATACGGGCAAGAATTCCCTTTGAGTCATTCATATCTCCTGTCACGGAATCCAGCTCTTCGTTATAGCCTCTCTTAATCATACCGCCCTCACGGACTGTAAACGGGGGTTCTTCAACGATTGCAGAATCAATAAGAGAATGAATGTCCTCAAGCTTATCAATGCTCTTATAAATATATTTAAGATAAACCGATTTACAATCAACGAGCAAATCCGAAATCTGCGGAAGATTCTGAATTGCTCCGCAGAGTGAACGCAAATCTCTTGCATTTGCAGAACCGTAAACGATTCTTGTCATAAGTCTTTCAATGTCAAATATACCCGAGAGTGTGTCTGTAACATCCATACGAAGCATATTATCGTTTACAAGCTCTTCAATCGCACTCTGACGGTTATTGATTGAAGTTATATTAAGCAAAGGATGTTCAAGCCATGAACGCATAAGGCGTTTGCCCATTGCGGTTTTTGTCTTGTCAAGCACCCACAAAAGTGAACCCTTTTTATCCTTTGTCAGCATTGTTTGTGTGAGCTCAAGATTACGCTGTGTGTTGTAATCAAGGCTCATATATTGATTTTCTTTGTAGAACTCAATGTGATTTATTCTTTCAAGTCCCGTTTTCTGAGTATCACGAAGATATGAAAGCAATGCACCGAGAACGCATACAACAACAGATTTGTCAGATACGGTACTGTATTCATCCTCAAACTGTGATTTTACAACATCAGTACATACCGACTCGTCAAATTTTTCATCTTCGAGCATTTCAACTCCTGCCGAAAGTTTCGCTTTAATGAACTTAGGCAATTCTTTCAGCTTTACAATGTCACCGCCAATGAGAATTTCACGGGGATTATAGCTTGTAAGCTGATTGGTAAGAACATTATAGCTGTCATTACCACTGATTTCTGTAGCGTATAATTCTCCTGTGGAAATATCGCAAAAACAAAGTCCTATAGTTTTATTTTTAGAATACATACAGCAAATGTAGTTGTTTTTTTGCTCTCATCAAGCATACTCGATTCCATTACGGTACCGGGAGTAATTACTCGAATAATATCACGCTTTACAAGACCTTTTGCCTTTGCAGGATCTTCCGTCTGTTCGCAAATTGCAACCTTATAGCCCTTTGCAACAAGTCTTGCAATGTAACCCTCACAGCTGTGAAACGGAACTCCGCACATGGGAGCACGCTCGGCCTGTCCGCAATCTCTTCCTGTAAGAGTAAGTTCAAGCTCCTTTGATGCAAGCTTTGCATCATCGTAAAACATTTCGTAGAAATCTCCAAGTCGGAAGAACAAAATGCTGTCTTTGTTTTCTTCTTTAATTTTGAAATACTGTTGCATCATTGGAGATAACTCCGCCATTTGTTTCACTTCCTTAACAAAATTTAGAACCGTTTATCAGCCGCAACCGCCGCATGTAGCACAGCTGCCTGAGCATGATGACTGGCTGTAATCAGCAGTTTCGGGATCTGCGCCCTCAGCAGACTGCTGAACAATTGCGAGAACTCTGTTTGCAACAACATCAAAAGCAGCCTTTGCATCATTGTAGGCAATCATATTCTCGTTTGACATAATCTGAGAATATGCCTCTCTCATCTCGGTATTAAGCTTAGAAAGCTTTTCCTGATCTCTCTCTTTTTTTGATGCTTCATTGTTTATTGACATTCTTTTTTAAGATTGAATTCACCGATAAGACGCTGAAGCTCCATATCTGCATCTGCATTCTTCTGAGCGTCCTGCAATTTTTTATATGAGTCTTCTTCCTGAATGAGTCTTCCGAGTTCCCTTGCTTTCTCAATGATATCCATAGTTTTAACCTCCGATTATTTTACAAGCTCACCCTTTAATATCCAGTTGCGAGCCTTTGTTATTTTTATATTTCTGAATGTTCCGATACAGTCCTTTGATCCTTCAAGCTCAACTATTATGTTACCGCTTGTACGACCGCACAATTCACCATTCTTATCGTTTTCACCTTCAATAAGTACCTTTTCGGTTTTGCCAGCCATTGAAGAACAACGCTTTGCCGCAATTTCTTCCTGAACATCAAGAAGTTCACGGAACCATTTTGATTTTTCTTCAGCGGAAATCGGATCGTCCATTTTAGCCGCAGGAGTACCTACTCTCGGTGAGAAAATGAAGGTAAAGAGCGATGTAAACTCAACCTCACGGATAAGCGATAAAGTTTCTTTAAAATCTTCATATGTTTCACCCGGAAAACCTACAATGATATCACTTGTAAGTGAAAGACCGTCAATTTTCTCTTTAGCATAATTGATTATTTCAAGATATTTTCTGCGGTCATAGTGACGGTTCATTGCCTTAAGCACTCTGTCCGAACCGCATTGGAACGGAAGGTGAAGGTGCTTGCTTATATGGGTACCCGATGCAATTGTGTCAATAAGTTCCTTTGAACAATCCTTCGGGTGAGATGTCATAAAGCGAAGCCAATAATCGCCGTCAATTGAATCGACCTCACGCAAAAGCTGTGAAAAGTTTACTTTCTCAGAAAGACCTTTTCCGTAGGAATTTACATTTTGACCGAGAAGGGTAATGTCTTTATAACCCGACTCAATCATATTTTTAGCCTCAGAAACAATAATATTCTTTTCACGACTGCGTTCTCTGCCTCTTACATAAGGCACAACGCAATATGTACAGAAGTTGTTGCAACCGTACATAATCGGTAACCAACCCTTGAAAGTGCCGTCACGCTTAACAGGAAATCCCTCATAAAGCTGATTATCGTCATTACCTCTTTCAAACACTCTTTTGCCATCAAGAAGAGCGTTATACATAAGCTCAGGAAAATGGTGCAATGAATGAGTACCAAACACAAGTCCTACAAAAGGAAAGCTCTTGTAAATTTTATTGGCAACATGCTCCTGCTCCATCATACAACCGCACAAAGCAATAAGAATCTGCGGATGCTTACGCTTTAGATTTTTTAATGCACCTACATTGCCGAACACTCTGTCCTCAGCATGTTCTCTTACGGCACAGGTATTGAAAAGTATGAAATCCGCATTGTCCGGTTCATCTGCAAACTCAAATCCCGACTGTTCAAGCATACCCTTAATTTTTTCACTATCAGCCACATTCTGCTGGCAGCCGTATGTTCTGATATACGCAACAGGCTTCTCTCCTCTTTTGCGGATATCCATAATTTCAGCTATTAAATTCATATACTCCGATTGTTTTTCGGAAATTTTCTGACTGTCAGGCAAAGAAATGCCTCCTAACCCATTGTATTAACTGTTAGATTATAACACAAGATATACGGTTTTTCAATGTTTTTCACAGGTTTTTCAAAATTTACTTCTTATAAGTCTGAAACAGAGAACCGTATCCGGACGGTATATTACCGACTATTACGGATTGTGCAATTTCAAAATCGGTAGTAAATGTTATTTTGCCTGAATAATCAAGCGAGGTTGTCATTATTTTTGAGGTGAGCAAAAGCTTTATATGGTGGATTGTCTGATTTATTCCCGCTTGTTCAAATGTACTTATAACTTCCGAGGAAAAGCTTCCTGTAAGATTGAAATTTACGGGAATGCAAGGTCCGACATTTGAGAGTATTGAAATATTCGTAAATGAACCGAGAGGTATTTCAATTTCATTGTCATATACCTTAGCTATTTCCTTTTGTACGGCTTTCGTGATGTCGGCTTTAATTCTGTTGATTTTGAATGAATCCGTTTCAATTGACTGCACATTTCCGTTTTTATCACAATTAATCTTTGCAATATCACTGTAAGAATAATTAAGCTTGTCAAGTGTGTTATTCACTGCATCACAGACAGAATTTACAGACAATATTTCAGCCTGAATTCTTATGTACTCCGGTCTGAAATCTGACAAATGCACCTCGCAGAAAACAGTAACACCGATAATCAGTAAAACCACAGAAAGAAGTATTTTCTTTAAAAGAACAAATTTTCTTTTTACACCTTTTTCTGTACAACATAAAAACACCCCTCGTATATACTATACGTGGGGTGTTTGTTTTGTTAATTATTCTTCTGTGTCCGAACAACCGTCGCATGATGCACAATCGGCATCACACTCGTCATCTTCCTCATTGCTGAAAAGCTCTGAAAAATCAAACTCAAGGTTCTCACCGCAGTTAGGACACTCGATTTCGCCTTCAAGAAGGACATCTTCGGAAACATTAAGCTTCTGACCGCATGAATCACAAGTTACCTCATAAAAAGGATTCTCTTCATCATCAAAATCGTAATCGTCATCTTCATCGTCATAATCTTCAATGTCATAGTCCTCGTCATCGTAAACATCAGACTCAACATCAGCAAGATCCTGATCAATTTCGTCAACCTGAGCGCTTAACTCATCGTAAAGTTCTTCCATGTCAGATACTTCAAAAGCCATATCATCAAGAAGATCAACGATTGCATTAAGAACCTTTACTTCAGGTTTTGACTCATCAAGCTCCAAACCGTCGCAAAGACCGCGAATGTAAGAAATTTTTTCAGTAAGATTCATAACTGATTCTCCCGCAGAAATTATGCTCTGCCCATATATTCGCCTGTTCTTGTGTCGATCTGAATAACTTCGCCCTCATCAATAAAGAGAGGAACTTTAATTTCAGCACCTGTTTCAAGAGTTGCAGGCTTTGTAGCGTTGGTTGCTGTGTCACCCTTAAAGCCGGGATCTGTCTTTGTAACCTTAAGTTCAACAAAGTTCGGAGGCTCAATGCCGAATACATTGCCTTTGTAAGAGAGAACCTTGCACACCATATTTTCTTTTACAAACTTAAAGTTGTCGCCCAGAACGCTTGCGTTAATCGGAACCTGCTCCCATGTTTCTGTATCCATGAAGAGTAAAGATCGCCGTCTGAATAGCTGTATTCCATATCCTTTCTGTCAATGAAAGCTGTGGGATACTTATCGTTCGGGTTGAAAGTTTTTTCAACTACTGCGCCTGTAATAACATTTCTGATTTTAGTTCTTACAAATGCAGCACCCTTTCCGGGCTTTACATGCTGGAATTCAATGATTGATACAACCTGACCGTCCATTTCAAATGTAACGCCGTTTCTGAAATCACCTGCTGATATCATTAGTAATACCTCCTAATTATCTTTCATACGGAAATACGGTAATGTATGCCGTAATATAACAATTTACATTATACATAACAATGACAAAAAATGCAAGACTTTTTATTACACAATAATGAGTTCTTTTGGGAGTGAAACAAAGTTTTTGTACCCTGTATCAGTCACGCAAAGCATATCTTCAATGCGAACACCGAATTTACCCGGCAGATATATTCCCGGTTCATCGGTTATTATCATACCTTTTTTCAGCATTGTTTCACTTCTCGGAGATACAACGGGAGATTCGTGGATATCAAGTCCTACACCGTGACCGGTTGCATTACCGAAATATTTTCCGTAACCGTTTTCCGAGATTATATCTCTTGCAATTTTATCGACATCAGAACATTTTGCTCCGGGTTTTACGCTGTCAAGTACAGCAAGCTGAGCTTTTAATACGATGTCATAAACCTTTTTTCATTTCTTCATCAGCCGACTTGATTGCTACCGTACGCGTAGTATCGCTGTGATAGCCGTCAAAAATTGAGCCGATATCAAAAGTAAAGAAATCTCCCTCACTGACAATATCATCTGACGGAACTCCGTGAGGCAATGAAGTCTTTTGCCTGTAATCGTAATGAGATCAAATGAAACACCTTCACCGCCATTAAGCTTTATGAGATGTTCAAGCTCAAGTGCAACCCTGCGTTCGCTGACACCGGGTTTTAGGTAATTCAACACCTCAAGATATGACTTTTCGGTTATCTCCTGTGCTTTAGCTATTTTTTTAATTTCTGATTCATCCTTGATACATCTGATTTCTTCGATCTTATGATCAAGACTGCCGTCACAAACGCACTCAATATTATTTTCCGAAAAAGTCTTTTTGAAACGATTATATTTTTCAACCGTAATATCGGATGCCTCAAAAAATACATTCACAACAGAATTGCTCTTTAATTCGCTTATAAGGTCTTTAAACAACTTAGTAAAGCAAACAACCCTGCATCCGCTTGATTTTTTTTAAAGCAGCCTCATAATATCTGAAATCAACAAAAGGACAGTTTCATTTTCAGTCACAAGCAAATAGCCTTCGCTGTGAAAGAATCCGCAAAAATAACCGATATTCTTCTCATTAGTCAACAAAACAGCCTGACTGTTACTGTCAAGAACCGTCTTTAAATTTTCAAGTCTTTGCTCAAATAAAGAGTTTTGCATTACATCAAGTCCTTTAATGCATTGATTGCGAGAAAGTAACTGTTTTTGCCAAAACCTGCAATCTGACCGACACAAACAGGTGCGATTACAGATGTATGTCTGAACTCTTCTCTTGCGTGAATATTAGACATATGAACCTCTACAAAAGGAATCTTTACACAAGCAATGGCATCTCTTAAAGCATAGCTGTAATGTGTGAGAGCGCCTGCGTTAATTACAACACCGTCAAAGTTACCCTTTGCCGAATGAATTTTATCGATAAGATCTCCCTCGTGATTTGACTGAAAAACTTCGGCAGAAAAGCCGTTGCTTTCTGCATATGAAATAATCTGCTTTTCAATATCGGAGGCAGTTTCTTCTCCGTATATTCCCTTTTCACGGACGCCTACCATATTGAGGTTAGGTCCGAGTATAACAAGAATCTTTTTCATAGTGTCACCTTTTTTCAAAGAAATATGAAGATAAAACAAAAAGCGGACAGAATGCTCTGTCCGCCTGTTTGATTACCTGTATTTGCGTTTGCGAGCAGCTTCGGATTTTTTCTTGCGCTTTACCGAAGGCTTTCGTAGTGTTCTCTTTTACGAACCTCAGCAATAACGCCAGCTCTGGCACACTGCTTTTTGAATCTTCTTAAAGCACTTTCAAGGGATTCATTCTCTTTAAGTCTAATCTCTGCCATCTATCTTCCCTCCCATCTGCCACCGGGCATGGGTAATTTGCATATAATTGCAAATGTTATTATACATTATGACTCGAATAATGTCAATAGCATTGTAGAAATTTAGGTCAAATTAATTTTAAAAGTTGAATTATGGCTTAACAACAAGGTTTACAAGTTTCTTCGGAACAACAATTTCTTTAATAATTTTCATTCCGTCAATAGCCTTTTTTGACATTTTCGTCATTCTTTGCAAGATCAAGAACAGCATCCTTGTCTGCATCAACAGGAATGTTAAGCTTAGCTTTAATTTTGCCGTTTACCTGAACAACAATTTCTACACTTTCGTCAACGCATTTTGACTCGTCATATTCAGGCCACTCGGCTTCGGCAAGAATACCGTTACCAAGCTTACAAGCCTCGTAAACTTCTTCCGTAACATGAGGAGCAAACGGATTAAGGAGAATTGAGAAAATTCTGAGTTCTTCCTTATTGATTGACTTTACATTTGAAATATCGTTGATTAAAGCCATAAGAGTTGCGATAGCAGTATTGAACTTTATATTTTCAATATCCTCGCCAACCTTTTTAATTGCCTTGTTAAATGCACTTTCAAGCTCAGGTCGGATTTTATCACCGTCAATGAGAACACTCTGAAGATTCCAGTAACGCTCAACGAATCTGCGACAACCTCTGATGCTTGCCTTACTCCACGGAGCAGCCTTTTCAAAGTCACCAATGAACATTTCATATAAACGCATTGTATCAGCACCGTATTCGTCAACGATTTCATCTGGATTTACGACATTGCCTCTTGATTTACTCATCTTCTCGCCGTTCTCGCCGAGAATCATACCGTGTGAAGTACGCTTAGCGTATGGTTCCGGAGTAGGAACAACACCGATGTCATAGAGGAATTTATGCCAGAAGCGGCTGTAAAGCAGGTGGAGCGTCGTATGCTCCATACCGCCGTTGTACCAATCAACAGGTGACCAGTAGTTAAGAGCCTCTTTTGATGCAATGGCATTTTTATTGTGCGGATCCATATATCTGAGATAGTACCATGATGAACCTGCCCACTGAGGCATTGTATCAGTTTCTCTCTTAGCCTTACCGCCGCAGCAAGGACAGGTTGTGTTAATCCAGTCTGTCATCTTGGCAAGCGGTGATTCTCCGTTATCAGTCGGTTCATATGACTCAACCATAGGCAGTCTGAGCGGAAGATCTTTTTCATCAATCGGAACATAGCCGCACTTCTCACAATATACCATCGGAATAGGCTCGCCCCAATAACGCTGACGGGAGAATACCCAGTCACGGAGTTTGTAGTTAACCTTTGAATGACCCTTACCCTCACTTGTGAGCCAGTCAATAATTTTCTTCTTTGCTTCATCAACAGTAAGCCGTCAAGCATGCCCGAGTTAACCATAATACCCTTGGCACAATCTGTGTAAGCCTCTTCCTGAACATTGCCGCCTTTAACAACTTCAATAATAGGAAGGTCGAATTTTTTCGCAAATTCCCAGTCACGGGTATCGTGAGCAGGAACAGCCATAATAGCACCTGTACCGTATGATACAAGAACATAGTCAGAAATAAAAATCGGGATTTCCTTATTGTTTACAGGGTTTATAGCATTAACACCGTCAATTCTGACACCTGTCTTTTCTTTAGCTACCTCTGTTCTTTCAAAGTCAGACTTACGAGCGGCAGCCTCCTGATACTTCTTGATTTCGTCCATATTAGAAATCTTGTCAGCCCACTTTTCAATCATTGGGTGTTCAGGAGAAATTACCATGTATGTAGCACCGTAAAGTGTATCGGCACGAGTTGTATAAATTGTAAGTGTGTCGCCTGTTGTAGTTGTAAAATCAACCTCCGCACCCTTACTTCTGCCAATCCAGTTCTTCTGCTGTGCTTTTACTCTGTCAGGATAATTTACAAGGTCAAGGTCATTGATAAGTCTGTCTGCATATTTTGTAATTTTAAGCATCCACTGTGACTTAACCTTGTGAACGACTTCACTTCCGCAACGCTCGCAAACGCCGTTTACAACTTCTTCGTTTGCAAGAACGCATTTGCACGAAGTACACCAGTTTACATTCATCTCTTTCTTATAAGCAAGACCGTGCTTATAGAGCTGAATAAAAATCCACTGAGTCCACTTGTAGTATTCGGGATCTGTTGTATTGATTTCCCTGCTCCAGTCAAAAGAAATACCGAGTGACTGAATCTGCTTTTTAAAACGGGCAATATTCTTCTTTGTTACAATTTCAGGGTGAATGTGATTCTTGATTGCGTAGTTCTCGGTAGGAAGGCCGAAAGCGTCCCAACCGATAGGATAAAGAACATTGTAGCCCTCAAGTCTGCGTTTTCTTGCAACTGTATCAAGTGCTGTGTAGGACGGGGATGACCTACATGAAGGCCCTGTCCCGACGGATACGGAAACTCGATAAGAGCATAAAACTTTTCTTTTTTTCTGTGTCATCACTTGCATGGAACACACCTTTATCTTCCCAGATTTTTTGCCATTTCTCTTCTACGGCTTTATGATTGTATTTCAAAGTAACCCCTCCTGCAATTAATCAACGATACCTGTCAGGTCAACGCTTTCGCCGTCCTGCCAAAGTCTTTCAAGGTCATAAAAATCACGGGCCTCATCATCAAACACATTGACAATAACATCAATGTAGTCAAGAAGAATCCATGAATTTGATCTGTAACCTTCTATATGACTTACCGAAATTCCTGCCTGATCAAGCTTGTATTCAACCTCATCGGCAAGCGCCTTAACATGGGTTGAGCTTGTACCTGTTGCAATTACCATATAGTCGGCAAGAACAGAAACATCGGCAATTTTTATAATCTGAATATCAAGTCCCTTTTTTTGAACTCAGGGCTTTTGCTGCAAGTATTGCTTCATCGTAAGAACTCATTTGTTTTTTCCTTTCGTTTGGGATATTTGCAGAACAATTTCATTATAGCAGGCAACTTCATCGGGATGAATCGCAAGCTGTCTTTTAGAAAGATCCTTGAATGTAAACTGATAGCCGTAAAGCATAGCCTCCTCAAGGCTCTTCTTAGATTTCTTTCTCATTGTTGCCACACCGCTGTATGTACGCTCCTCGGAAGTAAAATCAGCGGTAAAAATAACTTTTTCCAAAAGACTCATTCCCGCTCGTCCTGTTGTGTGATACCTTATTGCGTTGAGTATATCTTCATCGTCAATGCCAAGCTCATCACGGACAACAATGCTTCCGCTCATTCCGTGCCAAAGCTTTGGTGCATGAAGTTGAACATTGTCTAAAATTATACCACTGTCGATAATAATTTGCAACTGCTGTTCCTTTGGCATTTCTTTGGTTATATCATGCAAAATACCGGCAATCTCAGCCTTATTTTCATCAGCGCCATAATGTTTTGCGAGCTTTTTAGCCTCTTTCGCAACATTTACACTATGACTAAATCTGTAATCGCCCATTCTTTCACGGATTATTTTTTGTAATCAGAGATATTCAAAGCACTCACTTCCGATATAAATTATTTTTTATAATATAATCGTAAACACTTTTATCAAGCATACCGCTTATCAAATCAAATTCATCAAGATTATCCCTTATGAATGTTGACGATACGCTTATTACGGATTTGGCAGAATAACCGCATCTGCTCCCATAGGTTTCAGAACATTCTTGTAGAATTTTTCAAGTTCAGACTTATTTTCATCATCACGGGGAATTGTTATTATTGACGATTTTTCAAATATAATTTTGGGATTTTTCCACCTATCCAGAGTCAGAAACATATCTGCACCCATTATTGTATATAAGTGATCATCAGGATAAATTTCTTTTAGCTGTGTAACAGTTTCGTAGGTGTAGCTTTTTCCCTGTCTTTTAATTTCGATATCGGACACAGAAAAGTTTTTCTTTCCCTTACACGCAAGTTCACACATATTAAGGCGATCGTTTTCGCTTGCAAGGTTCTTGCTTATTTTGTGTGGGGGAACAGCCGTAGGTATCATAATAATACGATCAAGTCCAACGCTGTCCATACAATACTCGGCAAGCATTATGTGTCCTTTGTGAACAGGATTAAAAGTTCCGCCGAAAACACCTGTTTTCATAATTACTTCTTTGCCTTTGGAAGCTCGATAACAGGCTCATCATCGTTTCTTCTGTAAAGTACAAATTTTGAACCGATTACCTGAACAACATCCGCAGAACATTTTTCTGCGATAGCTTCGGCAGCTTCTCTTGATGAATATGCACTGTTTTCAAGAACCTTACCTTTTATAATTTCTCTTGCCGTAAGAGCATCGTCTGCCTGTTTGATGATATTATCCGTAATTTCACCCTTACCAACAATAAGAATTGTATCAATACGATTTGCAAGTCCTCTGAGAATGCTCTCTGTTTGCTGTTCAACATATATTAATTCCTTTCAAATCAGTTGTTTTTGAAATAGTTTTCAAGTTTAGCTTTAAGTTCTGTCAAAGCCTTTCCTCGATGACTTACGGCATCCTTTTCTTCGGCTGAAAGCTCTGCAAAACTCTTGTCGCCAAACATAAAAATCGGATCATAGCCAAATCCGTCTTTGCCGATTGGCTCATAACCAATTTTACCTTCACAAATACCCTCGGCTGTTATCTTTGAACCGTCGGGAAGGATGCAACAGATTGAAGAAGTGAAGTGAGCAGAACGCTTGTCATCATCGACATTTTTCATCTCATCAAGAAGTTTAATGTATCTTTCTTCATCTGTCAAGCCTTCACCGCCATAGCGAGCCGTGTAAACGCCGGGTCTGCCGTCAAGAGCGTCAACACACAAACCCGAATCATCGGCAACAGCCGGAAGTCCCGTTTTTAAATAAGCCGCATTAGCTTTGAGAAAAGCGTTTTCGGCAAAGTAGTTCCGTTCTCCTCTACATCATCAAGAGTTATTCCCTCTTCTTTCGGGGTAACCGCATTGATTCCGAGCGGATTAAGTATTCTTTCAAGTTCGACAAGTTTCTTTTTGTTATTGCTTGCAATTATAAACTTCATATTCATCATTCCTTAATGCTGAAAAGTGCGTCTGCAAAAGCATCGGGATTAAACGGCTGTAAATCGTCAATTTGCTCGCCTACACCGATATATTTAACAGGGATGCCAAGACCGTCCTTAATTGCAAGAACTACACCGCCTTTTGCAGTGCCGTCAAGCTTTGTAAGAACAATACCCGTAATTCCGGTTGCCTGTCTGAACTGCTCAGCCTGATTAACCGCATTCTGACCTGTTGTCGCATCAAGAACAAGAAGCTTTTCTTTTGACGCATCCGGAAGCTCACGGTCAATTACACGGTTGATTTTTGCAAGCTCATCCATAAGGTGCTTTTTGTTATGAAGTCTGCCCGCAGTATCACAGATTATTACGTCTGCATGTCTTGCCTTTGCGGCTGAAATTGCATCATAAATTACAGCAGCAGGATCACTGCCTTCTTTTTGCTTAATAATTTCGCACTTGCTTCTGTCTGCCCAGATTTCAAGCTGTTCAATTGCGGCAGCTCTGAATGTATCGGCTGCGGCAAGAATAACTTTTTTGCCCTCTTTTGAAAGTGCATTTGCAAGCTTACCGATTGTAGTTGTCTTTCCTACACCGTTTACTCCGATTACAAGAATAATTGACGGAGATGTTGCAAGATCAAGTTCTTCACCACCTCTGAGCATATCGGAAATAATTTCTTTGAGAAGCGAAGTAATTTCAGACGGATCTTTTATACCTTCCTTTTTTACTCTTTCTCTGAGTTCTTTACAAATCTTTTCGGCTGTCGGAACACCTACATCGCCCATAACGAGCAATTCTTCAAGTTCTTCAAAAAGCTCATCGTCAATTTTTGTAAAAGATTTGAGCATTGAGTCAATCTGACCTACAACCGCATCACGAGTTTTTTCAGTCCCTCTTTAATCTTTTTGAAAAATCCCATATTATCACTGTCCTTATAATTACTTTGAATCTATACCGAGTTTTTCCGCAACTTCGGTTGAACGAAGTTCGAGTAATTTTGAAATGCCCTCATCCTGCATTGTAACACCGTAAAGCACATCGGCTTCTTCCATTGTACCACGGCGATGCGTAATGAGAATAAACTGTGTATTATCTGTCATTCTGCGAAGATATGCGGCAAAACGATAAACATTTACATCATCAAGAGCCGCCTCTATCTCGTCCATTACGCAGAACGGAGCAGGTCTTACTTTCATTATAGCAAAATAAAGTGCAATTGCAACAAGCGCTTTTTTCACCGCCAGACAACGCCTCAAGATTTATAACAATCTTACCCGGCGGATGAACAAGAATATCAATTCCGCTCGTCAGAATATTTTCCGGATCCGCAAGCGAAAGTGACGCTGTACCGCCGCCGAAAGTTCTTTGAAGGTGTAGGTAAAGTTCTTATTAATCTGATCAAAGCTCTCGACAAACACTTCTTTCATCTGCTTTGTGAGGTCAGTAATAAGCTTTTCAATCTCTTTCTTTGACTTTTCAACATCATTTACCTGTGCGCTCATAAATTCATATCTTTCGGAAACTTCTTTGTACTCTTCAATAGCGGATACATTTACATTTCCCAAAGACCTGATTTTTTTTGTTTAAGCTCGTTAAGTCGTCTCTGCGCCTGTTTTGAGTCATCAATTTCAACAGCACAATTTTCTGCCTCTCGTCTTGTCAGTTCATATTCTTCCCAAAGCTTTGAGATAATATCATCATACTGCTTCTGAATGTTGATTTTTCTCTCTTCAAGTCTGGCAAGTTCTCTGCCTGAGGTTTCACGCTCTGATGTTTTATCACGCTCAATCGTTCTGATTTCGGCACTGCGTTTTTCAAGCTGTTCTCTGTCAGCATTGATTTTTTCAATAGCTTTTGAGCGTTCATTCTGATTGGCAATCAACTTTTCAATTCCTGCATTTGTACAATTTATAAGCTCTGTCTTTTCAAGAATAACACTTTTGATTCTCTCAATCTCTTGATTTAATTCTGCTTTTCTTTCCAGGTTTTCATTGCCTGTTGATTTTGCAAAAACAATATCCGAATTAAGAGCGTCGATATCCTTTTGCGAAGAAACAATTTCAAGTCGCAGATTCTGTAACTGCAAAGAAATTTCTTCACGCTTTTTGTAAGCTCTGCTCTGCTGCCCGTAAGTTCATTTACCTTTTCTTCGGCAGCAAGGATTTTCTTATTGAGTTCAACAAGGAGCTGCTTTGCGGAATTTTTATCTTTTTCAAGAGTTTCAATTCTCCGACGACAATTTGTAATTTCATTCATTGAATTTTCAACAGAAGCACCTGCATTGGCAAGTTCATTGTCACAAGCTCTCTTTTCAGCCTCGAGTCTTACAAGGTCTTGTCGAAGATTTGAAAGATCTGCCTGTGAACCGAGAAGCTGAGCCTCAAACGCCGAATATTCACGAGAAATTTCAATACTTCTGTTTTCGGCATCTTTTGACTTCTGTTCAAGGACTGCAGTCTGCTTTTTAAGTGTTTCAATCTCATTTGCTCTGCTGAGAAGTCCTGTGTTTCTGTTAAGCGAACCGCCTGTGAGTGAACCGCCGGCATTAACAACCTGACCGTCAAGAGTTACAATTTTAAATCTGTAAGAATATTTCTTAGCAATTGTTGTTGCGCAGTTCAAATCCTCTGCAATCACAATTTTGCCGAGTAAGGAATAGAGGATTCCGTTGTATTTATTATCGCATGAACAAAGATTTGCGGCAACCCCTACAAATCCGTAGCAATCTTCAAGACCGTTTTCACGGAGTTCTCTCGGCTTGATTGTGTTAAGCGGAAGAAATGTTGCACGACCGCCGTCAACGGATTTAAGATATCTAATTGCCCGCTTTGCATCCTCATCGGTTTCGGTTACAATGTTCTGCATAGCCGAACCGAGAGCCGTTTCAATTGCCACTCCGTATTCTTTCGGAACTGATATTACTCGTGAAACAGGACCGCATATTCCGTGAACCTTGCCGTGACTTTGAGCATTGACAACTGTTTTTACGCTCTTTGAAAAGCCCTCAAGATTACGCTCAAGATTTTCAAGGAACGAAATTTTTCTCATATGTTCCTTGACATCAAGCATAAGTTTATTGCTTTCTTCACGGAGTTCGTCTTTTTTCTTTTCTTTTGAAGACAGTTTAAGCTGTAAACCGTCTATTGTATTTTTCAGCGATTCAATTTTTTCTTGTGCAACACCGATTTTATTATCATAATCTTTTGAAATATCGGCAAGTTCTTCAGACTGCGTTTTCTTTTCGTCATTAGATGAAATTAAAGATTCTATTCTTGAATTAAGTTCCGAAACCGTGCTTTCGGCAGTCATCTCGGTAACTCTTGCATCAGCCGACTTTGAAGTAAGAACAGAAAGCTCGGCAGTAATTTCCTGCAAAAAACATCACTGCTTTTACCCGAAGTCGTATTAATTTCGTTAAGCTGTTCCGAAAGCTCACTGTACTTTTTCTTTTTTGCGATTATATCAGCGTCAAGTTTCGAAATTTCTTTTTCCTTATCGGCAATTCTTTTTACAAGTTCATCCGCATTGACATCAAACTGTGCAATATCATTTTTTATTCTGTCAATATTATCATTGTTATGCAGAATATCATTCTCCGCAACAGACACAAGAGAACGCTTCTCTGAAATCTGCGATTCAATATCTGTGATTTCGGTTCTGATATTTTCTATTTTAGAAGAATACTCACCGTTTCTTATGTAAATTTCTTCACTTTCGGTCTGAATTTGTTCAAGTGCGGTTTCAGCGTCATCATATTGAGATTTTGCAATTGAAATTTTCTCATCCTGAACCTTTAATTCATTTTGTGAACGGTCAAGAGTTAAAAGCCAGAGTGCAATTTCAAGGCCTCTTTTTTTTCTTCGGAATATTCAAGAAATTTTTGAGCTTTTTTCAGACTGCTTTTCAAGAGGACCGACTCTTTCTTCAAGTTCGGTTACAATATCACGAAGTCTTAAAAGGTTGTCCTCCGTACTTTTCAGCTTTCTCTCAGCATCAATTTTTCTGTATCTGTAGCGAGAAATACCCGCAGCTTCTTCAAAAATCTCTCGTCTGTCCTCACCCTTTGATGAAACAATGCTGTCAATCTTACCCTGACCGATCATTGAATAACCGTCACGACCGAGGCCTGTGTCCATAAAGAGTTCGTTGATGTCTTTAAGACGAACAGCCGCTTTATTGATAAGATATTCGCTTTCGCCGCTTCTGTAGTATCTTCTTGTAACGGCTATGTCATCACCGTTAAAATCAAGAGCACGGTCTTTGTTGTCAATATTCAGAGTAACTTCGGCATAGCCCTGTCTTTTACGCTTATCTGTTCCGTTAAAGACAACATCTTCCATTTTGGCACAACGAAGGCTCTTCGGTGACTGTTCACCGAGAACCCAGCGGATAGCATCACTGATGTTACTTTTGCCTGAACCGTTAGGACCGACAACCGAGGTAATTCCCTGTTCAAAAGATAATTTAGTTTTATCGGGAAAGGTCTTGAAACCTTGAATTTCCAAAGACTTTAATCGCATCAGCAAGCTCCTATTTTAAATATAATTCATATTTCTGCAAAGAATCGTCAAAACAAACCGAAAAATTATATCCGAGTTCATTCAATTTTTTTTACATTACTTCTCTTTTGTCCGAGAAATTTCGACAGAGATTTAGAATTGATAACAACCGTTTTAATTTCATTCAAATCGGGGAAAATCTTTTTGCTTTTTTCGATAAACTTATCATAAAAAAGCTTATTTTCGCACAATTCCTTAAAAGCCGGGTGATAGTTGTCACCGTAGCTGTTATTTACAAGGCTGTCGGAATAATGAAGTCCGAGCCTGATAATTTTATATTGTTCTTTTCAAAAGTTCAATCAGCTTTGAACAAAGGTTGACGGACTTTTCAAGACTATACGGTGTGTATTCTCCGTTAAGGTAAAGTTCGGCAAGCTTTGTATCTTTCATGATAACCGTAGGATAGATTCTTACGGTATCGGGATTAATTTTCACAAATGTTTCGGCTGTGTATAAATCCTTTTGAATATCTGATTTATACAGTCCCGTCATCATCTGCAAGCCAAGTGAAAAGTCATAACTTTTAATAAGCTCTGAGGATTTGAAAACACTTTCAGCGCTATGTCCTCTGTCATTTGCAATCAGTACATCGTCTGACATAGATTGCGCACCAAGTTCAATTGATGTCACACCATAGCTTTTTCAAAATATCAAGAATTTCTTTATCAATATAGTCGGGACGGGTAGAAATTCTTATTCCGCAAAATTTATCTCTGAACTTTTTAGTTGAATCAAGGAGAGATAACATATAGGTTCTGTCAATAGCTGTAAAACTTCCGCCGAAAAATGCAATTTCTGCATTTTGGTGCGTTCGCCCAAATCAGAAGCCGCTTTATCAAGTGTCTGTTCAACATCAAGGGGAGTCGGCTGATATGCCTGACCTGTTATCTTATTTTGATTGCAAAAACTGCACATATGCGGACAACCGTTGTGCGGAATAAAAATTGATACATTACTGTGTTTAATAACCCATCAGCTCCAAAGCTTCTCTGGCGGCCTGTTGTTCCGCCTCTTTCTTACTTCTTCCGCCGCCTTTGCCGATTACATTACTGTTGAGATGAACTTCAACAACAAAGTGTTTGTTGTGGTCAGGACCGCTTTCACCTACGAGAACATATTCAAGCTGTTCACCGGGATTCTTCTGGATAATCTCCTGCAAGGCGGTTTTATAATCGTTAAGCTTCTTCTTCTTTGAGTTCTTGATTGCAGGAATTACAAAATTAAGAATATGTTTCGACGCAGGATCAATACCACCGTCAATATAAATTGCTGCAATCAAAGCCTCAAAGGCATCCGAAAGAATTGACGGGCGTTCTGCACCGCCGTTGTTTCTTTCGCCTTTACTTAACACAAGGTACTTTCCGAGTTCAATCTGCTTTGCAAATTCAAAAGAGTTTTCTCGCAGACAAGTGACGCTCTGAGCTTTGTCAATTCGCCTTCGGGAAGTTCGGGACAATGCTTGAAAATATAATCGGAAACAACAATTGAAAGTACCGCATCGCCGAGAAATTCAAGTCTTTCATTATATTTTATGTGTTTCGCCTTATGTTCATTTGCATAAGAAGAATGAGTAAGTGCCTCTGTAAGCAAATCTGTATTTTTGAATGTATAGCCGATTCTCTTTTGTAAATCTTCCATTATAAAACTCCTAAAGCAACATTATTTGCAAAAATTAAAGTGATGAAGAGATCGCTTCAATAGCGTTTGCTTTTACATATTCAACAGAAAGTCTGATAGCATTCTTAACTGTAACAGCCTTGGCACTTCCGTGTGCTTTGAACACCGGCTTTGATGCACCGAGAATAGGCGCACCGCCGTATCTGTTGTAATCAAAATGCGTTTTCATATTTTTAAGGTCCTTCATAACAAGACCTGCTGCAAGTTTACCCTTGACGCTGCCCATAAACATATTTTTAATCTGATTCATCATTACAAGAGCAACTCCCTCATATGTTTTGAGAATCAAATTACCTGTAAAGCCGTCACAAACTACGACATCACACACTCCGTTCGGAATATCCCTGCCTTCTACATTTCCGATGAAATTCAAGTTGCTGTTCTGAAGAAGTTCATGCGTATTTCTATAAAGTTCTGTCCCCTTGTGTTCTTCTGCACCGACATTGGCAAGTCCGACACGGGGTTTTTGATACCCATAACCTTTTCCATATATATTGAACCCATAACAGCAAACTGATACAGCATTTCAGGACGACACTCAACATTTGCACCACCATCCATAAGCATAAAGAATCCGCTTTCAGACGGCATAACAGGAGCAAATGCAGGGCGTTTAATCCCCTTGATTCTTTTTATTGCAAGAGTTGCACCGACACACAATGCACCGCTGTTTCCTGCACTGACAAATGCATCGCCCTTGCCCTCGTTAAGCAAGCGAAGACCTACAGCCATAGAACTGTCTCTTTTTTTCTTTAAGAACGGACTCAGCAGAATCTTCCATTGTGATTTTCTGTGTACAATGACAAATATCAATATTATTCATTGAAAGTGAATTTTCCGAAAATACATTTTTAATTTTGGTTTCATCACCGGTCAAAGTTACATTTATGTTATATTCGGCAACTGCCTCAACACAGCCTTTGATAATTTCCAATGGAGCGTTATCACCGCCGAATGCATCAACAATTATGTTCATTCCATTCACCTTAAATATCCTTTAAATAATTATCCAAACTTTTCAACGCTCTTGCAGAATAAGCTGCACCACGCTCTTTTTATCCCTCGGTCGGTTTTCAAGCTCCGGCAAAACTCCGAAGTTTGCACCCATTGGCTGAAACTTTTTAACCGACGAATCAGAGATGTATGCCGAAAGTGCTCCAATCATTGTATCATTTGGTAATGTAATTGTGCTTTTCCCTCAGCAACTCGACAAGCATTTATACCTGCCATAATTCCCGAAGCTGCGGATTCCATGTATCCT
>VOFD01000864.1_pt1 | contig 62394 bp, 48 predicted proteins | sample 5384101 | NCBI WGS metagenome assembly VOFD01 (sample SAMN12384723, study PRJNA508395) | human gut metagenome | isolation source: healthy gut C | host: Homo sapiens
GTGGATAGGAACAGAGGGAAACGGACTGTACAAAATCAACCCGCAAAGCAAAGAAATAACCAACTACGTCCATATTCCCGGAAAAAAAGGAAGCATCAGTTCCAACTACATCCGCTCACTGACACTCGATTCCCAAAACGTCCTATGGATAGGCAGCATCAATTCTTTGAACATCTACAATGAAGCAACCGATTCTTTCGACAACTATACCAGCAATTCGGAAATCAACGGCAGCCTTTCACAAACATCCGTCCGTGACATCTTTATGGACTCTCAAAAAGGAATGTGGTTAGGCACATACTACGGTGGGTTAAACTATTATCACCCGTTGAAGAACCGTTTTCATAGCATCCTGCCTGTAACAAAAGGGAGTTTGCTGAGCCACAATACCATTGAATGTATTAAAGAGGACTCCCAAAAAGGACTTTGGATAGGTACCAACAACGGCGGCATAAACTACTACAACCCGCCAAACACATCAAATTACAAATTACACACGCAGAAAGAAGGACTGGCTTCCAATGACATAAAAGCCATATATATAGATGATACCGCAGAATCTTGGTCTATATCGGTACTCATACCGGCGGACTCAGTATCCTGCACCGCAACTCCGGACGTATCGAAACGTTCAATAGCAGGGAAACGAGAAATCTGTACGATATAGAACCGGCTGTCAACGGTGATTTATGGCTGACCGGCATGTCGGATCTTCTACGTTTCAATCCCCGGCAAAAGACATTCACTCCCGTTCCTCCCTGATGCAACGGACAGCCTTTAGGTCTGGACGAATTCAAATATATCCTGCGCGACAGCAAACAACGTCTTTGGCTGAGCGGAGAAAAAAGGGACTGGACATATATACGGAACATGAAAACGGACTATCGGTATGCCCCCTATTGCCAAAGGCATGCCCCATAAAACATAAAGCTATCAATGTCATTTACGAAGCGTATAACGGAATTTTCTGGATAGGAACACGAAGCGGACTTTTCCGTTTTGACGAAGCCCGGAAAGAATATAAGCAATATACCGTTGCCGACGGACTTCCCAATAACGTCATCCATGGAATATTGGAAGACGAGTACGGCAAACTGTGGCTGAGCACCAACAAAGGACTGAGTTGTTTTCATCCCGAAACCGAAAAATTCCGCAACTACACCAACAATGACGGACTGCAAAGCAACCAGTTTACCAACAATGCCTATTACCGGACCGAGAAGGACAAATGTACTTCGGCGGCATCAACGGCATTACCACATTCCATCCCGGAACAAATAGTAGACAATCCCTATACTCCTCCGGTCCATCACAAAAATTGCATCTGTTCAATCAGACGGTTTTCCCCAACGACGGCACCGGAATACTACAGAACAGCATCAGCAATACGAAGAGCATCACATTATCGAGCAAGCAATCCATGTTTTCGCTTGATTTTGTCGTGTCAAACTATATATCGGGCAATCAGAACACATTTGCCTATATGCTGAAAGGCTATGACCGGGATTGGTACTATTCCAATGTCCTACGTACCGTATCTTATTCCAACCTGCCGGCAGGAACTTATCATTTCCTTGTAAAAGCCGCCAACAGCGACGGCAAGTGGAACGAGAATCCTACCGAACTGGAAATCATCATCTTGCCCGTGTGGTACAAGACATGGTGGGCGCTCCTGCTGTTTGCGGTAGTTTTCATCGCTATCGTCATTTTCATTTTCCGCTACTTCTGGATACGAAAAAGTATGGAAGCGCAAATCCGGCTGGAACGTATCGACAAAGAGCGGCAGAAAGAAATGAATGAGATGAAACTGCGCTTTTTTATCAACATCTCCCACGAACTGCGCACACCGCTCACCATGATATTGGCTCCCGTGCAGGAGATGATGAACAAAGTGACCGACCGCTGGCTGATAAAACAGTTAGAGCACGTGCAACGCAACACCAACCGCCTGCTGCACTTAGTGAACCAGCTGATGGACTACCGCCGTGCCGAACTGGGCGTATTCAACCTGAAGGTGAGCCACAACCTCATCCACCAGACCATCGAGAAGATTTATCTCTTCTACGACAAAGTAGCCCAACAGAAACACATCTCCTACAATTTCCATTCGGAAGTAGAGGAAGAAGAGGTGCTCTGCGACCCCGGTTATTTAGAACTGATAGCCAACAATCTGCTTTCCAATGCCTTTAAATATACCGGTGAAGGAAGCACTTTCTCCGTCTATCTCCCGACAGAAGAGTCGGCATATCTTCCGGAAGAGAACAGACAGCACCCGACTCCACAGAAAGCAGCGAGTCTACACCACCAACGACCGGAATATGTATGTTATCGACACGGAAAACGAGGAAGAAATCACGGAAGAGACAACAGTCAAAGAGGAACAACGCCAAGAAACCATTCTGATTGCAGAGGACAATACCGATATCCGCCAATACCTCTGTGAAGAATTGGGCAAAAGTTATCATATATTGCAGGCAAGCAACGGTGAGGAAGCATTGGCCATCCTAAAGGAACAGGATACAGACCTTATACTGACCGATGTCATGATGCCTGTCATGGACGGGTTGCAGTTATGCAAACAGATAAAACAGAGTCTCCGTACCTGTCATATACCGGTCATCATACTCTCTGCCAAAACCGATTTGAAAGAGCAGTTGGAAGGATTACAGGTGGGTGCGGACGACTATATCCCCAAACCTTTCTCAATGGCAATGGTTGCTGCGAAAATCAAGAACCTGTTCCGTACGCGCCACCGGGCTATTGAGCATTATTCGCACTCTTTGGAAATAGAGCCCGAAAAAGTAGCGCTCAATCCGTTGGATGAAGAACTATTGAAAAAGGCAATGGCCATTGTAGAGAAAAACCTGGACAATGTGGAATTCTCTACCAACGACTTGCACGCGAAATGTGCATGAGCCGTTCCAACCTGCACCTCAAGATGAAAGCACTGACAGGCACGGATTACACGGATTTCACAGAAAAAGAATAAAGAAAATCTGTGAATCCGTGTTTTCCGTGTAATCCGTGCCTAAAAAAAACAAATAGTAAGCAGATTTTAGTTTTGACACACATTCTTTTATTTACTTATACAAATTTGAAAGTGTTTTGTACAGAAATGCAAGCACTTTATACGCAAGCAACAATTTGCTCTACGCCATTATAAGCTGTTTTCATTCCAACCCGATACCTTTGCATCGGTTAGCTTCGAATCATTTTAATACCAATATAATTATGAAAAGACAGCTTTTTTATTCTCATGGCATTCTGCCTGACACTGATTACTGCACAGGCTGGAAATGTCAGTCGCATACACGAAAATGTACGGGAAACCCCGTATCCGCAGCACGGACACACTTTATATATAAATCCCACACCGCTATTGGTTCCCCAAAGCACCAGGCAATCAGACTATCTGCAATTCAACCTTTCCAGAAGCAAAGACTTTTCGGATGCAAGCACTGTTTTATCTCAACCCAAACCCTGGTGCATGTTCAATCCGCATAAGATACTGGAAAACGGTACATGGTATTGGCGCGTGCGCTCTGTAAGCAAAGAAGGCAAAGAATTTCCCTGGAGCAGAACCTACAGTTTTACCGTAACGGACGGTGTTCCTCAATTTGTCACTCCCGAAGCCGATGTCTTTCTAAGTAATGTCCCCAAAACGTATCCCCGCATCTATTGTTTTCTGAACGATAATCTGGAGAAAGCACGCAAGAACGTACGCTCCCATCCCGAATTCGAGAACATGATTGACGACTCACGCAATGCACTCAGTTCAAACTATACCAATGATACCAAACCATACAGGCAAATCACCCGTATGGCTGCCGAATGCGACAATCTGAATACAGCCTACCAAATGCTGCAACTGGACGTATACGCAGAAAAGATGGTACAGAACGTACGTTGCCTGCTGGCCGTAGAACCCGACCCGAAAGTCATCAACAACGATTTCAACGCAGGAGAATTGATTTATACACTGGCATGCACTTATGAAAATTGTCATGACCGATTCACACCGCAAGAGCGCAAACAGATAGAAGGCATCATCATGGACATCCTTTCGCTCTATTACAAGAAACACATGATAGGAAACGAAGAAACCCACATCTTCGACAATCACTTCTGGCAGTTCGCATTTCGCCATTTCATGCAAGCCGCCTTAGTGATGTATGACAAATATCCGCTTGCCAAAGAATACCTGGAATACAGCTACGAATTGTGGACGGCGCGTGCTCCGGCATCCGGCTTCAACCGCGATGGCGCATGGCACAACGGAACCAGCTACTTCAGCGCCAACGCCGTTACCCTGGCTTATGTCCCCACTTTGTTCGGTTATCTTACGAAGACAGACTTTATGCAACATCCCTGGTATAAAAATGCCGGTCTTGGCATGCTATACAGTTGGCAGCCCCGTTCGTTGAGCGCCGGTTTCGGCGACGGACATGAGAAGAACAACGGCAAGCCCCTGCGCATTCGCAGCGCTTTTGCCGACTTCATGGCACGTACTACCGGAGACCCCTATGCAGCCTGGTATTCGTCCATCAACAACCGTTACAAAACGGAATCCGAAACACGTCTGTTCCGCATGGCATGCAGCCTGCAACGCCCCCGAAAGGCTGAATTACCCTCAAATGCCCCCAAAGCCGTATGGTTTAAGGATACCGGTGAGATGATAGCCAACAGCAATCTGAAAGACTATAAACACAATATCAGCCTCAGCTTCCGTTCCAGCCCGTTCGGTTCCGGCAGCCACACACATTCCAATCAAAACGCCTTCAACCTGCACTACGGCGGCAAAGCCATCTATCATGCAGTAGGCCATTATATGAACTTTTCCGATCCGCACAATCTGTTGTCCTACCGCCATACACGCGCCCACAACACCCTGCTGGTTGACGGTATCGGCCAGCCATTCACCACGCGTGCATACGGAAACATAGTACGCATGTTCAACGGAGAGCATATATCATATGCCCTGGGAGATGCATCCAACGCCTATTGCGGCATCAGCGAATACCCCATGTGGCAGAAAAACTTCGCCAATCATAAACTTGAACAGTCGCGGGAAAACGGCTTTGGAGAAACTCCCCTGAAGAAATACCGCCGTCATATATTCCTGCTGCATCCCAATATTGTGGTTATCTATGACGAGCTTGAAGCCGACAAGGCGGTCAGCTGGGATTGGCTGCTGCACAGCCCGGTAAAATTCGAAATAGACGAGGCGACATCGACCCTGACCACCCGTAACAAAAAGAGTAAATATACCTCTGTCGCCCGCCTGTTCAGCGAACAGAAATGTACTATCGGCCAAACGGATAAATTTGCAGCCGAACCCAACAAGAAAATAGGCGTACGCGGTGAAGATTTCACAGCTTCCTGGTCGCTGACGGCCAGCTATGAACCTTGTAAGGCCAATCGTATCCTCACCATCATCCAGGTGGAGGCAGACGGTAACCGGATAATAGAGATAGAACGCGGCAACAACAACAGTTTCCAATGCGGCGACTGGAAGATTGAAGCGGAACTGAATGCCCGACGTCCGGCAAGCCTCTACATCCGGAATAATGAAACAGAAACCACCTTCAGTTACGGAAAGGAAAAACCGGTAATCAACGGAAAGGTATATGAACGCAAAGAGAAACAGTCTTCCGTATTATACGACAGTTTTAACGGAGTATGGGAAGTGCGGGAAATGCAAGACTGTCCCGCACAAATTACCGGTAAAATAAAATAGCAAGCTTTTACTAATTAAAGCGTACTCTATAGACGAAACCCTTTTTTGGGGTCACTTATTGAATATGTATTTTTTAAACTGTATAACATGAAAGAAGCATTTTTTAATTAAAGTATTATGAAAAACAAAAAAAATCACATGAAACGAATGCTAATGCTTTCGTTATTGACTAGTGCTTGTTGCATTCACAGTTATGCAACAACAAATAAGTCTACCTTAGTGAGAGAAACGGAATCCGTTGAGAGCATCTTGCAGAACAGAAGAATCTCAGGCGTGGTAAATGACAATTTCGGTCCTGTTGTCGGTGCTAATGTATCCATAAAAGGAACTACCATTGGTAGCATTACCGATATGGACGGAAAATTTAGTTTTGACGCTCCTGAAAATGGAATACTTGTCGTATCTTTTATCGGATATACAACTCAAGAAATTCCAGTAAAAGGTAAAAACGAGTTTATTATTACATTGAAAGAAGATACTGAGCTGTTAGACGAAGTTGTAGTTGTGGGATATGGAACCCAGAAAAAGGTTAACTTGTCAGGTTCTGTATCAGCAATTGAAGGAGAGCAGATTGCAAGTAAGCCTTCTACCGATGTCCTTTCTGCATTACAAGGAGAAATGCCCGGTGTTACCATTACACGCGGTGGCGGACAACCGGGTGCGGAAGGAACCGGAGTTCAAATTCGAGGTTACTCTTCTGTCAACGATACTAAAGCTTTGGTATTAATTGATGGAGTAGAGGGTGATATGTCCATGTTAAATGCTGATGACATCGAATCTATTTCCGTATTGAAGGATGCAGCATCCTGCGCTATTTATGGAGCACGGGCAGCAGCAGGTGTAATTTTGGTTACAACCAAAAACGGTACGGAAGGAAAGCCCAAAATCTCATACAATGGTTATGTATCATTCAATATTCCTGGTAATATGCCGGAACGTGTTCCTGCATGGGAAGAACAAGATTTCATTAATAGGACGAGAATTCCAAGGGGTGGCCCGGAGTGGAATGCCGAGAAATCATCATGGATTGGCAATCCCAACTTCAATTATCGTCCATTAGGCAATGGACGTTGGGACTTGTTCGACAGCGTAGACTGGTTAGGCGAAGGTCTTAAAAACAGTACTCTGCAGCACAATCATTCCGTATCGGTCAGTGGCGGAACAGATAAAATAAATTACATGTTATCTGCCAACTATTACTATAAAAACGGTTTATTGAAATATGGTCCGGACGACTATGAACGATACAATTTATTAGCCAAATTAAATGCTAAACTCAATAAATATGTTGACTTAGGAGTTAATGTACAATATAATGCCGATGACATGTCCGAAAACTCTTTCGGTGCAGGAGAAATCTTCAGACTGTTATATGAAAACCGTGGCCGGCAACCCATTTACCAACCGGAAGCAGAGAATTATCCCAGCCCTTATAATGGCGACTTACAAGATAATCCTATTGATATTATGAAAAACGGTGGGGAAAAATCAACTGAATACGAGTCATATACAGGTAAAGCACAATTGACTATCAAGGATTTTATCAAGAATCTACGCATCAATTTAAGCGCTTCGCGCCGTGCCGGATACTATCATCAGGAGAGTTATAAGAGAACATTGACTTATTATAATTATGTAGGTGATGTACGTAGAACAACCAATTCTCCTAACTCACTATACAAATCTCAATATAAAGAATACCACGACTTGCTGGAAGCTACCATAAATTATAGTTTCAACCTAAAGGAGAAGCACAACTTTAATATATTGGCAGGTAGTTCATACGAAAATTATCGGATGAATCAAATCAAAGGAACAGCCAACAACATGATATCCAATGATTTTTTCTCTTTCAACTATTATGATACCTCCAAAGCTACCAATAGCATTTTAGCCGATCAGATTGACACTTGGGCCATGATGTCTTACTTCGGTCGTATAAACTACAACTTCAAGGAAAGATATTTGCTGGAAGCCAATGTACGTTATGACGGCAGTTCACGTCTTGCCCCCTCACACCGTTGGAAAGCTTTTCCTTCTGTTTCTGCAGCATGGCGTGTTAACGAAGAAAAGTGGTTTAACCTTGATTGGGTCAGCAATTTAAAACTCAGAATGTCTTGGGGACAGCTTGGTAATGGAGCCGTTTTGGGATTATACGACTATATTCCCTTGATAACCTATTCACAGAAAGATATACCGGCAAGCTATCAAGGTGAAAAATGGCTTTACCAAAGCAGCATGGCATCTGAAGACAAAACATGGGAAACCGTAGAAACTACTAATATCGGACTTGATTTCGGACTTCTCAATAACCGCCTAACCGGTAGTTTCGAATATTACTGGAAGTTTAATAACGATATGTTATCCGCACTTCAATTGCCTCATCAGATCGGAATTAATGTTCCAAATATGAATGTAGGTAAACTCAAAACATGGGGTTGGGACTTTAATATCAACTGGAGAGACCAAATTAAAGACTTCAGCTATCAAATCGGTTTCAATATCTCAGATAGCAAAAATGAACTGTTAAAATATGATGGAGCCAGCGTAGTAAACGCCGGTGTTGTAAAATTGTTGGAAGGCTATCCTATCAATACTATCTGGGGATATCAAACCGATGGTTTCTGGTCCAGCCGTGAAGAATATTTGCAATATAAAGCCGATCATCCAGGATATGAATCATTCCAAGATGGTATTATCAGCGGTGGAGACGTAAAATATGTTGCCCAAGGAAAACCTGATCATAAGATTGGAGTAGGAAACGGCAGCCCCGAAGATTCCGGTGATTTGGTTATGTTAGGAAACACAACACCCCGTTTCCTCTATGGTATAAACTTAGCGGCACAATGGAAAGGTTTTGACTTGTCACTCATATTCCAGGGAGTAGGAAAACGCGACCTGGTATTGAATGGAAGAATGTTTCCGATAGCCAATGACGCTGAAATGCCCTGGACTATTCACCGTGATTATTGGACAGAAGAAAATCCTAATGCCTATTGGCCGCGTCTTTATCAATATAAAGGAGATGACTTCAATTCTAAACCAGCTGACAGATGGATACAGGATGCATCTTATTTCCGTTTGAAAAATGTAACATTAGGATATACAATTCCTATTTCTAAGAAGTATATGGAAAAATTAAGGGTTTATGTAACCGGACAAGATTTATTCGAAATTTCCGATATACTGGAAGTGATGGATCCGGAAGTCGAAAGCAACGCCAACAGAGGTATGTATCCTTTCTTCCGCAGTTGGACTTTAGGTTTAAATGTTACATTCTAAAAATACACTACGATGAAAAATATATTTTTACTGCTTATCGGTGCTCTATTAGTCAGCAGTTGTTCATTAGACAGAGAACCGGAAACGACATTAAGCGATGTCAAATTTTGGAGAAGTGAGGCCGACTTGAGAGGTGCTTGTAATCGTTTATATATTGATCTGCCGGGCTTCTTAACGGGTAGAGGACATGATTTGCGTTCGGAAGAATTAATAGGAAATACTCCCGATGAGATTTCTTCCGGAAATCGCAGTATCCCGGAAACTGATAAAGAGTGGACTGATCCTTATAACAAGATAGGCGTCTGCAACAACATCATTGTCAAGGGAGAGAATATAGATATCAACGAAACGACAAAAAACCGCTGGTTAGCAGAAGCACATTTTTTTCGTGCCTTCTATTATTTTGACTTGGTAAAGAAATATGGCGACGTGCCACTTATTCTGAAAGTCTTCAACAATACCAGTGACCCAGAAATAAAGAAAGGCAGGGATTCACGCGAAGCTGTCATACAACAATGTTATAAAGATTTGGATTTTGCAGCACAATGGCTTCCCGATATTGATAAACTGGCAGATAATGAAAACTGGGGACGTGTATCCCGCTCTGCTGCACTGGCAATGATTGTACGTATCGGACTCTATGAGGGCACTTATATCAAGTATCACAATTTAACGGAAGGAGACAGCCAAAGTCACTTGAAAAAGTCTATCGATGCAGCTGAGACTATGTTTAAGGAAAATAAACACGACCTTTATCCTGACTTCCAGAAATTGTTTTATTTTGATGGCGAAGGACGCCAAAATAAAGAAAACATCTTTGTAAAAGTGTATGGACCAAATGGAGTTAACAATGCAATTACATGGCACAACCAATGTAGCTCAAAAGCCGGACAAGCAACCATAACACGCCAAATGATTGATAACTTTTTATACATCGACGGATTACCCAGAAAAGTTTCGGTTCATTATCAAGAAGAAACCAATTTTGATGACATATTCAGTAATCGTGATCCCCGTTTGGAAATGACCGTATTTTCCTACAAAGAAATATCTTTCAAGAATGCGGAATACTTACCCTTTGATAACGTAAACCACAGCGGCTATGGGTATCCCATCAAGAAAGGGTATATGCAGGAAGAGTATGATACTAATTCTAAAGAAACCGTTGATAAAATGCATATTCGTTATGCCGAAATCTTGATTTCATATGCTGAAGCACTTTATGAATATAATGGAAAAATCAGTGATGACCAATTGGAAGCTACTGTCAACTATATTAGAAAACGTTCCGGATTTAATACGAAACTAACTAATGGATTCGTATCTGATCATCAATTGAACATGTTAGACGAAATTCGAAGAGAGCGTATTGTCGAATTCATTGATGAAAACATACACTATGATGACATAATTCGTTGGAAAACAGCAGAAAAAGTACTTCCCCAAACAATGTTGGGTATTCTGTTCAATCCCGATGAAAGTGCCAAAACTGCCAAAGAGCTGGGTTATAAATTTACAGATGCAAATGGTGCTTACAACGAAGTGAAAGTGTACGATCAAGCTAATATTTATGTAATAGAGGAAGCTGACAGTCGTAAATTCGATCCTCAGCGTGACTATTTATATCCTATTCCAAGTTACGAGATTGCTACATCTAATGGAAATATTAAACAAAATCCATATTGGAAATAATAAATTAAAAGAATAAATGATATGAAAACATTAAAAAATAAAATATCCTTTTTGCTACTGTTTACAATGTGTTGCCTCTTAGGCAGTTGTGATAAATCGCATGAAGAATGGGAAGATGGAGACCCAGCATTGGCTCATGTTTACTATTATTGTTTTGAAAAATGGGGAACTATCCCGGTAGGGAATGATGTTACTTACACAGTAAAGCAAGGAGAGACACTTGCCATACCTACACAATTCTACAGCAAGTTTGTCCGTTCATATAGTCCCGAAGTATATTATTATACTTCTGCGATTTCCGACAAAACACCCCTGATATGCGGAACAGACTATATTGTCACTGATAAAGACGGTAATGAATTAACCCCGGATGCATCAGGAGCCTATAAGATGATTTGGCCAAATGCAAAAGGAGGAGTACAAAACATATATATAAAAGCTTTGAACGGTAAAAAAGGGTCTTTCCATGTACTGACTTTTGATCCTAACAAAAAAATGGATGTAACTGATGTCACAACCACTTCCATTATTAAAACGGATGAATATGAAGTACGGGCAATGTCTGAAAATTATCGTGTTACAGTAATCATAGAATAATCTATTAATGATTATTCTCTCATCACACGTTTTTTTATAGCTAACCGCCTATAATCAAGATTATTAATTGGTTATAAGAAGCGTTATGACAGTGATGACCGAATACCGGTGGTCACTGTTTTTTTTAAATTTTTATCCTCAATATTACTTTAACTCATTGATTTATAGCCATTACATACACTTTATGCGACCCTTGCCCCAATGTTGTTAAAATACCTTTCTCCACCAGTAAATTGAGGTCATTCAACGCCTTGTTCTTCAAAAGTCCCGTAATTCCGCTGTAATCCTTGCGCGTAATGAATGGATTTGCATCCAAAAACGCGCACAGTCTGCGGTAACGTTCCGCACCGCTGATGTCCTCACTGTGCCGGAAGCCATACCCTGCCCTTACACGTTCCACAAATCCTGCACACTGTTTCCGGAAGCCGGGCGATACGCGGAAATGCACCTTGCCGAAAAATATCGTCTGCGCATGGATTTCCTTCTTGTCCATGACGGGACGTGCTGTCAGTCCCGCCGAAAAATACCCCATATTGCCCAACTGTACATGATGCCCTTCGGAAAGGTAATAGGAAATGCGGCTTTCCAATGCCGCAAGCACTCCCTCTACGTCTCCGGGAGTAAAACTGGTTGCCTGTGAAATATCGCTGACCAGACGTTTGCCGGTGATAGTCCCCTTGTTCACGATGCGGGGATACATGGGTTGTAATTCGCCGTCTCCTTTCGGGTTGGGCTTTCTCTGGAAATCATACTCTGCTGCCATTGTCGTTCTGTTTTTTTAGTTATGTAATAATTGAAAATCCTGTTGTATCGGTAGCTTACGCCATTCGGCCGCATAAATTCGGATATTCTCCGCGGTCCGTTCGGGAAAAGCTGGAAGATAAACAACGTTTTGCTTCGTTGTTTTTATTTGTCCGGACCATGCAAAATGCCGTTATGCTTACAGTAAAACCCCGTTTTGCAGTTGCAGGCCCGGCGGTTGCCGGCTGCGGGCTGTGGGGCCCGCATATGAAGGCTCTTCGGCCCGCAATTGCAAAACGGGGTTTTACACCTTGTAAAGATACAAAATCCATCAGGAAAAGTCAAGTTTTCAACGGTTTGTTTTCCGATTATTTCCATTTATTTCCGGAGATAAATACTGGCAAAAATCTTAAAACAAAAGGGCGGATTTGCTTGCTTCCAGCCCGTTTTATGCGTATCTTGCAGAGTCTAAGAGAAACGCTCTTATCTCCACTAAATTTTTCCAAACAACCAACACCGGAATGAGAATAACCTTTATCAAGGAAAACCGTGACGCGGGCACGGAAAGTATCAGCACCTGCGATACAGCCGCATTTATTACCAAAATCAAGTCGGAAACCAAGCCCGGACATGTCAGTGCATTACGCACCATGCTCGAATATACAAGCCATGGCAGCGGCGGAACCTACGGACATATCGACAAGCTTCCCCGCATATGCCCCGCTATGGAGTACGGACGCAGCCGCGAGGGCGAACGGCGGATGAAACGCTACAACGGTATTGTACTGCTGGAGGTAGGCGGACTGTCCGGCATGTCCGAAGCGGAACTGGTGAAAGAACAGGCGGCACTCCTTCCCCAAACCTATGCAGCTTTCGCAGGAAGCAGCGGACGGAGCGTGAAGATATGGGCGCTGTTTGCCTTGCCGAACGGCAAACTTCCGCAACGGGAAGAAGAAATCAGCCTGTTCCATGCACATGCTTACCGCATGGCGGTACAATGTTACCAACCCCTGCTTCCGTTTCCCGTAACGTTGAAAGAGCCCTCGCCTGCCGATACTTTCCGCATGACGCTGGACGAAACGCCTTACTTTGCTCCCGATGCCGTGCCTTTCTGTCTCGAACAACCCGTGACGATGCCCGGCGAGCGGACATTCAACCAACGAAAATTGGCAGAAAACAACCCTTTAAAGCGGTTGCAGCCGGGATTCGACTCCTCGCAAACTTTCACTCTGCTGTTTGAAACAGTCCTGGGTCGTGCGCTGGACGAAGTGGAGAACTGGCAGCGCGACCGGGATGATTTTCACCCGCTACTCATCTCCATAGGCGAGCAATGCTTCAAAAGCGGTATCCCCGAAGAGGAAGCCGTCCGGCAGGTAATGATGCACTACCGACGGCAGGCAGACGAACAGACGGTGCGCACCGCACTGCACAATCTCTACCGCGAGTGCCGGGGATTCGGCAGAAAATCCGTACTGACTCCCGAACAGGACACGATGCTGAAACTGAACGAGTTCATGGAACGCCGTTACGAATTCCGGTACAACCAGCTAATGGGTGATTTGGAATATCGCCAACGCGACTCCATCCACTTCTATTTTCATGTAATGGACCAGCGAGCGCGCAACAGCGTGGCTATGGATGCCCTGCAAGAGGGATTGCGTGTGTGGGACAGAGACGTGAACCGCTACCTGACCTCTAACCGCGTGCCGCTGTACAATCCGGTGGAAGAATACCTGTGCGGCGTAGGCCGTTGGGACGGCAAAGACCGCATCCGTGCGCTTGCCGGACTTGTTCCCTGCAACAATCCGTATTGGCGTGAGCTGTTCTACCGTTGGTTTCTGAACATGGTGGCGCATTGGCGCGGACTGGGCAACAGGATGCACGCCAACAGCACATCACCGCTACTGATAGGTGCACAGGGTTACCGCAAGTCCACTTTCTGCCGCATCATCCTTCCTCCCGAACTCCGCTTCGGCTATACCGACAGTCTGGATTTTGGCAGCAAACGCGATGCGGAAATGTACCTGGGGCGCTTTCTGCTGGTGAATATCGACGAGTTCGACCAGGTGAGCATCCATCAGCAAGGCTTTCTGAAACACCTTCTGCAAAAGCCCGTTGCCAACCTGCGCAAGCCCTACGGAAGCAGTATCCAGGAGATAAGGCGGTATGCCTCGTTCATCGGGACGAGCAACCACAAAGACCTGCTGACGGACAGCAGCGGCAGCCGCCGTTTTGTATGTGTGGAAGTGACTGCCCCCATTGATACGAACGTGACGATAAACTACCGCCAGTTGTATGCACAAGCCATGCAAGCGATACGCAGCGGTGAAAGATACTGGTTTAATGACAAGGATGAAGCCGTTTTGAAAGAAAATAACCGGGAATTCGAGCAAATCAGTCCGATTGAACAGTTGTTCCATTGTCATTTCCGTTTACCACAAGAAGGGGAAGAGGGAGAATGGATGTCGCCGATACAGATTTTGGAAATTCTGCATGCAAAAAACGGTACAACGAAGCTGACAGAAGGGTATGCAAAATACTTCGGAAGGATACTGAAAAAGAACGATATAGAAGGTAAACATACCAATAAGGGAGTTGTGTATCGAATTGTCAAGTTATAATATTTCATATTTATGGAGTGATGACTAACTTTCAGTCATCACTCCTCATCACGTTATTATCACTCTATAACAATCTTATTTTTAATGGATTATATTAAAAGTGACGAGTGATGAGCAAATTTCACTTCACTCCATTAGTAACTCTCATCTCCTGCCTTATGACTCGGAATTCAACAAAAAGGCACACCTGAAGCAACCGCTCACATGATTCATCTATATATTTCCTCAAACTAACAACCTCTGACAACAGATATATCCGACCCAACATGAATAAAAGCGAGATATATCCTGCAAACTAAACAAAATCAAAAGTACTTTAAACGAAAGTATAAGTATTATAAACCACAATATTAAAATCTTAAACAGTACCGACAAGGCTTTCTACTATTATCACGTAACTTTGTTAACATACAAAGATTTAAAATTGCATATCATGAAAACAAAAATTCTTTGAAAGTGGAAGTAACACTGGATGGAGTAAAGAAAATATTGGACTATAAGTTATAAAAATCAAAAGTCAGTAGACCATTAAAAAATAAAATTTCAAGATTATGAAAACAAGACTCGCAGTAATCGGGATATTATGCGTGTTGTTAATACCTGCATATGCCAATAATCCGTTACGAAAAGCTCCCTATCCGCAACAAGACAATATTATCTATTTGAACCCAGCACCATTATTGGTACCGCCAAGTATGAAACAGTCGGATTATCTACAATTCAACCTCTCGCAGGACAAGAACTTTAAAGGGGACAATGACATATTATCCAAGCCAGTGCCCTGGTGCATGTTCAATCCGCATAAAATATTGGACACAGGACTCTGGTACTGGCGTTTCCGTTCGGTCAGCAAGACCGGTGAAGAGATGCCTTGGAGCAAGACATACAGTTTTACTGTAGAAGAAAGCACTCCACGGTTTGCAACTCCTCCGTTCGAAGTATTCCTGAACAACATTCCTAAAAACAGTCCGCGTATCTATTGCTTTCTGAATGACCGGTTGGAGGATGCACGGAAAAATGTACGTTCCAATCCGGAATTTGAAGTGATGATTGACGATGCCCGCAGTGCGCTTGCCATGGACTTCAGCACCGATACGCAACCGTACAAGCATGTTTTTGCCATGTCTGAAAACTTTGATAAACTGAACACTGCCTATCAGATGTTACAGTACAATCTTTATGTAGAGAAAATGCTGGCCAACGTACGTTGTCTGCTGAAACAGAATCCGACAAAGAATTTTATGGGCAACGACTTCAAGGCTGGCGAACTGGTCTACTTATTGGCGGCTACTTATGAGAATTTTTATGACCGCTTTACGGCTCAGGAACGCCAGAGGATAGAAGAAATTGTGATGAAGGTACTGGACTTCTATTATAAGGACCGCCTTTTGGGACGTACTGAGAATATGTTTTTCGATGAACACATCTGGCAATTCGAAATACGCCGTTTCTTACAAGCCTCGTTAGTGATGTATGACAAATATCCTGCTGCAAAAGAATACCTGGAATACTATTATGAACTTTGGAATACACGCGGACCGGGTACAGGTTTCAATCGCGACGGGGCATGGCACAATGGCGCCAACTATTTCAGCGCCAACGCTGTCAGTCTGTGTTATCTTCCCACACTATTCAGTTATCTCACCGGATTTGATTTTCTGCAACATCCCTGGTATAAAAATGCAGGAATCGGTACTGCGTATACCTGGCTTCCGGGTTCCTTAAGTGCCGGATTCGGCGACGGGCACGAAAAAAGGAACGGCAAGCCTTTGCGTATCCGAAGTGCCTTTGCCGATTTTCTGGCCCGCACCACCAATGACCCGTATGCCGCCTGGTATTCAGCCGCTAACAACCGATACAATACCGAATCTGAAACCCGCCTTTACCGTCTTGCCTCCGGCAAGCAACGTCCTGCCGATTGCGAACTGCCGGCAGATGCGCCAAAGGCTGTCTGGTTCAGAGATTGCGGTGAAATGGTAGCCAACAGCAATTTGAGAGATTTAAAAAAGAATGTCAGCCTAAGTTTCCGTTCCAGCCCTTTCGGTTCGGGCAACCACACGCACTCCAATCAGAATGCGTTCAATCTGCATTATTATGGGGGAAGCGGTTTACCATGCCGTAGGCCATTATATGAATTTTTCCGATCCACATAATCTGCTGTCTTATCGCAATACCCGCGCCCATAACACCCTACTAATAAACGGTATCGGCCAACCTTTTACGCCCGATGCCTACGGATACATTGTGCGCATGTTCAACGGCGACAATATCTCTTATGCCTTGGGGGACGCCTCGGCGGCATACTGTGGCATCAGTGACATCCGCCTGTGGAAAAACAGTTTCAAGAAGTATCACCTGACACAAACTCCAGAAAACGGTTTCGGTGAAACGCCATTGAAGAAATACCGCCGTCATATTTTTCTGTTGCATCCCAACAAGGTGGTTATCTACGACGAACTGGAAGCCAGTGAAAAGGTACATTGGGACTGGTTGCTGCATAGTCCTGTAAAATTCGATATAAATCCAGTCACAGCCACGCTCACAACCGTAAACAAAGAAAAAGGATTCACTTCTGTTGCCCAACTGTTTAGTGGGCAAAAAGCGACTATTACCCAGACGGATAAATTTGCAGCGCCTCCGAATGACGCAGACGCCCAGCGTGGTGAGGACTTCACTGCTCCCTGGTCGCTTACTGCAAGCTTCGGACCGAGCAAGAGCAACCGCATACTTACCATTATTCAGGTTGAAGCCGATGGTATGCAGGCAGTACAAATCATGAAAGAAGGCAATGCTTTCCGATGCGGTGAATGGACTATCGAAGCCGAACTGGATGCAAAGCGTCCGGGGCGTCTGTACATCCGTAATAACCGGAACAATGCAGTATTCAGTTATGGAAACAAAAAACCGGAAATAAATGGAGAGACTTATTCGTGTAAAGAGAAAGACGCTTCTGTCCTGTTTGATAGTATTAATGGAAAATGGGAAACTCAGGAAATGAGTGACCAGAGAATACAGACAATGGGAAAATGGTAAGAATACACATAATGATAACTATACCAATGTGATTTCAAAACATATCCCATATATATTTAAAACTCAGTCATGAAAATAATAATAATCGATATTAGACGTTTTTGAAATATAATCAAACAAATTCAAAACAGAACAAGGCAATAATGCAAGTCCTTTCAACACTAGCGCACTTCGTTCTACAAAGTTCCCGTTACTTTTGCACATAAATTATTATTAATCTATATCAAAAAAAACACTTATCTACGATGAAGAAAAGATTTTTATCCTTAATTGCAGGAACCTGTCTGTCTGTTACACTCTTTGCACAAAACAACTTTATCACCAAAGAACATGGATTCGTACACGGAATTTCAAAAGAATATGAATGGCCCACCGATCCTGAAGTGCTGAAAAAATTAGAACAATGGCAAGACCTTAAATTCGGTATCATGTTCCATTGGGGAATATACTCGGTGCCCGGTATCTCAGAGTCATGGGCTTTATGCTCAGAAGATAGATTTACCGACCGCCGAAAAAAGATACTCCCGGGAGCCACTTATGGTGACTTCAAAAAATGGTATTGGGGATTAGCAGAATCTTTTAATCCTACCAAATTCGAACCGACGGAATGGGCAGCCATCATGAAAGATGCCGGATTCAAATATTTAATATTTACGACCAAACATCATGACGGTTTCTGTATGTTCGACTCTAAATATACAGATTATAACATTGCACAAGGTCCTTATAAAAACGGGAAATACAAAAATGTAGCCTATCATCTGTTCAATGCTTTCCGTCAACAAGGCTTTATGATTGGTGCTTACTTTTCCAAACCGGACTGGCACTGTGAATATTATTGGGATCCTGCGCTTTCCACTCCAACCCGTAATCCAAACTATGACATCCAAAAATATCCTGAAAAATGGACTAAATATCAACAATACACCGCCAATCAAATTGACGAGCTCATGTCAAACTATGGCAGAATAGATATTCTTTGGTTAGACGGCGGTTGGGTCAGAAAGGACAAAGGACAAGACATCAAATTGGATGAAATCGTAGATAATGCACGCAAAAAACAACCGGGACTGATTGCCGTAGACAGAACGATTCCCGGAAGAAATGAAAATTATCAGACACCGGAACTAAATGTACCCAAAACACAACAGACACACCCATGGGAAAGCTGCATCACACTGGCAAATTCATGGGGTTGGAACCCAACTCCTAAATACAAATCCGTCAACCGGATTATCAATACATTAGCAGAAATTACTGCTAAAGGCGGCTGCCTAGCCTTGAACGTAGGTCCTACCGGTGAAGGCGTCATTGAAGAAGAAGCAATCATAAGATTGAAACAGATAGGAGAATGGCTAAGGAAAAACGGAAAAGCTATTTATGCAACCCGTATCACTCCCAACTACAATTATGGCAATGTATGGTTCACCGCCAATAAGGATAGAAAAACACTATATGCCATTTATGCGCTTCCCGAAGGAGAAAAACTTCCGGCAAGCATTGAATGGGAAGGTAATGAACCAAGTGGCAAAATGACATTACTGCAAAACGGGAAACAGGTAAAATACACTTGTGAAAACGGAAAAGTAACAGTTATATTGCCACAAGGATTAAAAAATGAAGCATTAGCTTTCAGCTTTAGAGTGAAAAAATAGGCAATATATCCACGTCCTAACACAGCTTCAGGAATTAAAGTAATATATCATTTATAAATATTTGGTTATCTTTGTCAAAAGAAAAGATACAGATTATAAAGAAGATGACAATCACTACCCAACATGAAGCATTTCATCTTATGTGTTACTTGTAACTACTATCTGAATATCAACTGTAAACTAAAGTAATATTTATGACAAAAAGCTCTTTTCACAAATTACTATTGGGAAGTGTACTGATGTTACTTCCTTTCACGGTTCAGGCACAGGTCGTTTTAAAGAACTGGACAATCGAAGACCACTCCGGAAAAGTAAAAATCCTTGTATCAAGCGATACGCTGGAAATTACCGCACCCGACGGTCTTACACTTTGGTACAACCAACGCCTTACCGGTGATTATGAAATCGGCTATCGCGTGAAGATGCTGATGCAAGGCGGAAAATACGACCGTCTTAGCGACCTGAACTGCTTTTGGGGCGCCAATGACCCGGAATCCCCCGACAATCTCTTCGCACGCAGCGAATGGCGAAACGGAATTTTCCAACATTATAAAACGCTAAGCCTGTTTTATGTGGGATACGGCGGAAACCACAACTCCACTACCCGCTTCCGCCAGTACTTTGCCAAAGCGGCGGATACCAGTGATGCCATAGCCCGCCCCGTAATCAAAGAGTATACGGACAAGGCGCACTTGCTGATTCCAAATAAATGGTACGACATCAAAATCCGTGTGGAAAAAGGAGTCACAACTTACAGTGTCAACGGCGAGGAGCTGTTCCGACTGCCGGTTAAAAAGAATGAGGGAGACGGATATTTCGGACTCCGCCTATTAGAAAACCACACACTATTTACAGGCTTTCAGGTAAAAAGCCTGAAGAGGTAAATGTAATGCTTTCACCCAAGAAAATACAGAATTAAAACAGTATTCGACAAAAGTAACATACCTTTAAACTACACCCAAACACCTTTCAACAATCCTGCATAGGATATTTCACGAATATCCATATTTTTGCCGGTGAACAAAAATCACTAAATACTTACTGACATGAAAAGAAACTCTCTGTTGCTTGCAACCGCTCTGCTCATAGGCATGACAGGCTGCAAAAACACTCCGGTCCAGAAAGAAGCCTGGATAAGCAACGCACTCGATGCCGCTTCCTATCAGTTGAAATCAACCGCCGAGGAACTCTCCGGAACAAGCAAGTTCCCACGTTCCATACATTCCGGCTATGATGTAAACTTTCTTGATACTCAGCTGCAGCGCGAGAACAAAGCATACATCGACTCTTTACACCCCAATCCCGAAGCCCTGCAATTAGGACAAAAACGTCTTTGCGGCATTGCCGACTGGACCAGCGGATTCTTCCCCGGAAGCCTTTGGTATGCCTATGAACTGACCGGCGATGAAGAGTTGAAAAAACGTGCCATCGAATATACCAACATCCTGAACCCGATACGTGAGCTGAAAGGTACCCATGACGTGGGCTTCATGATGAATTGCAGCTATGGCAATGCCCTCCGCCTCGCCCCTAACGACACCATTAAAGCCGTACTCGTAGAAACAGCGGATAATCTGTGCGCCCGTTTCAACCCGGAAATCGGTTGTATACGCTCGTGGGACTTCGGTGCGTGGAACTTCCCCGTAATCATTGACAATATGATGAACCTGGACCTGCTGTTCAACGTATATAAGCTGACAGGAGATGAGAAGTATAAGAATGTGGCTGTAAAGCATGCACAAACCACTATGAAAAACCACTTCCGTCCGGACTACACCTCCTATCACGTGGTCAGCTATAACAATGACGGAAGCGTGGAAATCAAACAGACACACCAGGGTAAAAATGCAGAATCGGCCTGGTCGCGCGGCCAAGCGTGGGGAGTATACGGCTATACTTCCTGCTATCGCGAAACCCGGGACACGGCTTTCCTGCAGGAAGCCGTTCACATTGCAGACATGATTATGGAACGTGTAAAGACGGACGACCTGATTCCTTACTGGGACTATGATGCCCCGGCAGGTGAAAAGACTCCGCGTGATGCGTCTGCCGCGGCTGTCACGGCATCGGCTTTCCTGGAGCTCAGCACATTTGCACCCGACGGCAAAAAATATTCCGACTATGCCGAAACAATCCTGAAAAACTTGTCCGGTCCGAAATATCTGGCAGCCAAAGGCAGCAATCAAGGTTACGTGCTGATGCATTCCACCGGCTCACTGCCGCATGGCTCTGAAATAGACGTACCGCTGAACTACGCGGATTACTACTATATGGAAGCATTAAAAAGATACATCGATTTGAAAAATAAAGGGTAAAGAATACATTCCGCAAATGTCAAAAATAAAAAGCCTGTTACTGGCAAGTTCAGTATGTATCGCAACTGTCTGTATCAATTTTCCCGCCCATGCAACCGAAAGGCATCTTCTTGAACAGACCGTTTCCTATGAGGAATTGGGCAATGTACTCCGCTACCGGCAAAGCTGGGTGGACTATCCCGCCTATACCGACCGGAAATCCTGGAAAGAGAAAACAGCCCCCGAAATGAGGGAGCTTATCATCAGGAACGGCGAACACGCCCTGAAACACGAATGGAAACCGGACCTTGCCTCCGACTACCTTGCCTTTAAGCGCACCGGCGAAATCCGCACCGGACGCGCCAACCACAAAGCCCTGCAAGCCTTGACCCTCGCAGAACTGGTAGAGGGACAAGGCAGATTTATGGATGCCATCATAGACGGTGTATGGTTTCTGTGCGAGACGTCCTGGATACACTCGGCACACCTCGGCTTCCAGAAAGACCGCTCCGGACTGCCCGACAGGAATGAACCGACCATCGAACTGGTAGTGGCCGACATCGGCGCGCAAATGGCATGGACTTACTATTTCCTGAAAGACGAATTCGACAAGGTGAGCCCGCTGATTAACGAACGGATTATCGAGGAAGTCAACAGAAACCTGATAAACCCCTACTTCGCACGGGATGATTACTGGTGGATGGGATTCGGCGGCCAACAGGTAAATAACTGGAATCCGTGGATTAACTACAACGTGCTGCAAGCCCTGATGCTGATAGAGAAAGACCCGGAACGTGTGCGGCAAGGAGTCTGGAAGCTGATGAAATCCACTGATTTCTTTTTCAGCATGTATCACGAGGACGGAGCCTGCGACGAGGGTCCCACCTATTGGAGCGGGGCTTCCGGCTATGCCCTGAAGTTTCTGGATTTGCTGGCTAAAGTAACCGGAAACAAGGTGAACATCTTCAACGCTCCCCTCTTGCGCAATATGGCGCAATACATTTACCGGGTACACATCGGCGGCAACTATTTTGTAAACTTCGCCGACTCCGCACCCAAAGTAAGTCCAAGCCCGGGTATCCTCTACCGGTACGGCGAACTGACCGGAGACCCCGCCATGATGAAATTCGCCTCATTCATGGCACAGCAAAACCAAAGTTTCAAGGACGGGGTAAACGGATATTTCGCTTCTGCATTGGACGAGCTTTTTATGTACAAAGACATCGTCGGCCATCCGCAAGGCGAACCGCTTACCGGCACTTATTGGTTTAAAGACACCCAAATCTGCGTGGCACGCGACACCGAAGGCAAAAGCGACGGCTTCTTCTTCGCAGCGAAAGGCGGAAACAATCAGGAAAGCCATAACCACAACGATGTGGGGTCGTGCATCCTTTACTACAATGCCCTGCCGGTGCTTATCGATGCAGGCGTAGGTACTTATACCCGACAGACCTTCGGACCGGAGCGGTACACGATATGGACCATGCAGTCCGATTATCACAACCTGCCCCTTATCAACGGAACCCCGCAGAAGAACGGCCGGGAGTTTGCCGCACACAGCCAGCAATACAAAGCCACCGCCAAAACCGTATCCTACCAGGTGGACATTGCCCGTGCCTATCCGCAGGAAGCAAATGTAAAAAGCTGGATTCGCAACTATACGCTGCACAGGAAAAAGGATTTCACAATCACCGACAAATGGAAACTTTCGGCATGCAACGAACCGAGTGTATTAAACCTGATGACCTGCTGCGAAGTCGAAATCGACCGCAACAAAAACATTACTCTGACAGGAGAGGCAGGTAGGTTCAAAGTGGAATACGATAAAAAGCTCTTATCGCCCGCAACGGATACCGTCGAACTGACCGATCCGAAATTAATCCACTCCTGGAACCGGAAAAAGCTGACGCGTATCCGTTTCACAATTGTGTCGCAACAAATTTCCGGTGAAAGCAAACTGGTGATAAAGAAAGCTCAGTATCATAAGACCTTGAATGATTGATAATCATTGATTTCATAATCTCTCCCCTAAGTTCATCCTGACGTACGGGCATAAAAAAGGAGTACCGCTGTACTCCAACCTTTGTTAACCTTAAATCTAATACTATGAAAAACACATTGCAAAGATACGGACATTTGCTAAATCTGCAAATTATCCAAGAAAAAAAGTATGTTTTATAACACAGATTAAGAAAAAAGGACGGATATGCAAACGCATACCGTCCTTTTTTTAACATTTATCGTTGCGGATTATTCCTCATCCAACAGGATTTCAAGAATCTGGCAAGCAGCCTTTGCCACCGGAGTACCCGGACCAAAGATGGCAGCTACGCCGGCCTTATAAAGGAAATCATAGTCCTGTGCGGGAATCACACCGCCTGCAATCACTACAATATCCTCACGGCCCAACTTCTTGAGTTCTTCAATAATCTGCGGAACCAATGTCTTGTGTCCGGCAGCCAATGAAGAAACACCCACTACGTGAACGTCGTTTTCCACCGCGTCACGAGCAGCTTCGGCAGGAGTTTGGAACAACGGTCCCATATCTACGTCGAAACCGCAGTCGGCATAACCCGTTGCCACTACTTTGGCACCGCGGTCGTGACCGTCCTGACCCATTTTAGCTACCATGATACGGGGCTGACGTCCCTCTTTCTTCGCAAATTTCTCAGCCAACTCACAAGCTCTGTGGAAGTCGCTGTCGTTCTTACTTTCTGATGAATACACGCCTGAAATAGTTCTGATTACTGCTTTATAACGTCCTACAACTTTTTCGCAAGCATACGAAATCTCGCCCAATGTGGCACGGACACGTGCTGCTTCCACTGCCAGTTCCAGCAGATTGCCTTCCTTCGTCTCCACACATTTGGTGATGGCATCGAGTGCTTTCTGCACAGCAGCCTCATCACGGCCTTCCTTCAATATCTTCAGGTTCTGGATCTGTTCCTGGCGGACAGCCGTATTGTCAATCTCAAGAATATCAATAGGAGCTTCTTTCTCCAAACGATATTTGTTTACACCCACAATGGTCTGCGAACCGCTGTCGATACGTGCCTGCGTGCGTGCGGCAGCCTCTTCGATACGCATCTTGGGGATACCGGTTTCGATGGCCTTCGCCATACCGCCCAGCTTCTCGATTTCCTGAATCAGCTCCCAAGCCTTGTGCGCAAGCTCATTGGTCAGAGACTCTACATAGTAAGAACCGCCCCACGGGTCGACATTCTTGCAGATGTAAGTTTCTTCCTGGATATAAATCTGCGTATTACGTGCGATACGCGCAGAGAAATCGGTAGGCAATGCGATAGCCTCGTCCAAAGCGTTGGTGTGCAAGGATTGGGTATGTCCCAAAGCGGCAGCCATAGCCTCGATACAGGTACGGCCCACGTTGTTGAACGGGTCCTGCTCGGTCAGCGACCAGCCGGAAGTCTGGGAGTGCGTACGCAATGCGAGTGATTTCGGGTTTTTCGGGTTGAACTGTTTCACAATCTTCGCCCACAACATACGTGCGGCACGCATCTTGGCTATCTCCATGAAGTGGTTGGTGCCGATAGCCCAGAAGAATGACAGACGCGGTGCGAATGCGTCGATGTCGATACCTGCGGCAACACCTGCACGAAGATATTCCAGACCGTCGGCCAGGGTGTAAGCCAACTCGATGTCCGCCGTAGCGCCGGCTTCCTGCATATGGTAACCGGAAATAGAGATAGAGTTGAACTTAGGCATCTTCTGAGATGTGTATTCAAAAATATCGGAGATAATCTTCATGGAGAATGCAGGCGGATAGATATAGGTGTTACGCACCATGAATTCCTTCAGGATATCGTTCTGGATAGTACCCGCCATTTCTTCCAACTTGGCGCCTTGCTCCAGACCGGCATTGATGTAGAATGCCATGATAGGAAGCACCGCACCGTTCATGGTCATGGATACGGACATCTTGTTCAAGGGAATGCCGTCGAAGAGCACCTTCATGTTTTCCAGTGAACAGATGGACACACCTGCCTTACCGACGTCGCCTACCACACGTTCGTGGTCGGGGTCGTAGCCGCGGTGGGTAGCCAGGTCGAATGCCACGGACAGACCTTTCTGTCCGGAAGCCAGGTTACGGCGATAGAAAGCATTGGACTCCTCGGCAGTAGAGAACCCTGCATACTGGCGGATAGTCCACGGACGCAAGGTGTACATTACAGAGTACGGACCGCGCAGATAAGGCGGGATACCTGCCGCATAGTCGAGGTGTTCCATACCTTCGAGGTCTTCTTTGGTGTAAACAGGCTTCACTTCAATGTGTTCCGGAGTCTTCCAGTCGGCTTTGATGCCGTTAGCCTTTTGCCACTCAGCACCATTGGCGGGCTGGAAAGCGGCATATATATCTAAGTTTTTAAAATCTTTTCTCATCTTACTTCAAAAGTTTAGCGTTGAATTCCTTTAATGTTTCCAGAACGTTGACACGAACATGGATAAAGTTCTCGATACCTGCCGCTTTCAGCTCGTCCATGCAAGCGGGAGCGCCGGCTACGATGAACATGGCGCGGCCGTTCAAGGCCTTGAAAGCGGGAATTGCATATTCCGCATATTCATCATCGCTCGAACAGAGAACCACAATATCGGCTTTAGCCGCCATTGCAGCTTCCACACCTTCCTCTACGGTCGGGAAACCGAGGTTGTCAACAACTTCATATCCGGCACAGGCCAGGAAGTTACAAGAGTATTGGGCACGTGCCTGACGCATAGCCAGGTTGCCGATAGTCAGCATAAATGCTTTGGGACGCTTGCCGGACGCTTCCGTTTCCAGACGCAACGCTTCAAATTCGCTGGCTGCACGGTCGAAGTTCAGTGACGGAACATCCTTTTCACAAGTGCTGTGTCCGCCGCAGCAGCAAGAAGCTTCCAACGGTTTCTTGTCGCCCGCCTTCTCGTTGAAGTTCGGGAACTGGTTAGTACCCAACAGCACTTCCTTACGCTTGGCAACGGCTGCATGGCGGGCCGTATTGCTCTCGTTCACGGCAGCCTGTATCTTGCCGGATTTTACGGATGCGTAGAAACCTCCGTCTTCTTCCACTGCAAGGAACAGCTCCCAAGCCTGCTTGGCAATAGCCACGGTCAGGTTCTCGATGTAGTAAGAACCGGCAGCCGGGTCGATAACCTTGTCGAAATGCGATTCCTCTTTCAGGAGCAGCTGCTGGTTGCGTGCCAGACGTTCGGAGAATTCATCGGGAACGGCATACGTCTTGTCGAACGGAACAACCGTCATGGAGTCGACGCCTGCAAGAGCGGCACTCATAGCCTCGGTCTGCGTACGCAACAGGTTTACGTGCGCATCGAACAAAGTAAGGTTGAAAGTGGACGTTTCCGCATGTATTCTCATCTTGGCAGCACAGCGGCATTCGTTGTGTTCGCCCTTGTTTTCGCAGTCGCGCAGGCATTCCGGATTATAGGAAGCCACGATATTGGCCCACAACATACGGGCAGCGCGGAATTTTGCTATTTCAAGGAAGTAATTGGAACTGATACCGAAATTAAACTTTATCTTCTTGGCTACCAAAGCTGCCGGCAGTCCGGCATCGGTCAGCTGGTTCATGTATTCATTACCCCAAGCCAGCGCGTAGCCCAGTTCCTGATAGATATATGCACCGGCATTGTTCAACGTCAGCGCATTCACGTTCAGGACACGGTATTTCGGAAGCATGGCGGTAGCTTCAATCAAAGCCTTGGCAGTAGCCACCATATCGCCCTTTTCCTTGCCTTTGGCAAGCATCTTGTTGAAATAATCGTAGTTAATGGAGCCTTGCAACTTCGTGAGGTCATAATCTTTCTTCTGGAAATAACCGACCAGAAGTTGTGCCAATTCCACCACGTGTCCCTGACAGGTGGAGAAATTCAACTCTATGCACTCCGCACAGATGTCTTTCAGCAAAGTTTCGATATACTCCGCACTCAGTTCTTTGGCTTTCACATGGAAAGAGAGCGAATCGACACCCTTGTTCAAAATGTCCAACGCCTTGGCATTGGCTGCTTCGGGAGATTCCACCTTTATTTCCTGACGGACGAACCACTCATTATTGTTTTTCTTTGTACCTCTAAGATAAGGGAACTCACCGGGAAGAGCATCCGTGGTCTTTAAACCTTCAAGGTCTTCCATACGATAGAAAGGTTTTACCTTGAATCCCTCATTCGTCCTCCAAACGAGCTTTTTCTCAAAGTCCGCACCCTTTAAGTCTGCGGTTACTTTCTCCATCCACTGTTCCGTAGAAACCGGAGAAAAGTCCGAGAAGAGTTTTTCTTTACTGTCTGCCATAGTTTATTTAAAATTAAAATAGATGAATAGTATTCATTTTGTCATCAATAGACTTGCAAATATAAGGAAATACTTCAAACAAAAAGGTTTTTTAGGGAAAATTGCACTTACGGATAACACTATGTCCATCCTTATTCCCGGCATCCCTCCATAGATACCTTGCTTTTGCAAAGCTGGTATTACAAAAAGAAAAGAAAACCCTTTGCCAGCTCCCCTTTATTAAGTAATTTTGCGCAAAATTTTAAAAAGCAATAAATAAGGTACTATGAATTGGTTAGAAAGTCTTCTTTGGGACCCGACATCCGTCGCACATATCGTTTGCCTGTACGCATTCGTTATATCCGTGGGGGTGCCGCTGGGCAAGATTAAAGTTTTCGGAGTATCGTTGGGAGTGACGTTTGTCCTCTTTACCGGTATCCTGATGGGACATTTCGGATTTACAGGTGAAATACACATCCTACATTTCATCCGCGAATTTGGTTTGATTTTATTTGTATTCTGCATCGGTCTGCAGGTAGGCCGTCGTTCTTCTCTTCTTTCAAGAAAGGGGGTATGACGCTGAACATGCTTGCCGTGGGCATTGTGGCACTGAACATAGTAGTCGCACTGGGCATTTATTTCATCGATGGAAATATAGACCTGCCGATGATAGTAGGCATTCTGTACGGTGCCGTAACCAACACTCCCGGTCTGGGTGCAGCTCAGGAAGCGTTGAACCAGCTGAATTATACGGGAGACCCCATCGCATTGGGATATGTCTGCGCCTACCCGCTCGGTGTGGTCGGCATCATCGGCTCTATTATCGCCGTGCGTTACATCTGCCGCATCAACCTGAAAAAAGAAGAAGAGGAGCTTAACACGCAAGAAACGGATATGAAGCACATGCCGCATATGCTGCATCTGGAAGTACGCAATGAGGCTATCGACGGCAAAAAGCTGATTCAGGTGAAGGATTTTCTGGGACGTTCTTTCGTATGCTCGCGTATCCGTCACGAAGGTCACGTCAGCATTCCAAACCAGGATACGGAATTCCACATCGGCGACCAGTTGTTCATCGTATGTTCCGAGGAAGACGCCGAAGCGGTTACCGCCTTTATCGGAAGGGAAATTCAAGTGGACTGGGAGAAGCAGGACACTCCGATGGTCTCACGCCGTATTCTGGTGACCAAATCGGAAATCAACGGAAAAAAACTTGGAAGCATGCACTTCCGCAGTATGTACGGAGTTAACGTGACACGTATCAACCGTTCGGGTATGGACCTGTTTGCCGATCCCAACCTGGTGCTCCAGGTAGGTGACCGTGTAATGGTTGTAGGCCAGCAGGATGCGGTGGAGCGTGTGGCCGGTGTACTGGGCAACCAGTTGAAGCGTCTGGATACGCCGAACATCGTTACCATCTTCGTCGGTATCTTCCTCGGCATTCTGTTAGGCAGCCTTCCCATCGCATTTCCGGGTATGCCGACACCGGTGAAATTAGGTCTGGCAGGCGGTCCGCTGGTGGTAGCCATCCTTATCGGACGTTTCGGACATAAGATGCATCTTGTAACGTATACCACCATGAGTGCCAACCTGATGCTGCGCGAAATAGGTATCGTACTTTTCCTTGCCAGCGTAGGCATAGAGGCAGGTGAGCATTTTGTACAGACGGTCGTGGAAGGAAGCGGTCTGGCGTATGTAGGCTACGGTTTCCTGATTACCACCATCCCGTTGCTGATAATCGGTATGATTGCCCGGTTCTATTGCAAGGTCAATTATTTCACGCTGATGGGACTGATTGCCGGCAGCAACACCGACCCACCCGCATTGGCATATTCCAACCAGGCATCGGGCAATGACGCTCCGTCGGTAGGTTACTCTACGGTTTATCCGCTGACGATGTTCCTGCGCATCCTCGCCGGACAGATGATATTGCTGGCAATGATGTAAAATCAGTTCAAGGAGCTTTCAGGCTCTTATCAATAAAATCGGGAAGAATTTTACTATAATCTCCGTTAGGATGGCAGTAAAATTCTTCCCGATTTCATTTGCAATGGTCATAGCGTTTATTCGTACAGTTTCAGTTTCTTCCTTACGAACTCTTCTATATAGCCGACCGTTTCGTCAATGCCCAATACGGACGAATCGACGCAAAGATGATAGGTAGCAGCCGCTCCCCATGTCTTATAGCTGTAATAGTTGTAATATTCGGCACGCCGCTTGTCCGCTTTGTTCATCTTCTCTTCCGCCGCACTTTCCGAAATAGAGTGCAGACGGCATAAACGGGCTATACGATCCTCGCGCGAAGCAGAGATGAAGATGTTGACGCAACGCGGGTTATCCCGCAAAATGTAGTCGGCGCAACGCCCTACGAACAAACAGGATTTCTCGGAAGCCAGTTTCCGTATCACATCGCTTTGCACCTTAAACAACGCATCGTTGCTCAAACAGTTGGCAGCCGGCATAGCCCCGTCACTGATAAACGGGAAACGCATCCCGAACAGACCGCCTATAATTCCCTGCGAAGCCTTTTCATCGGCTTTTTCAAAGAATTCACGGCATAATCCGCTTTCTTCGGAAGCAAGGTTAATCAATTCCTTGTCGTAGAAGTCAATACCCAGCCGGGCAGCCAGCTTCTCTCCGATTTCCCGTCCGCCACTGCCTAACTGGCGGCCTATATTTACTATAAATTTATTGTCCATACTTTATTTAATCTATCTGTTTTGCAGATAGCAAATATAGGTATTCTTCCATTAAATATCAAAATAATGAAAACAAATCCATTTCCTGTGTATCAGGACGGTTACTGTTCACCAAGCAACTGTCTGCCTTAAAACATTCTGCCGCATTCATGATTCAGTTCAGCCGCGATGCCAACCGACGTACCGTACCGTTGACGGAAACTTCGACCTCAACCCCTTTCTCATCATAACCTTTGTTCAGGAATTTTGCTTCAAGTGCCGGGTAAGCGGCAACATCCTTCACCGGATAGATAACCGTTATGTAGCGCACGGCCTCCGCATCATCCTTATTGGTATCGAAAGCTACCGAAGTACGGGCTACGCGCTGACGGTAGGCAGTGGAACGCCAGCCCTCTTCCGCTCTTAAAGACGCGCTTTTTTCCGGAAAACATTGCAACTTCACATTACTCGGACCCTCATAAGCCGTAGTCACCATATTCTTCTCCGCATCAACGTTTACCGCACCTTCACGGAAATGATAATTCAAATTCACGGTTCCTCTGGCATTACCTGTGGCTTCGTCCACTATTACAAAATAGGCCTGGTCCACAAAAAAAACGGTACGACGATGTTTCAACCCCTTATAACCGGGATTTTCCGTTACCAGTATCTGCTCCTTACCTTCCGGCTGCCACAATCCGGTTACGGACTGCGTGGTTTCAAGGTTGCATCCGTCCAAGGTCAGGGTGTTATGTACACGTGTCTGGCGGAACCAGTTGCGCAGTTTCATCACTTCGGCACTTCCGGCATAGACGTATGCACCGGTATCGGGAAACAGATTCCTGCCGTTGAACCAGAGTTCGAAAGTACCGTTATCCGGCTGACAATGCCACCCTCCTTTAGGTCCGGCTTTAACTACCATGACCGTTGCATCCTTCTTCCAACCGTTTCTGAAAGTAAAGAAACCGGATGTCAATGCCCCGTGGGAAAGATAAGGGAAAGGAGCGCTTCACGCCCTTCTGTCGCATAATAACGTATCCAATCGCAGTCGGGGAACAATGCAAGCCAATCGCGGTAGTTGGCAAGTTCTGCCTGATAATCGCCCAACTTGGCATCACTGAAACAAGGATTGGTGTAGTCGGGAAAACAAATGTTGGCATAGAAAGCAATCATATTCTTGACCGTATCCAGGTATTCCGACGGGAACTCATTGCGGAAACCGTTACAATCCGCCATGCGCAAGGCCTTACAGAATATGTTGATTGCCGCCAGGTGATAATGGGGATCCAGCTCGTACTGTCCGCCGTCATTGTATACTTGCTTCTTGATTTCACGATTCAGGATATTGATTCCGCTTTCTCTCCAAATGGCGGCATCTTTCAGTTCCGGAAAGAAAACACCGGCATAAACCATACGTTGGGCTTCAAACAGCAGGTGGTTACCTTCTGCAGAATAATTTTTCAGGAGATGTGCGCCATGACGGTGATAATTGACGATAAACTCGGTCAGGAACTCCGGAGTAAACGCCGATGCGGAACAAAACAAAAGGAACTGGCAGGTCTGGTCCTGCAAACGGTTGCTGACTTCCAGTTGCCGCCATGCAAAATATACATTGTCGGCATCTTCCTTTACCTCACCGGCACTGACAAGCTCGAACTCATCCTGCTTCATGTTCACCAGCGGGTTTTTCTGAACCCAATCCATATATTGATGTACCCACTCCTTTGCGTATTTCTCATCTCCGGAGATACGGTATGCCTTGCCCATAGGCGTAAACCACTTATGACGATGAAGCTGCCAACGCAACTCATTGTCTTTTACCGGCCAGTACTCCCAGTTGATATCTTTGCCGTAGTTGTAGGAAGGCTGATAGCCTTTATGTACAAAGAAGGTATGCTCCAAAGCATCATCCGCCCATTTCTGTTCTTCCCTGGATATAGTGAGGTTTTTCAAGTCTATATCCGGATGTGTAATACCGGTACGGCTACGGTAATAATTCAACAGTTCCTGTGCCGCCGCCTCCCACTTCTGCCGGGAGCATGCCGCTTTTACTTTCTCCAAACCAGGATAATCCAAATTTATCAGTTCAAAAAGCCTCCTGCCTTAGTTGCTGTGCGTCTGCAACAACAGCAAGCATAAGCAAGCAAATGCTAAAAATGTATCTTATTGTCTTCATGATATGGTAATAATGAATTTAAATATGCTTATAATCAATCTCTTTTACCTGCATATAACGGAGCAATGCCTCCAGATAATAATAATCGGCATAGTTAAGCGGCGTATCTATTTCGGAACCGTTCGGCAATGAGCCCGTTGAATGCATCAGTACAAAGCCCCGGTTGGTTCCCGGTTTTGCCAAATACCGTCGGACGAAAGGCTTTTGAGCAACTTCCCGGCATACTCCATATATGCTTGTCCGTCTTCTACAAGCGTGCTCAGTTCTATCAGGGCGGAAGCGGTAATAGCGGCAGCAGATGCGTCACGAGGCGTCTGAGGCGTGTCGGGCGCATCATAATCCCACAAGGGAACTGCATCTTCCGTCTTTACGCGCCGCATGATTAACGAGGCTATATTCTCGGCCTGCCGCAAAAATTGCACATCCTTAGACTCGCGATAACAGGATGTGTAGCCATATAATCCCCATGCTTGTCCGCGCGCCCACGACGATGTGTCACTCTTTCCCTGATGCGTGCACTTTTTTTTCCACCGTCCCATCGTTATTGTAACTGACTACATGGTAGGATGAATAATCATCTCTAAAATGATTTTTCATCGTAGTCCTTGCGTGTGTCAAGGCAAGCTCCTTATATTTATCATCACCGGTCAGGCGAGTGGCATAAAACAGCAGGTCCAGGTTCATCATATTGTCTATGATAACGGGGAAATTCCACTTCCCGAAGTTCCAGGAACGGATACAGCCTATCTCCGGATTGAAACGGCCGCACAGGTTATCCGCTGTTTGTATCAATGCACTGCGGACGCTGTCGGCAGGAGATAAACGATTGGCGTTACCGTAGCTGCAATTCATCATAAAACCTATATCATGCGTACCTTTATACTCACGCAGCGGATAAAGATAATTAGTGAACTTCACAGCGCTTTCCCTCAAGCTTTCATCGCCGGTAAGTTGATAAGCGAGCCAAAGATTGCCGGGGAAAAAACCGCTTGTCCAATCGTAAATGGAAAAGCAATAACGGCGGGAGCCCAAATTATCATGTATGGGTTTCAGCCGGGCAGAGTCTTTGCCTGTCAACTGTTTCTTATCCAGCTGACGACATAAAAAAAGTCCGTGTCATAGCCCGTCCAGATGGAACGGGGCAACCGGATTGAATCTCCGATTTCAGCCACGGTAAATTTCAATTGTAACGCAGCCGTTTCTATTCCCTGTTTCAGCCAGGTATAATCTTTTTTTCCGGTTGTTTGGGAGAGCAGCCGGAAAATACGCATAATGCGACAACAGCAACAAAACAAGATAATGATATTTTCTTCATCTTTTATAAAGGTTTCTATTTTCCACAATCATCTCATAAAATTTCACTACATGGCACAACCAGCAACACAACATCATATAGCTTTGAAATAGAAAAGATGTTTAACAGAGCTGATAAAAAACAGGCTTACTATTTTCAACCAGCTCCGAAACATCTTTCAACATTTCAAACAGGACATTGCATCCTGCCGTTTATAGCAATAATACCTATTTATTCATAACCCGGATTATTCTGATTTTTTAAAGCGGGATTGGCCTGCAACTCGCCCAAAGGTATAGGAAACAGTTCATGTTTGCCTTTTATAAATTTGTCGCCTGCAACATATTTGCCTTTTAGCGATTTATCCATTTTGCTTTGGAATAATTTTAAAGCATCACCCAAAATACCCCAACGTAATAAGTCATATTTACGCTGACCTTCAAAAGCCAGTTCAAAACCGCGTTCCCAATAAAGAGCAGTACGGAAATTGTCTGCCTCATCACCACTGTTAAAATAGGGAAGTTCATAGAGATTAGGCTGTGCAGCCTTGTATGCCTGCAATGAATTAGTTTCAGTAGCTCCGGCACGATGTCTTACTTCATTCAATAACCTCCAGGCTTCCGGAGTATTGCCAATCTCATTATAAGCCTCGGCTGCCATCAATACTACATCAGCATAACGCAACGGACAATAATTGACCCCTGTATTATTAGGATCTACAAAGCCTTTCGGCATCCACTCCCTACGCCATTTGCCCGGATACCAATCCGTCAGTTTCTTATTTTCAACCAACTTATGTGCTTTCTTATCGGCATCCCATTTATATTGGTAAGTACATACCATTACATCTCTACGCTCATCATTTGCCTCAAAGAAATCTTTCCAGACAGGTAACACACGGAAGAACGCGTTGGCACGTCCCATTGATTCAGCAGGAGCACCCTTGCCCGGCGCTTCTACCGCAGGACCATTATACGTAGCCCAAGTACCGGAGTTATCCTTATAACCACTTCCTGTCGGATTAAAAGCTATCTCCCACAGATTTTCCATCGAATTCAAAACCCCTCCGGAATAACCCTGGAACAACTTTAAATAACCGCCCGGGTGAAAGTTATGATAACCTTTATTCTGGAAAGCAGTCCATTCGGCAATTACAGCATCAAAATAGGCCTTTCTCTTGTCGTCGGCCGGTCGGTTCAAACTACCGTCTTGCTGCAAACTATAACCTGCCCGTTGCAAGTAAACACGCATCAGCATTGCATGAGCAGCTCCCTGCGAAGCGTATCTCCGGTGAAAGCGAAGCACTCCCTTTCTGAAGATTTTCTTTCGCAAAGTCCAAATCTTCAATAATATAATCATATATCTCCTCACGGCTTATACGACCATTAAAGGCACTTTCATATCCAGCGGTGTAGTCGGTCTTAAATGGAACATCTCCCCAATATTTCACTAAATCGAAAGCCAAAAATGCACGTAAAAAATTTAGCCTGGGCCACCAGCTCTTTCAAAGAAGTATCTTCTTCATACCCAGCCATATTTTCAATGCCTTCAATGGCAAAATTAGCCCGGTCTATTCCCATATATTTGTACTTCCATAAATCAGCAATCCAAGTATTGGTCGGTTTCACCATGTAGTGGGCAATATCACGACGTGTGTTATCCGTACCTGTTCCTTGAATATAATAGGTATCGTCCGAAGCAGGCATCGCCATTTCAAACTGTCCGTAATGGTTGTTTGTAGCCAAACAGTCATAAATCCCCACGACTGACATCTTTGCCTGGTCGGCTGTTTGAAAATAGGTATCCTTCTCATAATAAGAAGTTGGTTTTTCTGTCAGTTCACAAGAGGCAAATCCAGTTGCAATCAGTGCGCTTAGCGCAATCACTTTATATTTTTCATTGTATTCTCCATTTGAAGTTCATTAGAAAGCTAAATTAATACCGAAAACAAACGCGCGGCTTCTGGGATAAGCACCAAAGTCAACGCCTGGTGTCAAACCGTTACCCATTGTGGATACTTCCGGATCGAAACCTGAATATTTAGTCCAAGTTAATAAATTAGAACCTGTTGCATAAAGACGTAACTTACTGATACCTATCTTTTCGATTATTTTCTTCGGGAAAGTATATCCTAAAGTGATATTACTAAGTTTCAGGAAGGAACCGTCTTCTACCGCCCAAGAATGAATATAAGTATCACCTACTTCATTATCATAGATAGCGGCAACGGTCTTACCTCTATTAATCTCGGCCATTTCCTGAGGGTCGGTAATTAATTCACCTGACTTATTTACTAAAACCCAGCGATTATGAGAATCGGCCGCAGCCAAAACGTTCTTATTCTGCAAAGCCGTCTTTGTGTTAGTCAACTTGGTTGCATTAAGTACATCATTGCCAAAGCTATAAGTCAAGAAAATGCTCAAATCAAAGTCTTTATAAGTGAATGTATTATTGATACCGCCATAAAATTTAGGATACGCATTACCAATAACAGTCTTGTCTTCCTCTGTTATTTTATTGTCTTCGCTACCGTCTACATTCTTAAATTTCCACATACCGGGTTTCACATTGGCTTTATCGCCTGCATAAGGAATGCCATCTTTCAATGTGTAAGTTTGGGTGGTTGCATCATAATCAAAATCAGACACCTGATACAAGCCTTCTGTAATATAACCGTACATCTGTCCCAAAGGTTGGTTCATACCGATAATGTGCGTATTCTGGCTGTAACCGAAATTAGCTTCCCACAGTTGCACATCTTCTCCCGTCAACTGTTTTACAGAATTTTTATTGTGCGATAAGGTTACAGAAGTATTCCAAGTAAAGTTCTTGGTCATAATATTAGTTGAGTTGATAGTCAAATCAATACCTTTATTTTCTGTTTCACCGGCATTGATGACCATACTGTCATAACCTGCCGATGTTGGCAATTTTGCACTCAGCAACAGATTACTGCTGCGATTGATATAAAATTCAGGAGAAATGGTTAAACGCTGATTGAAGAAACCGAAGTCAAGACCAAAGTTGAAGGTTTTGTTAGCTTCCCACTTCAAGTCAGGGTTAGGAATCTGCTTGGGTACATAGCCTGATTGAGTAGAATCACCATTAGGATAAGTGACGGAATTCAATACTGCCAGACTCAGATAACTGTCTATACGATTATTACCAGCCATACCATAACCTAAACGAACTTTCAAATCCGAAAAAACATTCAAATTCTTAATAAATTCTTCTTCTCCCAAACGCCAGGCTGCAGAAAAAGCCGGGAAATATCCCCACTTATTATTCTTACCAAATTTAGAAGAACCGTCTGCACGGAAAGAAGCGGTAAACAAATATTTATCCTTAAAGCCATAGTTAACACGTGTAAAGAAAGAAAGGAGCTTGTCATCATAATTTTCAGCAGATGAAACAGCTGTCGGCAATCCCAGTGAAAGGTCGCCTAAACCAATATCATCGTTCGGGAAATTGGCGGCTGCCGCTTTGAAATTACGACTCCAACGGTTTACGTATTCCTGACCAACCATGGCTGTTACATCGTGTCCTTTACCCGACCAAGTATAATTCAAGACATTTGATGTTTGGAAACTGCTGTTCTCCAGATTTTGAATACTACCATTGATGCTTGAACGTTTTGCTGTTATTGACTTATCACCGTAAAAAATATCATTACGACGTGTCTGGTAGCGCATACCTGTTGTATTACGGAACGAAAATCCTTTAAAAAGCTTTAAAGTAAAGCCACCATTGGCTTGAAAAGTACGATACTCACGATCATTGGTTTCTTCAGCAGCAGAAAGTAAGGGATTCTGCATTACATTACCGGTATCGTCCACAAAAATCGGGTCTTCATCTCCTAACAGCAAATCATCTGTACCTCCAATTCCTATCATAGGACGATACTGCAAAATGTGCTGCATCTTATTGAAACGGTCGCCTCCTTCAGAAGTACCCATACCGGTAATTTTCATTTGGTCGTAGCTGACACGGGCATTAACACTTAAACGGTCATTCAATTTATGATTCATATCGAATCATATGTTATGTTTTTTATTACCGCTATACACCATAGCACCCTCTTCATCATAGTAAGAATATGCCAAGTTGTAATTCAGCTTATCTGTTCCACCGGAAACTCCTACACGGTAGTTTTGAGTCAACGCAGTACGCCCCAACGTTTCATCCTGCCAATCTATCCCTTTACGATTGGAATAGTTAGTTCCGATATCACTATATTTTCCGTACAATGTTTCAAAAGCCGTAATATCCTTATCCCAATCTTCTTGAGTAGTAGCATCGTACACACGGCGTTCATAATCCAACATTGCAAACTCTGCCGTAGAAAGGACATCCAATTTCTTGGCTATTTTTTTGAAACCGACATAGCTGTCAAAAGTTACCGTAGCCTTGCGCTTCTTTACCACCACTTTTTGTAGTAATAACTACAACGCCGTTAGCACCACGAGCTCCATAAATAGCCGTAGCAGACGCATCCTTCAAAATATCGATAGTCTCAATTTCAGCAGGGTCGAGCGTAGACATACCATCTTCGCTGGGAAAACCATCGATAATATAAAGAGGCTCATTGCTCTGTGTAATAGAAATACCTCCACGGACACGAATCGAAATAGAAGCTCCCGGCGCACCTTCACTCTGCATTACCTGTACACCGGCCATACGTCCTGCCAATGCCTGGGTAATATCACTTGTCGGCACTTTGGAAAGTTCCTTACTGTTCACCGATGCCACAGACCCAGTCAAGTCCTTACGCTTAACCGTGGCATAACCGATTGCTACTACTTCATCCAGTAACACGGCATCAGCCTTCAACGTTACATTGATTACATTCTTACCATTGACCTTTACTTCTTGGGAAGTCATACCCACGTACGAAAAGACGAGTACATCTTTGGATGCGTCATTTACTTTTAAGGAGTAGTTACCGTTTACATCCGTAACGGTTCCAACGCCGGCGGCGCCTTTAATGGTAACACTACCACCGATTACTTCATAGCCCTCACTATCAATGACCTTACCGGTAACGGTCAGACTTTGCGCATATGCGGATATGCTCACAAAGGCGAGGATAAACATTAAAAACAGTTCTTTTAATTTGTACATAATAAATAAATCTAAGGTTCTACTTTAGAAATAATTTTTCGAGGGCAAACTTACTGCAAATGCTAAAAAAAGTGTAAAAGTATTGTTTTCATTCGTTACACTTTTACACTTTCCAAATATCAATTTTGTATAATACAGAGTAATTTTGTACAATATATAGCCCTACAGCTATGTACAAAGGGGGTTATCCTTTTGGGATAGAGATTTGCAAATCTGTTAATAAAGTCAAATACCCATCAATACAACACTCATTTCAAGAAATCACTTCTCATTGGAGCAAAGCAGTCTATAAGTACCCCCGGTTCCAGACAGACACATCCGTGCAAAATATCAGGTTCGATGTAAATACCGTCACCTGCCTTTACCGTTTTCTTCTCATTCCCCACCGTAAACTCAAACTTTCCACTTGCCACATAAGTGGTTTGGGTATGGTAGTGAGTATGAGGAGTACCTATCGCTCCTTTTTTCAAATTTCACTTTTACCAGCATTACCTGTCCGTCATACCCCATAATCTGCCGGGTCACGCGCTTCTCCTGCGGGTTCCCACGCCTTTTCTCCACTAATAAAAGTAGTGCTACGCGTTTTTTAACGGGATTGTCCCCATTTCCGCCTTCAGCCGTTTGCATTGCGCAGACAGCCGGCATCATCATAAGTGAAATACCCATTAAACACATGTACTTTTTCCAGCTTTTCGTTTTCATAACCAATGTTTTAATTAAATAATTTATTCTGTTTCGGATAATGTTTCAAATCTGTAGACCGTGGTTTGCCGGTAAGTCTCTCCCGGCAGCAACACGGTAGTCGGAAAATGCGGATTATGAGGCGAATCCGGAAAATGTTGCATTTCGAGACAAAATCCGTAATACCGCCCATATGACTGCTTGCCATGCCCTTTCAGATAGTCCAGATTAGCTGCCGGAGTATAGAACTGCATACCCGGTTCGGTGGTATACGCCTTCAGTACCCGACCGGATTCCGGCTCTACAATTTTAGCTGCAAGCGCCAAAGTTCCCGGCTGCTTATTGAGTTTATAATTGGTATCATATCCTTTTTAAGTTCTCCAATGCGCCCGCCAAGCGCCTGCAAGGTTCTGAAGTCGTATTCCGTACCCGCCACCGCCATAAGTTCTCCGGTAGGAATACCTGCGGCATCAACCGGTGTAATCGAATCCCCGTCAATCATACAATAATGGTTCAGTACAGACTCCTTACACCCCGTTAAATTGAAATAACTGTGATTTGTCAGATTAACCACAGTCGGCTTGTCGGTCGATGCCCTGTAATCCAGAATCACTTCATTGTCATGCGTCAATTTATAAGCCAACGATATATTCAGATTTCCCGGAAATCCCCCTTCCCGCATCAGGACTCAGATAACTAAAGCGAATCACTGCCGTATCCTTCACCACATAGGACGTATCCGTATTAAAAACCCGGGTATGAAATCCCTTGACGCCACCATGAATGGAATGCCCTTTATTGTTTTTATCCAGATAGTAGACCCGGTCATTCAAAACAAGTTCCGCGTTCCTTATTCTATTTGCATAACGCCCTACCGTAGCACCAAGCTTGGGTTGTCTGCCCAGATAATATCGCAAGCTGTCAAGTCCTAAAACTACCGGAGCAAAAACGCCCTCTTTATCAGGAGCGGAAACAAATGTTAAAGAAGCCCCATAATTGGTAACCTTAACCGTCATTCCATTCCTGTTAGTCATTCTGAAAAGTTCAACTGTCTTGCCTTCATACCGCAAACTGTCTTCCCTCGCTATCGTAAACCGGGTGTGCCCGTACGGCTGCATGATACCAGCAATGAATGAACAAGTATCAGAAGAAAGGGAGAAAAAAAAATACATCTTCATAATAATATTCCATAAATGATACATACGTCACTGTTTTCCATACTCCGTAGGAAGACAACCGATATACTTCTTGAAACGGGCGGAAAAATAAGAAGGAGTATTATATCCCACCATAAAACTGATTTCAGAAACCGTATACTTACCTTCCTTCAATAACTGACAAGCACGGTTAAAACGTATTTTATGAATAAAATCAATAGCCGATTTTCCTGTTATAGCCTTCAACTTCAAATGGAGATTGGAACGGCTCATATTCATCTCGCTGGCAAACTGCTCCGTTGAGAACTCCACATTGCTCATGTTTTTCTCCACGACAGCAATCGCTTTCCTCAACAGTTCCTCATCCATGGCATTGTTTGCTATCTTCTCCGGTTCTATCTCTGCCGCATTGGAATAATGCTCAAAAATACGATAGCGGGTACGCAGCATATTCAAAATCTTTGCTATCAATACATCCATCGAGAACGGTTTGGGTATGTAATCGTCCGCACCTACCTGCAACCCCTGCAACTGATACTTTATATCGACCTTGGCAGACAACAGATACACCGGTATATGACAGGTTCTCAAATTCTGTTTCACCGATTTACAAAGTTTGACTCCATCCATAACCGGCATCATAACATCCGAAAGAATCAGGTCTACGTCATTTTCTTTAAGCACCTCCAACGCCTTTTGCCCGTTCTCCGCCTCTATCAGATTAAACTGAGCGGACAGACCGTTGAACAAATACCGCCGCAGCTCCTCATTGTCTTCCACTATAAGAATTGTTCCATGCCTGCTTCCCGCCTCTTTTTCACCGGCTTCTGCCACTTCCGTTTCTACATCATCGGTATAAACCTCATGCGCATTTGTCGAATAGACACGCTGTTCCTCCATCTCTCCCTTGCTCTCCGCAAGTTCCTCCGCAGTATACACCGACTTGTCCTGAGGAATATAAATGGAAAACGTAGAGCCTTTTCCAACCTCGCTCACCAACGTTATCTGCCCGTGATGCAATTCAACCAGACGCTGAACCAGCGATAATCCGATGCCGCTTCCTTCGTGTACGTTCTCTACCTGATAAAAACGTTCGAAAATCTTCCTCTGCTTATCCTTTGGTATGCCCACTCCCGTATCTGCTACCTGCAAAACAACATTTTTATCTTCTCTGTAGAGTTTTACATAAATCCTCTCCCCTTCTTCCGTATACTTAAAAGCATTGGATAATAGATTGTTGATAATCAAATCCAAATAAGTACCGTCAAACAACACATCCTCATCCTGCAATTCCGAATAGAAATTATAGTCTATGTCCTTTTTTCTTTGCCAGACTCTCGTAATTTAAAAAGCTGTTCAATACCCTTTTATATGCATTGGCATAACTCGGCCTCAACTCAAAAATACCCAATTCGGCACGCCGGTAGTCCATCAGTTGATTGACCAAATGCAACAGTCTTCTTGCATTCCGCTGAATATACAACAGCTTTTCGCGCTCCCAATGCCCGGTGACACTGCTGAGCAACTCTTGCAAAGGAGAAATAATCAAAGTCAACGGAGTACGTAATTCATGTGATATATTAACGTAAAAACGGATTTTCATCTGGCTGATTTCTTCCTTTTTTTTTCCCTGTCAAGCCGCTCCATACGGATTTCTGTCTGCATACTCTTACGCAACCAGAAGAAACGGAACACAGCAAAAACCAACAAAATAAAAAACAACGCAAAAATCAAAAAGGCCCACCACGTGCGATACCAGACCGGAAGGACACGGATGTGAAGAGCCTCTACCTCCCCGCTCCACTTTCCGTCATTATTGGCTGCCTTTAAAAGGAAGGTATAATCTCCTGCCGGCAAGTTGGAGTACGACACCGGACTTATGTCTCCCTGTTTATACCATTCATCATGATATCCCTTCAACTTATAGGCAAACGTATTGTGCTTGCCGGCTATGTAGTTGGAAACGACAAAGGAAAGGGAAAACGAGTTTTGGGAAGATTTCAGGGTTATGTGGTTAACACTCTCTATATTCTCTTTCAGTATTCCGGTTTCATCATTCGGAAGCACCTCCTTGTTAAAAACAAAAAGCTTATTGATTACCGGTTTCGGAGTATAAGGGTTGTCTATCAGGGTTTCGGGACGGAACATGGTGATGCCGTTAATGCCGCCGAACAACATATTGCCATTGCCGATGCGGCAATAAGAACCGGCGTTAAACTGATTGCTCTGCAGCCCGTCCACTATTGTAAAATTGCGCATTTTACGGTTCTCCGGGTCAAAACAACTCAGTCCCTGATTGGTACTGACCCACAAGCGCCCGTAACTGTCTTCCAGTATTCCATAAATGACATTGCTTGGCAAACCGTCGTCCGTTGTATATTGCTGCAACTCCTTATCCGCTTCCTTCAAGGCAAAAAGCCCGTCACGGGTACCTACCCATATAGAACCGGATAAAGACTCGTAGATACAATTCACAAAAGACTGTCGCAATACCGGAGTAATACGAAAATCCGTATTGGTCCGCAAACCCATACCTTCCTGATTATAAACGGAAAGTCCTTTCTCTCCACCTACCCAGATGCGTTTACGGGAATCCCTAAACAGCAAGCGGGTCTTTTTTTGTACCGGGCGGCCTTCCACATCTTCATTTATAACGGTAAAGCGTTTTCCGGCAATATCAAAATGAAACAAATAGTCCAGGGAAGCTATCCAAAGACCGTCTTTTCCGTCGGATATAATAGAATAAATATGATTGCTCGGCAAGCCACTGTTTTGCTGATTGTAAAACACCTTTCTTCCGGTCTTACGATGCAGTACCATCATACCGCCGGCATGGGCGCCTACATATATCTTATCCGATGCTTCATCTACATATACCGTTTTAACGTCTTTAAAAGGAACACCTTCCGATATGTCCGGATTAAACAAATAGTTCTTATAAGTTTTCGCCGTATTATCATAGAAGTTCAGACCACCGTCACTTGTGCCGATCCATAAATTGTTCTTTTTATCCTCTACAATGCAACTGACAACATTATCACTGAGCGAATTGGAGAAAGGAATATGTTTAATCTGCTGGAAACGGTTGCACAAAGGATGATAGTAATTCAGTCCTCCCCAGTATGTACCCAGCCACATTCCGCCCTGCGAGTCTCTGAAAATGCAACGCACCGAGTTCTGCGACAATGTCCCAGCCTGAGCCATCGAACTCTCAACCGATATAAAGCGTTCCTTCCCTTCCTGATATATATTCAGCCCGCTGTAAGTCCCTACCCACAAACGGTTCTCCTGGTCCAATGCCAACGAACGCACATAATTGGAGTTCAAACAGGAAAGCTTATTCTCATAACGATAGTTGTCCAGCTTTTTGTTCTTTACATCATACAGGTACAGTCCGTTGCCTTCTGTCGCTACCCATATCCGATTGGGAGTCTGGCACAAAATACTGTTTATCTGCACCTTGTCATGCAGATCAAGTAATGTTTCCAATGCTCCGTTCTGCAATGAATACATATACACCTTCCCTTTAGTGCCAATATAAATATCATCATCTTGCCTGAGCAGCGTTAACGGTTTCAGCGAATGTAAAGTAGCCGACAACGTATCATTCAGGAAACGTTCTCCTTTCACGTCAAAAAGTAAAATACCTTCTGGTTGTCCCAAGCATAAGCCAGTCCTTCTGCATAGGCACAATATTCCTGACTGTTACATTTTGTCCCTTTCTCTTATAAAAGAAATTAGAGAATTCGTTCTTGCGATGATTATAAAACGACAAACCTTCTCTCGTTCCTATCCATATCCGGTTATCATTGTCAATGACGACACAACGGGTTATATCGCTGGCTATACTCTTCGGATTCTTATACTGATGCCGGTAGACAGTAAAATTATAACCGTCATACTTATTAAATCCGTCATAAGTGGCAAACCACAGATTACCTTCTTTATCCTGATTAATTCCGAATATGGTGCTATGCGACAACCCTTCTTCCAAACCGATATGTATGAAACGCATACCGTCTATTTCACCGGCAAGCCCCATACAGGCAAACAATATTCCGCATAGTAGTGATAAGAATCGAAGTGTTCTCATGTATATTATATTATAAATCAGGACAAAGAAATAAAAAATATATTAATTATATATGATTTTAACTTGAATTTTCTTATCCGGACTATCCGGAAAAATCTGCAAAGGAATGAAAGAAAAGCCCGGCACAGGATTAAATATCCGTCCGTCTTTATCGGTAGGAGCAACCTTCATCCTACCGTTCATGCAAACTACCTCCAACACGCCGTCCTTTTTCTGAAGGCGCATGCCTTCCGGTGTAATATCCGCAACTTCCGAAGGCGCGGCGATAACCGGTAAAACCAGGCAGGCGGTCAAAGGGCAATGTTCCATTTCTATCGACAAGCCCTGTTGGGAATACACATAATCCAACGTTACGGGAATCGCTCCCTGAACCGGAGTCTGCTGGTCGGCATCCACCAGATGGGTATTGACACGGAAACGGTGCATATTCTTTTCCTTAGTATAAGCAATATCCGTATCCAAGTCGTCCAGATTACTGTAAATCGTTCCGTATTGTACCATTTCAACCCGCGGCGTTCCGCTCATTATATACTTCCGGCTGTTGCTCTGCATATTAGGCGCTTCTATCAAAGCATACCGGTTGGTCGTAGCGGCAAATACCGGGCCGGCCTGTTCGTGCCATAAAAGAGAAACGGCTCCTCCCATGGGATGAGTTCCTTTTACCTTATATTCCGCATCGAAACCAGTACATGTAGAACGCCACGGACCTTCTGCAACCAGCCACGTACGAATATCCCGGAAGTACTTCACCCCATAAGCATTATCGCGCGGCAATGCCTTGTATTGTTGCGTCTTGACGGGTGGAAGCTCAAGAAAAGCCGTCAGCGCCTTGGCATGTCCGAAGGTATGATGAATACAAGCCGGAATGCCAGAGGCCCGATAATCGCGTCCGGCATGAAGCAAACCGTTGTCCGTCGATTTTTTCAGTAATTGTATATTGCGGCGAATAGCCTCCAGGTACTCCGGATGATGCGCAGCCATGGCATAATAACCGCCCATAAAGCCGTCGCTTGTACGTCCGCCCCAATATGTCCACTTAAAACTGCGCGTGCCCCAACTGTTGTCCCATGCACCGTCGGGCAACATAAATTCCAGGTGGGTATTCATGGAGCGTTCCACGACGGAGAGCAACTCCCGGTCGTTCACCATAAGCGCATAATAAGCCAGATTAGGCAAGGATTCCTCTACATTATATCCCAAGTCCACCGGGAGGCAGCCGTTCTTGGTAGGTGTCCATATTTTAGGCCCCTTCGCCGTATAAAAAGAAATCGTTCGCCGTAAAGAACTTCTTCAAGTCCGAAGCCACAATCCGGGCTTCCTCCTTGAAGTCCGGGCGGTCGAACATCTCTCCAAGAGCCTGCAAGGCATACGTCACCGAAGCGGAATAGTTCACATTGTTCAGACGTTTCATACTCCCCTGCATACGGCGGCTGTACATCTGCGGGTTTTTCATCATGAATTCGCCGGCTTCCAACAACTGCTCTTTCCAATGGTTACGCGTAGAGTCATCCAGCAAATGCCCGTGGTAATGCACTGCCTCGTACAGAGCAATAGCGGCGAATACGGTAGTCCCGCTCCAATCGGATACGTGTACATCGTTCATCCAGGAGCCGTCCGGACGGTGCACGTTCTCCATCCATTTCATCAGTTTCTTGGCGGCAAGCAGATATTTGTCATTGCCGGTTTTGTCTGCCAGATACATCAGAGGAAGAACCGTGTCTCCTATCCGTCCGTGAATGCGGGCACAGGCGGGACACAGAATACCGCCGTCGAGCGACGGATGCAGCCCTTCGCATTGGTAGGCCAGCAGAGCATCCACCCACTCCACCAGCAGTTTCTCCGCATCATTGCGCAAGGAGTTGTCTGAATAAACGGGATTTCCAGCACATACACGTCCCGAGAAAGAAAGTACAAATGCAATCACTATAAAAACGATGTTTCTCATACCATTATACACTATTAGATTTATTTTTCAAAAGTAAGACATTCCGGTAATATAGCGTCCTTATTTTCTCCAATACACCGCAACATACGTTTACCGGTTCTGCAATTTTGTTGAATCTTCATCAATTTTGTTGAAAACCTGCATGCCAAAACAATATTAGCAGCTTTTTAAACACATCAGGCATGCTTATCAGAACAAATGCCCTACCTTAGCAACCACTACTGAAAAACCGATATAACATGTAAAACTAACATTTAATATAGCATGAAAAACTTATCTCTACTCATGTGTACCGCTTTCTGCGGGCTGCATACCGCCCAAGCGGATGCGGCAGACAACAAGAAAAACGAAAGGCCCAATATTCTCTGGCTCACCTTCGAAGATACCAGTGCTTACGAATTCGGCTGCTACGGCAACAAGGATGTGCACACCCCCAATGCAGACAGTCTGGCTGCCCGCGGCATACAATTCATGAACGCATGGTCGGTGGCCCCGCAAAGTTCGGCCGCACGTTCATCGCTCATTACGGGTTGCTACTCCTCGACCTATGGAATGGATGTCCATCCGGTTCCATACGACACCCCGGCAAACATCTTCTTCCCGCAATGGCTGCGTGAAGCCGGATATTACTGCACCAACAACAGCAAGACACACTACAACTCCACCACGGACAACAAAAGCTGCTGGGACGAATGTACGAGAGAAGCCTCTTACAACAGCCCGAAGCGCGGTAAAGACCAGCCTTTCTTTGCCGTATACAATACGGTGACCTCGCACATGGGACGTATCCGCACCTTCCATACCGACGGACGGCGAGATTACACCCAAGAGGGCATTTATCCGGAACTACTCACCCTACCTGCCTACGTGCCCGACCTACCCGAAGTACGTTCCGACTATGCCGGCCACCTGGAAGCCGTGCAGGATGTGGACACATGGCTGGGGTTCTTCCTGAAAGACCTGAAAGAAAAAGGACTGGACGACAACACGATAATCTTCTTCTTCAGCGACCACGGCGGTTGCGTTCCACGCGGCAAAGGCTATCTGTATGAAAGCGGTCTGGAAGTGCCTCTGATAGCCTACTTCCCGCCCAAGTGGCAACACCTGGCGGGAGAAAAGGCATCCGGCAAAGATTATTCTTTAGTCAACTTCACAGACTTGGGACCTACTGTACTTAGTCTTGCAGGCGTAAAACCGCCCAAACACATGCAGGGAAAGGCATTGTTCGGGAAGTACGCGTCCGATGAAAAGCGTGAAATCCAGTTCGCACTGGCGGCCAACCAACTGCATCACTTCATGCCGGTACGTGCCGTAACCGACGGACGTTTCAAATACATCCGCAGCTACATACCCTACCGCCAGTTTGCCCTGCGCAATTACTACCAATGGGGCATGCCGTCCAACAAAGCATGGGACAAGCTGGTTTTAGGCGGACACAACACCAACCCCGACTGGGCGCAGACGTTCAATGCCCATCCTGCCGAAATGCTGTTCGACCTTGAAAAAGATCCCGGTGAACTGCACAACCTGTCCGACTCTCCCGAATACGCAGAAGTGCTGGTAAAGATGCGTACAGCCCTTTCCAACCATATCCGCGCCACCAAAGACCTGGGTTTCTTCATACCCACCTCTCGCGAGAATGTGATATTGTATGATAAAGTACGTAAAGAGAAATACCCCTTGAACGAGCTGTACAACCTCGTAGAACTGGCAGGTACAGCCCATGCAGACGATGCTCCCGTATTTGAGAAAGCACTGTCCAGCCAATATCCCGAAATGCGCTATTGGGCATCCGTCGGTTTGGCACAACTCGGAGCCAAAGGAGAATTGAAAACCTGTCCCGCACCTCTGCTTGCCTTGCTCAAGGATGCCGACCCCTACATAGCCTGCGAAGCCGCCTATGCCGCCGCTTATCTGGGAGAAACCGCCAAAGGCATCGAACGCCTGAATAATCCGGCAAAAGAAGCCGATAGAAAAATCGGTTATTCCCTGCTGGAATGCCTCTCTCTGGATAAAGCCATGCAGCCCGCCATCCGCGTGCATCTGGCAGACCTGAAAGACAAAGCCGAAACACTTCCGCGCAAAGCAAACGAAGATGCCGGCCTCATGGCACGCGGCATTCTGGTCAATCTCGGTGAGATGGATATAAAGAACCTGCACGGTCCGGAGTCCTATAAAGCAGGCTTGAAGCTGAATCACGGACGCAGACCCATGGTTCCGCTGCCAAACTGATGAAAGTTGGATGTAGCTGAAAAGAGAGCAGTAGTAAGTATCTTTGTTTTAACACAATCCTACATTATGCCTGCGCCTTGAATTTGCGGAGCTGCCACACCAGCATCGTACCCGCTATCAGACTGGCCAGCAAGTCGGAAATCGGCATACTGTACCAAACGCCTGCCACGCCGAAAAAACGGGGCAGAATTATCAGGCAAGGCAGCAACACCATCATCTGGCGGGTAAGGGAAAGAAATATTGCCTTACTCGCCATTCCTATACTCTGGAAGAAGTTGGCGGTAACCATTTGAAAGCCTATAATAGGGAAAAACATCACCACAATGCGCAAGCCCTTTGCCGAAAGGGCAATCAGTTCGGCATCCGAAGTAAAGATACTCACCACCAAGTCGGAGAAGAGCATACCTACAATAAAGCCGAAAGTAGTGACGCAGGTTGCATAGATTATCGTCAGTTTCAGAGTCTTGATGACACGGGCATGCTGTCCGGCTCCGAAGTTATAGCCCGCAATGGGCTGCATTCCCTGGTTCAGTCCCATTACAATCATTACGATGATAAATACCAGCCGGTTGACAATGCCGAAAGCGCCGATAGCCAAATCGCCGCCATACTTTTTCAATCCCTGATTGATAAGGATTACGATGAAACATGCCGCCATATTCATCAGGAACGGCGACATGCCGATAGCCAGTGAATCGAAGACTATCTTACGCTTCAAACGGAAAATACCGCGGTGAAAATGCAGCAGTTCGTCTTTATTGCTGAATATCCTGAGCTGCCATATCAATGATATGACCTGCGCCACAATCGTGGCAATGGCCGCCCCGCGAATGCCCCAGCCGAAACCGTAGATGAACACCGGGTCAAGTATCGTATTGATAATCACCGTGGCAATGGTGGCATACATCGCCTTCTGCGGGTGCCCCGAAGAACGCAGCACCGCATTCAATCCCAGATAAAGATGCGTAACGGCATTGCCGAGAAGGATAATCTGCATATAATCGCGCGCATACCCCACAGTCTCGTCACTGCCGCCGAAGAAGTAAAGAATAGGGTCGAGGAATGCCATTACAACCACCGTAAAAGCCACACCCAGCAGAATATTCAGCACAAATACATTGCCCAGTACCCGCTGCGCCGTGTCATAGTCCTTCTGCCCGAGCTTGACGGAAATCAACGTAGCCGCTCCCACACCTACCAGCGAACCGAAAGCCGCTGCAAGGTTCATCAAGGGGAAAGTCAACGCCAGTCCCGAAATAGCCATTGTGCCCACACCGTGACCGATGAAGATACTGTCCACCATATTATATAAGGAAGATGCCGTCATGGCGATGATTGCCGGAACGGCGTACTGCATCAGTAATTTACCTATATTCTCCGTGCCCAACGCTGTGGGTGTTTTTTGTCCTGCCATACTTTTTACCTGTTTTTTCGAGGGCGCAAAGGTACTCAAAATTCGTCAGGTGAGCAAGCATCGCGCCCCGTCTTAAGGAAGAACCGCACTCTCTCTCCTATTGGAAGCGTATCAGAGACAGGGAAGAAAGCGTATCAAGCCCGGTCCAAGACGTCTTCTCCCGAGAACTTACCCGGCGATTATCCCAAACCTGCCACAGAGCACACGGAGCATACGGCGAATAAATTCCCCTAAAGGTTCGCTATCTGAAAAATGTTTCGTATTTTTGTCCCCAAATTGAGTGAATTATAGCGAAATGAACGTATTAGAACTAAGTGAACAAGAAATCATTCGTCGCAACAGCATGAATGAACTTCGCGCGATGGGTATCGAACCCTATCCCGCAGCAGAGTATGTAACCAACGCTTTCTCTACCGATATTAAAAAAGAATTCAAAGACGACGCCGAACCGCGCCACGTATCCGTAGCCGGACGCATCATGAGCCGCCGCGTCATGGGGAAAGCCTCTTTCATCGAGTTACAGGACTCCAAAGGCCGTATCCAGGTATATATCACCCGCGATGACATCTGTCCGGGCGAAGACAAGGACTTATACAATGTAGTATTCAAACGCTTGCTCGACTTAGGCGACTTCATCGGCATCGAAGGCTTTGTATTCCGCACTCAGATGGGCGAAATCAGTATCCATGCCCAGAAGCTGACCGTGCTTGCCAAAAGCATCAAACCGCTTCCTATCGTAAAATATAAAGACGGTGTGGCCTACGACTCGTTCGACGACCCGGAACTGCGCTACCGCCAACGCTACGTGGACCTCATCGTGAACGACGGCGTCAAGGAAACATTCCTGAAACGCGCCACAATCATCAAGACCATGCGTGCCGTACTGGACGAAGCCGGCTATACGGAAGTGGAAACACCGATTCTGCAATCCATCCCCGGCGGGGCGAGCGCGCGCCCGTTCGTCACCCACCACAACACGTTGGATATGGACCTCTACCTGCGTATCGCCACCGAGCTTTACCTGAAGAGACTTATCGTAGGCGGTTTTGAGGGTGTATACGAAATCGGAAAGAATTTCCGTAACGAAGGTATGGACAAAAACCATAACCCGGAATTCACCTGCATGGAGCTGTACGTGCAGTATAAGGACTACAACTGGATGATGGGATTCACCGAGAAACTCCTCGAACGTATCTGTATCGCTGTAAACGGCAGCACAGAGACTACCATCGACGGAAAGACCATCAGCTTCAAGGCTCCTTACCGCCGCCTGCCCATCCTGGATGCCATTAAGGAAAAGACCGGCTACGACCTCAACGGCAAGAGCGAGGAAGAAATCCGCCAGGTGTGCCGCGAACTGAAAATGGAGATTGACGACACTATGGGCAAAGGCAAGCTGATAGACGAAATCTTCGGCGAATTCTGTGAAGGCACATTCATACAGCCTACCTTCATCACCGACTATCCGGTAGAGATGAGCCCGCTGACCAAGATGCACCGCAGCAAGCCCGGACTGACCGAACGCTTCGAGCTGATGGTGAACGGTAAAGAGCTGGCCAACGCATACAGTGAGCTGAACGACCCCATCGATCAGGAAGAACGCTTCAAAGAGCAGTTGAAACTGAGTGAAAAGGGTGACGACGAAGCTATGTTTATCGACCAGGACTTCCTGAAAGCGCTGCAATACGGTATGCCTCCCACATCGGGCATCGGTATCGGCATCGACCGTCTGACGATGTTGATGACCGGACAGGCATTCATCCAGGAAGTATTGTTCTTCCCGCAGATGCGCCCCGAAAAGGTCACTCCGAAAGACGCGCCTGCCAAATTCATGGAACTGGGTATCCCCGAAGAATGGGTGGCAGTCATCCAGAAAGCCGGCTACAACCTGGTTAGCGACATAAAGGATGTAAACCCGCAAAAGCTGCACATGGACATTTGCGGCATCAACAAGAAATATAAACTGGAACTGGCAAATCCGACCGTGAAAGATGTGGAAGGTTGGGTTGAGAAAATCTAAGAAATGAAACTACCCGGTAAGATAGCCATTATGGGCGGAGGAAGCTGGGCCACTGCCATTGCAAAGATGGTACTGGCACAAGAAGAGACTATAAATTGGTATATGCGGCGCGACGACCGCATTGCCGATTTTAAGCGTCTCGGTCATAACCCTGCCTACCTGACGGGCGTCAAGTTCGATACCAAGCGTATCAATTTCAACTCAAACATCAACGATGTAGTCAAGGAGTCGGATACGCTTATCTTTGTAACTCCTTCTCCTTATCTGAAGGCTCACCTGAAGAAGCTGAAGACAAAAATCAAGGATAAGTTCATCATCACTGCCATTAAGGGCATCGTACCTGATGACAACATGATTGTATCGGAATACTTCACGAAAGAATACGGTGTTCCTACCGAAAATATCGCAGTACTGGCGGGTCCCTGCCATGCGGAAGAGGTTGCGCTCGAGCGGCTTTCCTATCTCACGATAGCGTGTCCCGATATAGACAAGGCGGACAAGTTTTCCCGCCGTCTGGCAAGTTCATTCATCAAGACTTCCGTAAGCAACGACGTGGCAGGTATCGAATACGGTTCCGTACTCAAAAACGTATATGCCATTGCCGCCGGCATTTGCAGCGGACTGAAATACGGCGATAATTTCCAGGCGGTACTCATGTCCAATGCCATACAGGAGATGAACCGTTTCCTGCAAACCGTACATCCGCTGAACAGAAACATCAGCGATTCTGTTTATCTGGGTGACATGTTGGTGACAGGATACTCCAACTTCAGCCGTAACCGTACGTTCGGTACGATGATAGGTAAAGGATATTCCGTAAAAAGTGCCCAGATAGAGATGGAAATGATAGCCGAAGGTTATTACGGAACCAAGTGCATCAAGGAAATCAACAAGCATTACCACGTGAACATGCCGATACTGGATGCGGTATATAACATCTTGTATGAACGCATCTCACCGATGATTGAAATCAAGTTACTGACTGACTCTTTCCGGTAATGCGGAAAAGAGGACAGCAAGGACAAAATACAGAATTTAAAACCTATAATATTATGATTAGTTTGAACATTGAAAAGACTCTTGGATTCATTTCCAAAGAAAATGTTTTCGCCTACGAAGCCCAAGTCAAGGCTGCACAGGAAGCATTGGAAAACGGAACCGGTAAAGGCAACGACTTTTTAGGCTGGCTACACCTTCCTTCTTCCATTACAAAGGAGCACCTGGCAGACCTGAAAGCTACCGCGCAAGTGCTGCGCGAGAATTGTGAAGCAGTGGTTGTTGCCGGAATCGGCGGAAGCTACCTCGGTGCACGCGCCGTTATCGAGGCTTTGTCAAACAGTTTCGCATGGTTGCAGGACAAGAAGTCCGGCCCGGTTATTCTGTATGCAGGACACAACATCGGTGAAGATTATCTGTACGAGCTTACCGAATATCTGAAAGACAAGAAATTCGGTGTCATCAATATTTCCAAATCGGGAACCACTACCGAAACGGCTTTGGCCTTCCGCCTGCTGAAAAAGCAATGCGAAGACCAACGCGGCAAGGAGATGGCCAAAAAGGTGATTGTTGCCGTTACAGACGCCAAGAAAGGCGCAGCACGCGTTACTGCAGACAATGAAGGGTACAAATCTTTCATTATCCCCGATAACGTAGGCGGCCGTTTCTCCGTACTCACCCCGGTAGGTCTGCTGCCCATTGCCGTTGCAGGCTTCGACATCGAAAAGCTGGTAGCAGGCGCGGCAGCTATGGAAAAGGCTTGCGGAAAGGATGTTCCGTTCGCTGAAAACCCGGCAGCTATCTATGCAGCCACCCGCAATGAACTCTACAAGAACGGCAAGAAGATTGAAATCCTTGTAAACTTCAACCCCAAATTGCACTACGTAAGCGAATGGTGGAAGCAACTTTACGGTGAATCCGAAGGTAAAGAGAACAAGGGTATCTTCCCTGCATCCGTGGATTTCTCTACCGACCTGCACTCCATGGGACAATGGATTCAGGAAGGTGAACGTACCATTTATGAAACTGTCATTTCAGTAGAAAAGACGCAGTATTCGCTGCAAGTTCCTTCGGACGAAGCCAACCTCGACGGTCTGAACTTCCTCGCCGGAAAGCACGTGGACGAGGTGAACAAGATGGCTGAACTCGGCACACAACTGGCTCACGTAGACGGTGGCGTACCCAACATGCGCATCGTGATTCCTGCACTGAACGAGGAAAGTCTCGGCGGATTGCTGTACTTCTTTGAGAAAGCATGCGGCATCAGCGGCTACCTGCTGGGGGTTAATCCGTTCAACCAACCGGGTGTGGAAGCCTACAAGAAGAATATGTTCGCCCTGCTGAACAAGCCGGGTTACGAAGAAGAATCCAAAGCCATCCAGGCAAGACTGTGATAAATTAAAAATCGAGAGTTGAGAATTGAGAAATGGCTGCACACAAATTACCATGTGCAACATCAAAAGGCTGTTTCTTGATTCCCAACTCTCTGTTTTATATTCCCCTATTTCTAATTTTTTATTCTCAATTTATCAAGTGTTTAAAGAAGCAATATCCCGCTATTTAAGAGAACACGGATACGACAATATCCGGCTGAAAGCCGTTCTTTTCGACATGGACGGCGTGTTGTTCAACTCCATACCTTATCATGCCGATGCATGGCATACGGTAATGGAACGTCACGGTCTGCATCTGAGCCGCGAGGAAGCTTATATGCACGAAGGACGTACGGGAGCAGCAACAATCAACATCGTATATCAACGGCAATACGGCAAAGATGCCACTCCTGAGATGATAGAGAGTATCTATGCCGAAAAAAGCGAAGAATTCAACAGACATCCCGAACCCGAACGTATGTCCGGAGCATGGGAAGTGTTACAGAAAATAAAAGCGGAAGGGTTGACTCCCGTATTGGTAACCGGTTCCGGCCAGCACTCCCTGCTGGACAGACTGGCACATAACTTTCCCGGCATGTTCCAACGCGAACGTATGGTCACCGCCTTTGATGTCAAATATGGCAAGCCCAATCCGGAGCCTTATCTTATGGGACTGGAAAAAGCAGGGGTAAAGGCCAATGAAGCTATTGTCGTGGAGAATGCACCCATCGGCGTCCAGGCAGGAGCAGCGGCAGGGATATTCACAATCGCTGTCAATACCGGTCCGCTGGACGGACAAGTGCTGCTGGATGCGGGAGCCAATCTGTTATTCCCTTCCATGCAGGCTTTCTGCGATAACTGGGAAGCTGTGCGGGATGCGCTTGCATCTGAAGAGTAAAGAGAGGACAATTCTTGAAATTGAAGTTTAGAAAACAAAGAGACGTTATGTGGAGAAAGCTGCTTGGAATACTGACATTGTTTTCTTTCCTGCCGTATTTTTCGATTTGCCAGAACAAGCTTCGGGAAAATGGCTGGTATCATATCTTGTCCGGACAGACGGACAGCATTTCCAGAGAGCCTATCGTAACGACGAAGGATTTCATCGCCCTTAAACTGGATACGGATTATTTCGGAAAATATGTAATCAGCGGACAAATCAGCAACTATAAACGAAAGAAATGGGCTGAGGAAACGGGAAAGGCAACAGGCAGGCAGATAGCTTTCATATTCAATGATTCTGTCATAACCAATCCACGGGTCAACTGTAGCATAGAGAGCGGTGCTTTCCAAATAACTTCCGTTCTTGATGAAAAACTACCGGACATATATAAACAACTGAAACAAGAGAAGATTGATTCTATCGCAACGCTTTTCAAGGACTGGGAAAAAGATTCTCTCTATTTTGCCATGCCCCCGGAATACAGAGATTCCATAAGAATGGCAATTGATTACTGGGAAGCCTACACATGGATAAAGCTAACCACTAAGCCCGATGAACATTATTGGTACAGCATAACAGACTCTGCCGAGTACAAAAAGCTGGAAGAAGCCCTGAAAGAAGAACTTGAGAAGTCCAATCTTAGCAGCAGGGCTTCAGATTACATGCAGTCGGATACATATCAAACGTATAAAATGTATGTATGCAACAACCCTGAATATATCAACCTTATGTTCCAATGCTTTCTTTTCAAGAAAATCAGAGGGTTGTACAGCTATCTGATAGACGATATTATCCAAACCAAATACCCTTCCGCCCCAAGTATAAGGACATATATTGACAAGACCGACAATTCCGATGATGAGAGATTTGCCGTATATGAATGGCAACGACAGATATGGGTCTTGCTGAATAAGGACAAACAGACGGATGACCCAAGAGATATATAAATAAAAAAAATCCTTGATAACCAACAGTTTATCAAGGATTTTCCTGTGACCCCGGTGCGATTCAAACGCACGACCTTCAGAACCGGAATCTGACGCTCTATTCACTAAGCTACGGAGCCTTAATTCGGATGCAAAAGTAGAAAAAATCTCTGCATATTCCTAATCTTCATACATTTTTTATATCTGTTTTGCATATTACCCTTTCAATATTATTTTGAGAGCATTAAACGGATATACATATACATTTTGTTATTTTTTCAATCAAAATAGAAACAAGTATCAATATTATTTCTATCTTTGCCGAACAAATTAATAGAAGTTTCAGAAATTAAACCTATGAGCTACCTGATAAAACCCGAAGGATACAAACCTTTATTGGACTTAAAACAAACGGAATTAGGCATTAAACAGATTAAAGAATTCTTTCAGTTGAATCTTTCTTCCGAACTCCGTCTGCGTCGTGTCACCGCCCCTCTCTTTGTATTAAAAGGCATGGGTATCAACGACGATTTGAACGGTGTGGAACGGGCTGTGTCGTTTCCCATCAAAGATTTAGGCGATGCGCAGGCAGAAGTGGTACATTCGCTTGCCAAATGGAAGCGTCTGACACTTGCCGAATACGGTATAGAACCGGGATACGGAATTTATACCGATATGAATGCCATCCGTGCGGACGAAGAGCTGGGCAACTTACATTCTTTATATGTAGACCAATGGGATTGGGAGCGCGTTATCACCGAACAAGACCGTAACATAGACTTTCTGAAAGAGATAGTCACCCGCATTTATGCTGCAATGGTCCGTACGGAATATATGGTATATGAAATGTATCCGCAAATCAAGCCCTGCCTGCCACAGAAGTTACACTTTATCCATGCGGAAGAGCTCCGGCAGATGTATCCCAATATAGAACCGAAATGCCGTGAGCATGCCATTGCCAAGAAGTTCGGCGCCGTATTTATCATCGGCATCGGTTGCAAACTAAGCGACGGCAAAAAACACGATGGACGCGCTCCGGACTATGATGACTACACAACTCCCGGCTTGAACGGTCTGCCCGGCTTAAACGGCGACTTATTACTGTGGGACGATGTGCTTCAACGCAGTGTGGAATTATCCTCAATGGGTATCCGCGTAGACAAAGAAGCCCTCCAGCGTCAGCTCAAGCAAGAAGGCGAAGAAAAACGTCTGGAGCTCTATTTCCACAAACGCCTGATGGGAGATGCGCTGCCCTTGTCTATCGGTGGCGGTATCGGTCAGTCCCGGCTGTGTATGTTCTATTTGCGCAAAGCCCATATCGGAGAAATACAAGCCAGCATCTGGCCCGAAGATATGCGCTCGGAATGTAAGGCACACAACATACATTTAATCTAAATACAACCTGTAAACAATATAAAGTCCCGCAGAGTTTCAAAGGAAAAAGCAAAAAACTCTGCGGGGCTCTTTTTGTATACTATGGTGAAATATTTGTATCTTAGCGTCGTAAACTACTAACACTTCCTATTATGAACGTTCAGATCGAAGATAGCTGGAAAGCACATTTGCAGCCTGAATTTGACAAAGATTACTTTTACACATTAACGAACTTCGTGCGTGAGGAATATGGTAAATATGCCATATATCCACCAGGAAAATTGATATTCAATGCTTTCAACTTATGTCCTTTTGACAAGGTAAAGGTAGTGATTATCGGCCAGGACCCATACCATGGTCCCGGACAAGCACACGGACTCTGTTTCTCCGTCAACGACGGCGTGCCCTTCCGCGCCCTCTTTAGTCAATATTTTTAAAGAAATCAAAGCGGATATCGGAACAGATGCGCCGCCTACCGGCAACTTGACCCGTTGGGCGGAACAAGGCGTATTGCTGCTCAATGCCACTCTCACCGTACGTGCCCATCAAGCCGGATCCCATCAGAACCGCGGCTGGGAAACATTTACAGATGCCGCCATCCGTATTCTTGCCGAAGAACGGGAGCATTTGGTCTTTATATTATGGGGAGCTTATGCACAACGAAAAGGTGCTTTTATCGATCGCAACAAACACTTGGTACTGACATCCGCACACCCTTCTCCTCTTTCCGCATACAACGGTTTCTTCGGAAACAAACATTTCAGCAAGACGAATGAATACCTGAAAGCGCACGGAAAGGAAGAGATAAAATGGTAAGGCGGCACTGATAAAAAAGGGGGTACGAAAAAATGTGCTTGACGATTTCTTCAGGCACGGAATTACACGGAGCTCACGGAAGAAGGAATGAAACAGGTAACGTTATTAAACTCCGTGTAATCCCGTGCCTAAAATCAAGTAATGCCGCCAGAAACAGTTGGCAACATCACCCTAATTAGTACCACTGAATATTACTCTGTGTCTGGCTTCTCTGCTCCCATTTCAAGTCTTGCAAAATACTTGCGTTGGCACGAATGGTAAAGTTGTAGTATTTCCACTGTCCGAAAGGAGACAGACTGGCCGACATGCTGAAACAGTGCAGGTCACGTGTGATATTAAAGGTGGTCTGTACTATCTTCTTTGCTTCAAAATCGTAACCGGAGTTAAAGCTCACCGCCCATTTATTGGAAAGCTTTATATTACCCGAAGCGCTCAAGTTATGAGTATAACGGTAAGGATAGCGCATTTTTTTCCGATTGATAGGCTTGCTACGGTCTTCGGAAATATTAAAACTATAATTGAAATTCAAAGACCAGGGCATCTTGAACACCTGATAACCATCGGCATCCACCGCTGCCTTTTCCACTTTCTTCTTGGGAATGCCGCTCTCATCGGAACTTGCCTCCGCATCTTCCCCTTCCTCGGAAGAATTTTCCTTATCTTTCTCCTTATCGGCATCCTTAGTGCCGCTCAGCTTCTCTTTCCACTTTTTCCACGTTTCGTTATTAAACGTATAGCTAAAGGAAGAACCGTATCCCTGGAAAATACCGAAACGTCCGTAGGACCATTCCGTACGGTCATTCTCTACCACATTTCCATTCTTATCGAACTTATAACCGTATGTCTTGAATGAAGAGCTCATACTGAACGTGTAATTCTTGCTCAACTTCAAACGCAAATTCAGCCCAAGGTCACCCCAAGGACGTGTCGCAGCCGCCATATTGTAATTAATATTAGCTCCCAACTCGTCAATCAGACTGATTTTCTTAATCGTATCCTTTCTTACTGCTGTAATACTTCATCTCCAGGTTGTTGGAGATACTGAAGCGTTATATTTCCCTGCTTACCTCTTCCCGGCACATCAAACGCCTGACCGGCATAGGGAGAATAAACCACCGTATCCCGTCTTCCATCCGCATAATTCTTGATATAGGAGTCGTAATAACCGTAGCGCGAGGAACCAAAATCAGGTGCGGCACTTATGCTCACCGACGGGGTTATGACATGGCGGATCTGTATCTTCTTTTTAGGAAAGAATATAGGATTATACATACCGTATATCTTCGTATTGATACCCAGGCTGGCATTGTAGTTATACACACGATGAAAACCGTAAATCGTATCAGTAGCCACTTCCCTGCCGCTTCCTCCGGCATTAGGGTCCCAGTCTTTCATGACCTTGCGCGTATACCAGCGTTCGGTATAGCTGACAGAAGGCGTTACATTGAAGTACTTGAACAATGTGAAAGTGGCACTGATAGGAATCTCATGCTTCATACCGTTTTTCCAGTCCTTTATCAGATTGGATTTAAACAGCAGGTTGTCCTTGGTCTGGATACTGTTGGTCAAACGCCCCGTATACCGGATGGAAATCTTCTCATACCATTTTTCTTCACCCGCCGCTTTCTTACGCTTAAAAAAGGATAAAGCGTGGACAAGGAGATATTCAAGTCGGGCAGAGTGACATTGACCGAGGAGTCCTTCATAGTCTGTGCGATATTGGTGGTTGCCGCAATCGTCAGTTTCCTGTCGAAGAAATAACGGGAATAACTGATACTTGAAGTTTTTGTATTCTGCGACATGGCATTCGAGTTGTACATATTGCCGATGTTGGTACGCTCATAACTACTGGTAGCAAAGTTCACGCTGGCAGAAAATGTCTGATTCGGATTGGCCTTCGCATCCTGTCTGTGAGACCATACAATCTTGAAGTCCTTAGCCACAGAATAATCCGGTAATCCTTTATCACCGGTTTTCGTCACCTGGTAGCTTGCCTGAAACAAGCCCGAATATTTGTACCGTTTGATATAATTGGACTCGGCATTCAAAGCCCAGGAACCTTTCGTAAAAATATCGGCACGCAACTTCAAATCCATCTTGTCACTGATGGCAAAGTAATATCCACCGTCCGTCAAGCCGAAGTATCCATCCGCAAAGAATCGGGTTGCAGGTATCGCGCATACCTCTCCTATGAGAAGATGCAATCCCCAACGAATCACTCCCGCAAAAAGTCCTTGCTGTCTTCCTGGTGGTACAACACCGCGCCGACGACGTTTGAAGCAACCTCACCGGAAAGAAAAGTAAGACGAATTAGTATGAATGATATGAATGTATTTGCTTTCAATGGCGTCATTAACTAATAGTTTACGCTTGAACGGGCAAAAGAATTCATTGGCTTCCGGATAATATTTATCAATCAACCCTTGAGGGACCTCATTTTTATTTTTTGCTGAATTTATAAACAATGACTTTCGGCGCAAATCGCAACTGCGCAGAGGAGTGCGGTATACTTCCTCCACCCGGTAGGTGTCTTCCGTATCCTGCAGGAACTGTTCTTGCAGTTCGTCCGTCACCAACACACACATAACGGGCAGGGTTCAGTTTATCAAAAAGATACGCACCCGGTCGCTAGATAATAATTTATACCATAGAACTTAACCCAGTCGGCATACGAATATCCTCATACCTTGAGGTTCTAACTCGTTCAGGCGTACAGCAGATGCCTGTCCGACTTCACCGCCAATATAGTAGGCTGATAAACGCCGTCAACGACACAAATATGCAAAGAGCCCGACCAACCATTGCCTAGCACAACAGCCGAACGCGATGATCGCACCTTTACCAGCATGCAGCAAGCAGCCGGCGACTACAAGCGGCAGAACACAATCAACCATTTCGGCGGTGAGGAGCTCCACCGTATACGGTGCATTCACAAAAGCCTGTTATTCTCGGCGGCATGCTTGCCTGTTCCTATACTCGGGAGAATCATGTCCAAACGCGGCAAAAGAAAGTAACGGTAAGCAATATTGTCCAATGCAACGAAAATCCAGGCAGAAATCGAATACTTTCGCGCCTCGTTGCACCAATGCCAGCAGGTATTCGGCAAGCAAAACTCCCATAAACGCAATAGGCAGCAGATAGACGCTACGCTTACTTAAATGCAATAGAAGATAATCGTTAAAACCACCACCCACGCAAAAAAGCTGCAACGGTGACAGCAATACGTAAT
>VOFD01000203.1_pt1 | contig 62167 bp, 80 predicted proteins | sample 5384101 | NCBI WGS metagenome assembly VOFD01 (sample SAMN12384723, study PRJNA508395) | human gut metagenome | isolation source: healthy gut C | host: Homo sapiens
ATTTATTATACATACCAGATACAGGTTTGGCGGCTTCCTTAAAAAGAATTTTAAAAAAAGACGCTTCAAGTAAAATACTACATAAAAGGACGTGACCTATTCGTATCATTTACATTCAATAACGAGTTACCTAATCATGCGTATATTTTATCGCCTCACGGTGTCCAATTGGTCGGAACACCGGACATCATCGACGATAGCTTCACGGAGATAACGGAGAAGCTATAACGGGGGTTATTGTGCGGCAGTTGGCCACGGCTTGAATGGTTTTTCACCTTCTTTTATACGGACAAACACCTTTCCGTTGCCGGCCGAAAGCCGCTGCGTTATATAACCGTCATAGGAACGTACTTCAAATAGACCAAAACAGTCGTTAGTCGGCATATTTTGCCACACTCCGCCCCATAGGTTTACGAAGTATGTTCCTGGTGTTGTATATTGGTCGGCATCTTTGAGGTCAGACCGCTTCTGTTTGATAGCTCCACCATCGAGCAGTTCTCCCACGTCGATTTACGGATGTGGGAGAACTGATACCTGTGGCTACCTTTCAAAAAAGAATGGACTTTGGGATAAGAAAATGGTTCCGGTTTGGATGAATGCAAAATGCTTATTAATGACTGTAAGTCAAGAGTGTGTTGTCAACTTCTTAGTCTCAACCCGGCACACTTATGTAGCCCAGAATACACTTGCTGTTGTACAGGTTATGTATGGCGTAGATGATACATATATTTCGGTTCGCTATCACCACTTAATTCCTAAAAGTCATCAGTTGATTCTCCTTAAATTAAAGTATAAGAAAACAGAAGATAACCGCTTGAATATCTATATTGAAAGCAATGACCCGGTGATTTCAATCCTATCTACATCAGACTTTTCGAGGCTGGAATTTAAGAATGAAGTAATTAAAGAATTTCCACAGGATACAATAGATGCTGTTGAAGTATGATTTGGCTATTTTGGTCGGGAATATAACTTCCCGGCCAAAATAATTGATTAAATGCTTTGCTGATTGAATGTAAAATTGTTCCATGAGGACCAAGGCCCATTATTCCAACTTACCCGTATGCAAATTGTTTTTCCCTGTAAATCAACACCCGTTTGAATGGTTAAAGTCTTAGTATTAAATACAAGTAATCCACCGTAATTGAATGGCATAGTGGTAGAATTCCCCACGTCATACATTCCACTTGTACGTATGTCATCGGGGGACATTTCTCCTTGAATTATATCACGCTGCATAAACGGGAAAAGTCCTAAAGATGTGAACAGTTCTCCCACGTCTTCAAAACCGGTGTGGGAGAACTGATATGGAAAAAACTACGTGTTACAAACTCTTTTGCAATCCATTATACCCATCAAGTCCAATGGAACGGAGTAAGTCTCAATATCATTGGCAGCCATAATTTCTACAACGTAGGGGTTCGATTGGCAACCTACGCAAACAAAGTACCTTCCGATGGAATAGTCGGAGAGTTTTATTCCATACCATCCGGGTTTACCGATATAAAAGTGGTTTATAAGGACTGGGATGTTTACGTAGTATTTACTGTAGTACAAGGGCAATCTGTTTACTTTAAATACGATTGCAGTACCCAATGCGATATAATTAAAGATATTGGTTTCATAGACGAATCATACAAGGAGATAAAACCTATTGCACAATAGTGCAATCTGCCAGTCCGGTAATTTCATCATCTTGTGTAGCCATATCGTACATTGAATCTCTAACTATCAGTTCTCTGACAATAGTTCTATCACCTAATGAATTGTCCGAGGTCAAGTATATGGATATTCTATGGTCAGTTTCGTATTTCATTTTTAGGTATGTATCGCTATTGGGTTGTCCATATAGGTATTTGACATATACTTTTGTAGAATCTTGTAATTCCATAGTATTACCAGCAATGTAAACGCAAAAATCACTTAATGGTTCACCTGTGGATATACATGATACTCTGATAGCAAAAGGAGCCCATTGGGAAGATGATGAACGGTATAGCAATACGCTACGTTTGCCTTCTGATTTTATCTTTGTTGTTGCAAACTTGGAATTACTTAAATAAACTATTTAGCGCTCAAAATATGACTACTATTTACACATTTGCAGACCTCACCGATTACGACCCTAAAATTCATCCTTTTACTCGCGGATGCCTTGAAGTCTTTCGATATGGAAATCATTCAACATTGCAGCGCGTAACAGACTATAAAGGTAAAATATTCGTGAGAGCTATTAATGCCGGTAGCAGCACATGGAGTCAATGGGTGCAGGTTTAAAATAGAGGCTTAGCAGGAACCTTCCCTGTTAAGCCTATTACTTCTTAAGAAACAACCAAATCTTTTTAATGCTGAAATATCGAGCGTGTCGAGTGCTATGATGTCGGTGTTTTCATTCTCAAGACAACAGTGTTGCTTGAATAGTCTGTATCCGCCCATCTTTCCGCCTTCTGCTTCCACCAAATAAATGTAAATAGACTTATCCGGTTTCTGTTCCCATTTAAGTTGAAGCTTTTAGGGAGATTCCCATACAAAGACTTGGCAATACATCGTCCTTCACTGTTCGATTTGTTTGAGCCATGAATAATTAAAACGGCATCTCCATCAGCGATTAATCGGATTGCCGTTCTTTGTCCAAAGCACGTACATAATTTATCTCTTTTTCTGGGGAAGTGCGCATTCGACTTCCTTCATCGTTTTTAATTGCTCCCATGATACTATGATATTTAAATTGAACATTATTTTAATCCTTTTTGAACACCACATCCTGAATCTTCCAGTTCCAGGTCTTGTCGTCCTTCTTCCCGCTATTATGGAAATTCAAGGCTGACTTAATGATGTTCTCCTTCAAATCGTTTTTCTTGAACTCGACTTCCGCCTTCTGCGGAAATTCCTTTACCTGCGCGGTATCTACTGAGATAATCAGCGCAACCAATAATGTGTCTAACATAATCCTTTTTATTAATATTAATAATCGAATACCAATCTCTTTAATACGCTGCCGACCGCTATGCCGGCAGCATCCGCAAGTATGTCCAGCCAGTCCCAGCCCGTACCGACCTTGCAGTTCTTCTTATACATCCAGTCAGCGGCTTCTTTCGTCACGCCTGCCGTAACGGCACAGAGTTCACCCGCTGTCAGCGTGATGACAAGGCATGCAAGAAAATGCAGCAGCTTGTCGTTGAGTTTTAAAAGTATATCCAACATAACCATTATCCACAGTAAAAATGAATCCAATGACTACCGTCAAAAATGAAAAAGCAGGATATTTGATTGATTGAAGAAGCGTTCGTTGTGCCTCTGTTATTGGCATTCATCAGGGGACCTTTTACCCAAACATTCCGGTTCAACTGGTTCTTCAAATATACAATCCGACCCGTAACAGCCGAACTTGGAAGAAACAGGGTAGGGTCAAAACTTAGATCCGGTCCTCCATATATGATAATGTCATCGGTATCACTGACCGTATAGCTCGGTGGGGCAGACATCATACTGCTGCCTAAAATGCGGACACCCGCAGCAAATCCGGAAGCCCGTAATCTGCTTATTCTTACCGATTCACCGCTCCTGGCATTCAAATCTACATTACCCAATGCTTCTATCGCGCAAGTATCATATCCGGCCTGGGCCATCACTCTTACACCGGTTGAATGGTCACCGTAGGCATCCAAACTGAGTGCCGTAATCCCATCTCCACGAATACGGCACATTGCCCCGGACGAGACATTCACTTCAAAAAATTTCCCGCCATCCTTGCCTATCCTCAATGTCGCGGTCGGATTTTCCTTTTCGTTTTCAAGTCCTCTGTTGGTTATCTTGAATGCACCGATATAACCTTCGGTTGCGGTAACACTGCCTGTAAACTCCCCGTCTGCGCCATCCAGGTGCTTCACCCGCAGATTATCTACGTCGATAAGGTCTGCGTCTATCTTTCTGGCAAGTAAAAGCTGCGTGCCCAGTAGCGGGTATTCCTGGATGGATTTCCAGGAAGTAGTGTCCGGATTTTGGGCCACGTCAAAGAACGGATGTTTATCACTGTTTCCCGGTACAGGATTCATCCACATAAATATGAAGCCTAATGTCTTATCCAGGAAATATTCCCCGTTCTTATACTTGAACGGCAGCGGTTTCCAGTCACCCTCGACCGGGAAGGGGGACGGGTTCTGCCGCATAATACTGGCCCTCTTCTGAGCAAGAAGGGTCTCGCGGGCACTATTACGGTATGCTTCCACAATCACCGAATCCGCATTGCCCCACTTGTCAGACGGAAGGTAGTATTCCCATTCGGACGATGCACCGGGGGAATCCGCCGTACCGAGGTCCTTGCCTGCCGACTGGACATGTAGCCGCCAGAATACATCCAGAAGGCCGCATCAGCCCCGCTGCGGTGCAGGGCTTTCAGCTTCAACGGTGTAAGCTGCACGTTGTTACAGTCCACAGAGATGGCAGCCGGCTGGCACTCAATGTCAACGTATTCCACCGGGTCAGGCTCGCTACAGCTACGATACTCAAAACGCTGTCACCATCATAGCTCAATAGGATTAGTGTTCGTGGCAATTACTCTGAATGTCTTGGCCCTCGCCGCATCCGTATAGGTCAGTGCGATGTCCTTGCCCTGGAACTTGTTGCTGTCCTTGCCAGACAGCGTAAACGGATTATTCTCGCCATCAAATGTGGCGAAGTCCCAGCTTGCCACCGCCACTTCCTCTCCAGACTGACGTTTATAGGCATACGGTGTCAGCGTTCCCGTCTCTCCCGGATATATCTGCCCGTCAGAAGCAAGCCCCTTGACCTTGAATGCCGCCAGTATAGGGTCACTAAGGTCGAACACGGTAATGAAGCCCTTGGCAATGACCTTCGCATTCTGCACAGCTTCACAGCTTACCACCAGCGAACCGTCAATATCATTCGCGGCAATGTTCTGGGTTCCCTGAGTTCCGAGGTTGGCCTCTCCCGATGGCAGTTGCTTCTTCCATTGGAGCGTAATGTTCCCCAAATCGTTGATAAGGTCTCCGCCGCTGTACAGCGATGCCTTCAACGTCAGTCAGCACTTCGGACGGATTGATTATCTGCGTACCCTTGTCAGAAGTGATGAATAACTCATACTGTTTACCCGATGATTCCTGGATAACAACATCCGTCGCAAGCTCGTTGAATGCGACCGTATGCCCGCCGATTTCAACTTCCCCGGAAACGGTTATGCGGTCATTGTCATATCCGGAAATAGGTACGAGGTTCTTCATCACCCGAAGTCCCGTCATGGGATAGGACTGCGAGTCCACACTTACATTGTATCCGGTTACGCGCTTGAAAGTACCGGCAAACTGTTCCGTAGTGCACAGCCCGTCCTCCCCGAATGCAAGTTCGGTACCGTTGTACTTGAATACAAGCCTGGAAGGAATCAGGATGCGCCCGCTGCTCACGTCACGCAATACGACGATGACAATAGGGCGTTTGTCCTCCGCCAACGCTTCAAAATCCGGTGTATACTTGTCACTTCCCTTTGTCCATGCCTGGATCAGAGGTCCGTTATCCACGCGTACATACCCGTTGACGGTTGTTCCGTTGCTCACCGCCACGATAGCCAGTGAAGCAGTCACTTGATTCTGGTTCATCGTCCGCCTCCTTTCCTTTTTCCGTCAGTCTTTGCCCCGGCCGGTTGTTCCGGACCGGTCACGCTGCCTTCACCCTCTTCCGACGCCCCGCTGTCGCTATCCGGATTCGGCTCCTGGCTGAAACCGGAGTCTATTTCCTCTTCGGGTGTCACACTGAAACCGGGGTCAATGTCCTCCGTACCCTGCATCGCTTCCTGCTGTTTATCAATCAACTCTTTCAGTTCACGTGCCGAACCGATGATGTCGATGTCAAGAAGAGTACCCACATTCCGCATCTCACTGATAGGAATATACACCCTGCCATCCGGAAGGGTATTCATTATCCCAAAGAATTTGCCTTCGAGCTTTGTTTTTTCTACAATTACGTACATATTGATTAAAGTTTAAAGTTGTTACTATTCATATACCGAACCCGTGGCAATGAATACCGTCTGTCCGTCAATCTGTGAGGAGATAACGGCGCCTTCCTCATCGCCCATCAGGGACTCACCTGTGAGAAGCCCCACTTCCGCCCACACCTGGAAGATATGTCCTGCCGGGAAACCCTTGTCCGCCGGAATGAACTCCAACGTCCGCCCACCGGTTGCCAGCACCTTCTCCGGCTCGCCCGGCTTGGCACTCTGGCCTTTCCATGTGATGCGGAAAAGGTCATCGTACTCTGTACCGTACTCGCGGCGGTTGTCGAAGATGCGTACCTCATAGGCGCTTGGCTGCTTCATATCATCGGAAAGGGTGAAGCCTTCGTCTGGATAATTTCGCAAGTTGAAGGAACGGCCATCTCCGTCTTTACCTCAATTACCACTTCCAGCCGCCCGTCAGTAGGAGCCTGCGGTCTGCTGCCCGCATATTCACAGGCACGGCAACGGAAGCTTGCACCAGTGACATACTTCGCCTGATACATCAGCTTGCGGGTGTACACTCCGTTCCCGTCATGGCAGACGATGCCGGGGTCATCCGGTGTAACCGGGCGGTATGCTCCGTCTTCAAGAATGTCCCAGAATATGCGGCATGTTCATCATCCACCGGTTCAGTGCCCGTATAGAGCTGCGGTTCTATCTCCCTGTCCCAATAGCCGGAACGGTCGGCCAGACGCAGCGGGTCGGTCACCATCACGGTATCACCCTTCAGGCGCAACGAATACGCCTTGTTGTCATAAAGGTGCGCATAGGACTTCACGCTCCGTTCACAGCGGACCTCGCGGTTCGTACGAGGGTCCGTGAATATCGCGATGCCGAAATACTCCACCGGCTTCTCCGGCGGCGTGTTCTTCCGGATGGTAAGCGCGTATTTGGGCACACCACCGCTGCCGTCTGAAATGCTGTAATACTCACCCTCGACGATGCGGTTGGCCGACTTGTCACGGGGTGCGCCCTCGAACCACTCCACCCCCGTGAGTTCCATTTCACCGAATACCGTCTTCTCGTCGAACGCCGATACCTTCGGTACGATGACCAGCGGTGTCAGGGTCCGGTCGGGGCTGTATTCCCGCAACTCCTTGTCATAGGTCTGCACGGGACTGCCCGACAATACTATTATCTCTCCCTGAAGGGAAAGGGGGGCAACGTAAATACGGCCCCACTGCTTGTTACTCTTTAATCCCATATACCTAAATTCTTATACGATGTCAAATCCTAAATTCTTATCCACTTCCTCCAACCTGCCGTTTACCGGAAAGAACACCCGGCAGGTGAATATCACGGACCTGCTTACAAAGCCGAAGTCCGAACCGACCCCGTGCTGGTTCCCGTTGTCGATATGGATGGCAAGCCTGTTTCCGTCCACGTACTCAGGCGTCCAGAGGTTGTCTGCCGGAACATTGCCGCTGTCACGGAACCACTCCACTTCGGTGGCACCGTCCGCCATCACATCATCCGTTATATCCGTAGTTCCGAAAATATACGCCCGGAAATTACCCTCATCCACACCTCCTATGACGAATGCCTCCCCGCCTGAAAGGGAGAGCTGGAGCGAATACCTGCTGTCGCCCTCAAGGAGTCCCCATGACGGGGAGTTCCATTTCGGTTCGTCGGTTGTCTTATCTTCAGACAGCCCCACTTGCAGCCAAGGTGGTAGACCGTATGCTGTTCCAGCAGGGTATATTCGCTGCCGGAAGGCTTCGACAGTTCGTGCTGTACAAACCGGTAAGGAGCGCCGCTCTGGGCTGTTTCCAGCGACCAGACACCCCGGTCTACCTTGTTGGGAACGACATCGCCGTTGTGGTCGAGTTGGTAGAATTTCTCGGCAATGACCGTCTGTGCCATGACGCCTGTCTCATTCTCGGAAATCGGCAGCTTTTCAAGTGCCTTCGTATGGGGAAATCTGCCGATACTGATTGAGTAGTTGTAGTCCTCCAATATCGGCTTATAGACATTAGCCAAGAACATGATCCGCCCCTCTCGTGAAGAAATCATCCACGACTGTGCCCGCCCGTTAAAGCCGCCCTCTTCAGGAAGCATACTGTTACCCCTGCGGGTTACGTTGTAGCCGGCCAACGGCGGATAGTTCATGCCTCCAGGCACTTCACTGTCCGGATAGAGCACGACCGTTATGCTGTTCTCCTGCGCATTGGTGGTAAGAATACGCATCCAACTGGTGTAATACTCGGAACCACCTGTAAGCAGTGTGTTAATGATGGAGAAGCAGACATCGTTTTCCTGGAACTTCATGAAGTCGAAGTCCGTGCGTTTCTCTATTTTCAGACGGTAGGTATTTTCTCCCAAATCCTCCACGGATTCTATCTTGCCAATCTCGGTAAAGGAGTAGTCAGACTCCATTCCTTGAATCTGATTGATAATAAGGTCAAGCACTGACAGTGAACCGCGGACTTCCAACCGTTCAAATTGTCCTCTACCATCCCTCCTCCAGTTCCGCATCTTTATCTGCAAGTTCAAAGAAATTAGCGGCCACTCTGGAGAAATTCCGCTCCAATTTCAGGCGAACATCCCGCCCGGTATCATTGGCGCCATTCCATGGAACTATATTTTCATATTTATTATCCATACTTATTTCAATTCCAGTTCATGACCGTTAAATTCAAGAAGAAGAGGTTGCCAACATATACCGTACTCCAATGTATCCATATCAATGAAGTTTAGCATATAATCAGCAAAACGATTATGTTCTTTCCGGCTTTGCTTGCGAAGTTGGGCATGTTCCACCCTCACAACACCATTACTCTTCCTGCGCTCATAGCTGTAACTCATGAACGAAAAAGAAAAGCACTCGCCACGTTTAGTACATGCCCTCATTTCATTTATAGCCTCGTAAACATTCATGCTGCAAATGTATCAAGTTAGCATCCGTAGAAAAAGGACATCATTACCGGCGCACATTGCTCTCTAACATTTCCACTCTCTTGATACCATCCCGCACTTTTCGTGGATCTACCACCAATTCCTTATCAAGAATAGCCTTCAGCAGTTCATTATTCTTCTGTAACAGCACAACTATTTGCAAACGTTGCTCAGGCGTCAATTCTGAAACAGGACCGGAAAATGACTGTGAAGGCACTCCTGTTTCTTCAGCACTATAGCCACCGCTGTACTTCCCACTTCTGGTACGAACCTGTTCCAATATCTGTGTAGTATTCAACATACGGATTGTACCATTCTTCTGTGCCATATCAAATACATCCAGGAACTGACGGACATGCGGATTAGCAACTCCTTCATGATTTGTCACAAACTCATTCTTGTGTACAGGTATCACACCTGCCACATCATCCGGATTCCCGCTGCGGGTATAACCTTCCACGTATTCATCGGAATAACCGCCTGATTTCAAACCTTTCGCTTCATCACGCTGTTGCTTTGCCACCGCAATCTGCGCAGCACCACTGGCTACCGCTGCCGCAGCCGCAGCAGCCCCCAATGCAGGACCGACGAAAGGTATTCCTGCCATGGCCTTATATGCTTCCATGGCCGTAACGGCAGTAGTGGCCGTAACCTGTAATACCGCAGCCGCAAATTGCTTGTCCGCATATTTCTTTTTCACCTGATTGATAGCTTCTTCCTTTTCTTCTTCCAATTTGGTAGTATCCTTACCAGCTTTCTTGGCAGCCTTGATTTGCTTGTCATATTTACGGCTAACTTTACTAATCTCTGCATCCTGAAGGGCATTAATAACTTGGCTGGCAGCAGAGGTAGCCTGACCAACTACATCTAATGCAGCTTTAGCCTTATCTATTCGCTGCTGTTCGCGTTCCTCTGCAATCCGGGCTTTTTCATCCTGATACTCTTCAAACGTTATCAAGTCCGCATCATACATCGCTTTCAAAAGCCTATTCTTTTCCTGAAAAGAAGAAGTATTATCTATATCCTGAAAACCGTTCTTACGCTGTTTTTCTTTATCAGCCTGTTTATCCTCATAATCCATATCCTGCAATTGGGTATCAATACCTGAAGTATCCTCCCCATATGCAGCCAGCATGTCTCTCCGGTCATTCAGATATTGACGTTCCAACTCTTTCAGCTTCTCCAGATAATCCGCTTCCCGTTTAATATCCCCCGATATATAGGCTTGTTTCAATGCTGCCCGTTGTGCCTGGAACTCTTCATCAATAACAGCCAAATTATCATTCTGCGCATTTTTTCCGGCATCCTTAGCGGCTTGCGTCAACCTATCAGCCTCGGCAATCATCTTATCATAAATCTGCCCTTGAATATCCGAAGCATCTTTGCCGTATGATTCCAACAATGCCTTGTGTTTCAATAAATAGGAAACTTCAATTTTATACAGTTCCTGCTGGTGCTTTTCTTTCGTTATTTTCTCATCCAGCAGTTTCTGTTTTAACAGGTTCCGCTCTTCCTGCATAGCCTCTTTCAGTTTTTCCATACGGGCTTTCAACTCTTTTTTCAGGGTTTCTTCATCCGCTTCTCTCCCATGCCCATTCCCTGTACTGCCCGGAGTAATAACAACTTCCTCCAAAACATTTGCCTTATTCTTGGCAGAGGGCTTGTTTATGAACGGATTCATTTCCGCCTTCACCGCAGTGATACGCTTAGCCGCCTTTTCAACGACTTCAACATAATCCTGAATCTCACCCTGTATCTTTGGGATATCGCTTCTATCCGAATAATATTTCTCAAGGTTCTTGGTAATGGCTTTCGCTGTATTTTTAGCAGTGTTACCGGCAGCAATACTCTTATCCGTAGCTACGACCATTTTTTGAAGGAAATCATCTACCTGTGACTGAGGCAATGTACCAATGAGGGCATTACGGACATCGTTCATCTCATCAATCTTATCCGTCATACTCTCATTCTGAATTTCGTCACTCTTCTCCTGAAGGACTTTCCTCGCCAAATTGCGGTCCATCTCTGTATTAATATCCCGATAGGCCTGCTCTATATCCTTCAGGGACGAATATTCATTAAGCAAATAAGGAAGATACTGCCCATATTTGGTATTTATTTCCTCTATCAACTCTTTCCTGCGCTTTGTACCTTCCCCGGCTGCTTTAGTCGCATCAGTCAATTTACGTAATTGACTACGTTCCTTTTCGCTTTGCGTCAAAAAAGAATTAACGGCTTTTTCCGCATCTGAAGTGCGGGTCGCAAATTTGTAAATAGCGACCCCCGCTCCTAATGCCAGGGAAGCCAATATACCCAAAAGGTTGGCTTTACTGGCCGCATTGAAAGCTTTCATCGCAACTGTCGCCCTCTTAATGTTACCGCTCAAAGCATATTTGGCAGCACTCAGCAAAAGGGTTCCGCTCCGGGATGCCCGTGTTGTGATAATATTTTTCTTTTCCTGCAACCACTCCAATGTCTTTGCGACCGTCAAACGTTTCGTCCACAGTTCTTGCGCTTTAACCGCTGCGGTGTATGCAGTTATTACAGCAATCGACGACAATATGATTCCCTTATACTCCGATAGGATAGAAACAAGCACACCTAACCCTTTCACCGTCATGCTTCCGGTCGTAATCATATACTTCATTACAGGAAGCAGCTTCTCACCTAATTCTACCCGTACATTCTTAAATTTCTCTTTCGCCTTATCCAATCCTGCCTGAACGGTATTATTCTGCACATTATACTCATTGGTAATACTCGTTCCCTCACGGAAGGCATCATTCGCAGTTTTCTGCTCCTTACGTACCTTTTCAACGTTTCCAGCCAAAGCACTAATCACTCCGGCAGCTTCCGCACCGGAAAGCTTCATTTCCTTCAGTATAGGAGCCATCTTATCCATACCACCGAGTTTACCCAAACTTTCCAGGAAACGAAGAAGCGCTTCATTGACATCTGTGTCAATAAGCGTGGTAAACTCTTCCACGTCCATTTTAGCAAGCTTGGCATACTTCGCCGGTTCCTGATAGATTTTCAGAATCAACCCTTGTAATGCAGTACTTGCCATTTCACTACGTAGCATGTTCTGGTCAAGCGCAGAAGCAAACCCCAACACATCAGTAATCGTCAATTTTGCCTGCTTAGCCACACCGCCCATGCGCGCAGCGAACTCTATCAGATAGGGTTCTGCCGCCGAAGAATTTTGGGCAACGGTATTCACAGCACTACCAGTAGCCAGCATATTCTCACGAAGTGTCCGGTTTGCATCCCCAAACATCTGTGACAATTTGCCGATATTCTTTACTGCATCTTCCCCAGGTCCTCTCCTAAAGCGACATTAATCTGATTGGCAGCATCCACAAAATCCAATACACCCTTTTTACCGGTGATACCCAACCGCCCGGCATCTCCTGCCAAAGCGTTAAGCTTTTCCCGTGGTGTACGGGTATCCATGTGCTTGAACTCCTCATTCAGTTCCGCCACTTCTTCCTTTGTCATCCCGGTATATTTGATAACCTGGCTCTCCGCCTCCTGCATCTCCGCATACTCATCAACACATTTACGGGCTGTCAACACGACCCCGGTCAACGAAGCTACGGCACTGGTTCCAATAGCAGCATACTTGTTAAACCCGTCCGCCACTTTTGAAAGGGAAAAACGGGTATCACGCGCCTGCACCTCCAGCTCTCTCATACGCTTTTTGGTCAACAGGTAATCCTGACGCAAAGCCTTCCATGCTTCAGTTCCGGGAATAGCCTTATCCATTTCCCGTTTGAGTTGTGAAGCCCCCTTACGCAGTTCAGCGTAAGACAACGATGTCCGTACTCCTTCTTTACGATATTCAGCCAGGCTTTTATTCAATTCATCCTGCCTTTGCTTGAGTGCCTTATACTCATCAGAGTTTTTCTTGCCCTCCGCAGAAAGCTTATCCATTTCCGCCCTTACAGCCGCTATCTGTTCTTTTGTTTCCGCAAACTTTGTTTTGGCTTCCGAATTATCAATCCGGATTGCCATTCTAAAATCATTTATGCTTATCGCCATACCTATACTACTACCAAGACAAAGGTATCCTGGCGATTAACTATGAAAAAGGACATATAAAAGAGGCTGCTCCATAAAAAAATCCCGGCTATCCTCACAGACTACCGGGTACTTCTTACTCAGACAAAAAACTATTCATCCAGCCAACGGCCATTGTCCAACCAGACACCACCGTCACGCCATTTGCCATCCGTCAATATCCACCGTGACAACGCTTCCGTATCACTTATGGAAATCGGATAGAACACACCTTCCCAGGCTCCTTTCCGTCCGGACGCATCAATCATATATGTACATTCTTTGCAAACAAACCGTTTATTGTGTATAACAAAAACACTCCGTATGTCATAAATATTCGGGTCGTAACAATGGAATGTAAACTTCTTCTCTCTCTTTATATCATAATCCTCTTTATACAGATGCTCTGAAATCACCTTCAGCTCCATTGACTCCCCCGCCAGGCTCATCTTCGCATCGTCCATACCTGAATACGAAGTGTGGAATATCAGTCCCTTATTGAGTATGTTGTCCGTATATACGGTCGGATACGGGTCTGAGTCCGGTCTACGCAAATAGCCGGTCTGTTTCTTAATGCCCGTATAAAAGCCCAAATAAACCGTACTCTTTGACGTATCATCCTCATAATTATTATTCTTGATATAATCTTCAATACCCTGAGAAGAGGTGCTCTCCTCTACATTCTCATCCGAAGCTGTCAAGTCACCGGCACTATCCAAGACCGGAACAATACGCAATACATTTGCATAGGTAACACGCCCATCCAGTTGTACCGTAGTCTGTTTAATCGGTACTGCCCCATGCCGTACCGGTATCATCTCCAACGTAACGAAATCCCGGCCGGCATCATAGACCAAATCCGCATATTCATTGACCGGACATCCCCGATATAAGGTATGCGGTTTTCCGCCTATATCCTCCTTCTCAAAGGAAGTCCTGATGTATTCTATCCCTGTGCTGGTATTCGTAACCAACTCCATACCATTTGACTTATTAGCAAAGAAATCATGTACCGCAGCTATCCCGACCACATTTTTTTTCTTTCCGCCATCTCCATCAATGCGTCCGGCAATCTCCTTTTTTTGTAATACTCACTATCCGGCAAATCATATTTCACATTCCTGATACCGATATTCACTTCTTCCTCCTCGTCTTCCGTTTCCTCGACGTACTCGTCCTTCACAGAAGACAAATAGGCTACCGGCGGAGCTACGTAATAATTTGCGGAAAGCATTATCCTGACGCTCTTTTTCCGGCTATCTATAATAAAAAGGATACCATACAGTTTTTCAACTTCTTCCAAAAACTCCTTCACAGTCCAGCCGGGAAACATCTTGGCGTATTCCGTTGTCTGTTGGGCATGGATAATCAACTGGTATTTCCAGGGTGTATCGGTAAACTGGTTCTCTACAATCTGATAGCCAAGTGCCTGTATCATCTTCTCCATAACAGTAGCCATATAGGGCATAGGAATATATATACCGTCTGCAACCTCTTTAAAAGAGAGTTCCGTGTACACCCCTGCCTTTTCTCCGGATTTTTGTTCTGTAAGATAATATTCGAGTTCGAACGGATTAATCATGGTTTCTCCGGCCAACACGGGCGGAAGATTATATTCCACCTCCGGATACATCTTATCCAGTAGCCTATTCTTACGTCCGGCAGACGGCATGGGAGCACTACCCATATCCAAAGAAGAAACCAGCTTGTCAGAACCGATAAAATAGTTGAGTTCCGAGTTCCCCGATGCTATCTGTATGGAAACGCTCTTCTCCGTCCATCCCGTAATCACTTCAGTACCGTCACAGAACACACGGTTGTCCGCTATCAGTACAGCCCTCCGTTTGGTCTTTACTTCCTTTATGGAGTTAAGCCTATGCAAATGATTATACAACCGGGCATTAACGGCATTGGTTAAAGCCAGTTCTATATCATAGGTATATTCCCCATTCTTGGTAAAGAACGGATTTTCACGCTTCACCTGTATCTCAACAGCCGCGGGCAACACTACCGATACCCCATCTATAAACAACTCAGTCATATCAATCTACCAGTTTCAGGCCAATACTCAGCCCATTAAACCCACCAAAAACATCATACTCCCATTCGGTCAGCATTCCATCTGCCGGACTCAACTCGCCACATACGAAGTCCATTGCCAGCAATTCTTTCTTTACCAGTTCCATAATACGTTGCAACAGCGCATAATGCTGCAACTCTTCCTCATCCATTTCTTCCCCTGCAGGAACTTTCTCCAGCAGAAACAATAGTATCTGGTTGGATTCCTGATGGCAATCCATCCCGCCTTTCAATTCCGCATCCGGAAAATTACCACATAGCCAGATACCCTCCGCATCCTTCAGCTTCTTCTGCAAATGCCCTTCCCTGTACTGCCAGTTTAATCCCCTCAATCGGTTTTTCCGACCTGGCATTGACACGCTGCCTGATTTCCAGCAGCATCTCCCTGTATCTTACAATATCAATCATAGCCTATCAAATTATTCTGCTCCGGATCAGCCAGCCGGAAGCTGAACTCCACTGTTTTCAAAACACTCTTGCGAAATTCCCGTTCAAACTTCTGTTTGGTTATCACAATCGGCAACCACTCATTATTAACAAGAATACCAGCTTCCTGACAATTAAGCAGGTTATGCCACAGCTTATAATCGCTTTGGAAGAATATACGCCCGCTGTTAACCGTATATTCATCCGTAACCTTAACACCGAACTTTCGGTCTACCCCATACATGGCAGCCATATCACTTTCATTATTTCCTGCCATTTTCAGGCCACCGGTAGCAGTCAGTGTCTCCGGCATATCATATACGTTTTTTAAAGCGGAAGCACCATGCTTCAGCATAGCGTGTCCGGTCTATGACAAACAGCAGGGAACCGCCTGATACCTCCACTTTGTATTGAAGAATGTCCGGCTTCTCAAACAGAGAGGAAACGACATCCGGACTCGTATCGAACGTATAAACCCCATCATCGTAACTGCCGGCAGCTACGAAACGGTTTTCCTCTGTTCCGTCATCCCAATAGGCTGTCACATTCATCCCTTTCTTTCCGGACGCATCGACCGGGAAACCGCTTACATATTCCTTTGCTCCAGGATACGTCACTTTCCGGTTTACCTCACTCAAACAGCCCGGAGCTTCCGCATCTTTCCGGGTAACCAAACGGCTGAACATGACAAAACAAGTCATATCCTCCACTCCATTGATAAGAAACGTGAAGTCTCCTGCCGCATCTGCCTGGGTCGTATTCTCCCCGGAACACCATACTCCCCACAAAGCGAGTTCACAGAACTTGCCCAATCCACGGGTACGCACCTTAAAATCGGCATCCGGGGAATATTCCTCTTCCAAAACAGTCTTCCCGCCATACCTCACGGAAAAGGTTATAGTACTGTCCGTATCAATAATGTACTCACGCATGGTCGCGCAGAACTCCCTTGGCTTAGGTCTCTGTATCACATTCATAACCGGCAGTATTTATTCCGTTCATCATTTTTAGGAAGCAGGTCATACACCGGAATTATCCCGTCACGTACCCGCTTCATTTCATCCAACCAAACAGCAGCATCGTCCTCCATCCATTCCGCTACCCGTACAATATCATCCGTATCGGCTATCCGGCTGTCCGCCATTCCGTTTTTTGCCATATAGCCGCGTATCACCCCACTGGGAAATATACGGAGCGGAAGACGACGCAAAGCTGCCGCCATAGCAAACAGTGCAACAGCCATACATGCCGCATAATGTACATCACTCTCCGGAACCGCTTTTTCTGCCAGCAGTTCATCCCATCCGTCACCATAGGCACGTTCCACCTTCAACCGCTGAGCTTCACGAATGAACGGTACAAGCACGAGAAACGTGCGCTCGCTCTTCTCTATCGGGAAATACATGTCAAAGGAGTTTCCATTACGAATGATAAGCCGTTGAGTGAGCTTATAGGTATCCGTCTGCATCCATTCCTGAAGCCCGGTTTTGTTCAGATATCGGATGAGCGCATCCACGGAACGATAATATTCCTCCAGATGTAACGCGTCGTCACGGTCAAGCTGCCATTCCCAGGGAAGCTTTTCACTGTTATCCGTTGCCATCTTGAACTTACGGCCATCATCTTCATGACTGAGGTCGTTCTTCTGGTACATCCGGAGTGTTGCCATTATGGCAATCGGCCGCTGAACCTTCCTTACCAGTTCATTATCCTCTCCGTTCTGATAATATTTTTCAGCCAACTGCATAACCGGTTCACCAATCAATACGGTGAGTTCTTCAGTCGCAACTTCTATGTCTCCGGAAATCTTGGAAAAGGAGTTATTGGCATAATAGCTGCCTGTGAGTTCCCGCAGTTCCTTAGCACCATTTTTGTTCTTATTGAATATCATATAACTATTGTTTAAGATTCCTTATCATTTCATCCGCCCGCAGTTTATCGTCCAGCAGCTTCATCATAACCCGTAGCAGTAATGTATCGTCAGTCGCATCCGCATTGCCGAAGATTCCGCTTTCGGCAACTGAATAAAGTACACTGTTCATACCCAGACTTTGAGCGGTTCCCGGCTGTACATCCGAACTTTTCCTGCTCCGTTCAAATACCGGAGCGAAGCAGAGTTCCAACCCGTCGATGATAAAAACTCCGGAAAACAAATATTCACAAAAATAAGCGAACCAGGCGTAAACGCCCCATTGCACCCATTCAGGCATATCACGCACCAACCCCATATAACGGGACATATATTGCATACGGAACGGTTCGCGTAGGATACACCCCTTATCCTTAACCGGTTTCCGGTAGAGAATGGCGCACAATGCACGAAGGTCGGCAGCATCCCGGCCTGCATTGTACTTGTTCATCACGGCCACCGCCTGACGAAATTCCCCAAAAGTCAGGTCAGACCCATGGCTGGCCGGACCACGAAGATACCGCCACACCGGAAGAAGATTCTCCGTACTGTCATAAGTCAGTTCAACGGCATCTTCTCAACCTTCCACATCCAACCCAATGTAGCCGCCAATTTATCAACCAACAGCATATCCTCCACTTTCGATTTAAAACGATACCCTCTATTCTTCAGAACATAGGCACACCACTCACGTTTCACATCAAGTAAAGCCACTCCCGGCTGTTTCATCAGCCTGCTGCGTATCTTGAGCAAGTGAAGCCACTCCAACGGCTTCACTTCTTCCCAACAATCCGGAAAATCAATATCCTTCTGTTTCATAATTCCTATACCTGATTAGTCGGTCTGTCCGGGGCCGACACGTTATCTTCCTTATTTATCACTTTCCGATAGATACCGAGGAAAATCCCTTTCTTATGCGGGAAGTTTATCCGTATGGCATCATTGATAGCCTCCAGTGCAATTTCTTCCGGTATCTGTGTATCCGCACCGTAGAATATCTTGAGGGCATACAACATCTGGCTTCCGCTGTCACTCTTACCGTCAATAATGATATTAGCCAATGCAGGGGAAAGCCCAAAACCGCTGGTCGTAGAACTATCTGCAATCCGGGAAATCTTCGCCTGTGCCTCGATGTATTTGTCGATATTCATTTCAATCGGTTCTATCTTCCAACTCTGCGTATGTCCTAAATCATCCATGAAATCCACGCAGCTAAAGAACTTACCGGCATTCTTCTTGCCCGCCATGACATCCGCAATAGCTTCAGTCAGTTCGTCCTTCAATCTTTCCATTTCCTTCTGAATCTTCGCTTCATCCCAATCCTCGTGCATGGTCATAATCAGTTCACGCTTCTGATTCCAGTACTCTTGAGGACTGTGTACCACATAGGCAGCGGCAATCATATTCTCATTCAAATGACGAATGATTTCCGGCAGATTATTCGCATTCTCAAGCCAGGGAACTGAACCATAAAAACAGGAAATGGCATACATGCTCCTACCGAAACTACGCATGCAGTGATATTTGACAGCCGTCTCATATTTGGTCGGGTTCCATTTGTCAAACTTCGGATATTTACGGAAAGTCCGGCTCCGGAAAGATTCAAAATCGCCTGTGAGAAACTCTTTCACGTTTTCCAGCCGCCGGCTGTCATCATCCGGCCAAACCAAACGGGCCTCCCCGCTGTGCAGGGATTCCAGCCGCTGCACCCATGGCCGGCCGATACGCACTCCCTTGCCCATATAGTACTTGGTAAAATGCCCGTTCATGTGCGTATATTCCACCAGATTATTACGAATATATTCCTTATAATCCCAGCTATCCAGCCACTGTTGAATTTCATCATCCTCCAGCCATTCCTGGATACGTTCATTATTCTCAATCCTCACCCGGTAGAGCATCGGCCCCTGACCGTACAGCAGTCCTGTCTTACGGTCCAGAATGCCAGGTCCCAGGTTATTTTTCTCCAGCAAATCACGGATCGCATTCGGCATGTTATTATCCGGGCCCCAGGGAACTACCCGAACCCCGGCTACCGTCACAGGCTCACCGTCCCAATCCTGCGTCCCTGCATCAAAGAACTGGCTCATGCTCTGACTCCAGTTCATATTAATGGCATATTGCCCGGCAGCAGTATCCACAAAGCTGAAATTACCTATCTTCTTTTTTATATCACTCATAACTATGTATTAATATATATTCTCGTTGTATTCACAAGCAGGGTCCCGCAGTACTTCTTCACAATCTCCACCAGTTCCGGAATATGCTGTTCAATAACAGGATTAAACCAGGGCTTCGGTTCTCTCTTCCACTCATTATCCGTCGTTTTGGTGAGAATGCGCGTACCATTCTCCATATTGTATCCCCTACCGACACCTAAATGTACATACACGCCTTCAGCTTTAAAACCAAACCCGATACTGGTTATCTCCTGCCCGTCCATAGGTGTCTTACCATAGTGACGATAATTCTGCTTCAATGACTTGGAAAGCTTCTTATCCGTATCAATCCAGCGTGCTACGGATAACCGCAGCGCATCGTCGACCTTTTTCCCCCATGCTTTCACATTCGCATTAAATTCAGCAACCGCCTCTTTATTCTGCTGACGCTCGAACTGCTGCGTATAACCGGCATCTCCCTCGATAACGACATCAAGCGGATAACGGTTACCGAAGAAGTTGCTTTTGCTCCGCCAGCTTCCACGGTTCTGCCCCTGCATCATTCTTTCTGCGTGTGCTCCCATTGCTATACAATTAATCCGATACAAAGGTATCCTGAAGCATTCTTAAGAAAAAGGACATAAAAAAAAGCCGGCTATCTTCACAGACCGCCGACTCTCAAAAAAAAAAATGTAAAAAAAAATGTTTCTTCAAATTCTAATAAATATCTGTCACGGAAAATTTGGCCAAACCGCCGTTTGCACCAGTCAGAATATTACCGTTATCATCCGTACAGGAAGCTATGTGGCGCATAATATAATCAGCTTCGCTCATGCCTCCGGCCAGTACCGACAAGGCATCCTTCCGCGAATAATCTATCGTAGCCTTAACCGTATAATGAATATATTTATTCTGACATGGTATCTCCACATCAATACAGTTGTCTGAAGGCTCTATTCCAAACTCCGACCGCAATTCCTCTATCTGTTGGAACAATGCACTCAATCCATCCGATACCGGAGCCTGAAGCTGATACTCTATTGTGTATATATTCTTGCTATTCTGTACTGCCTCATTCATTTCACGCCTCCTTCCTTATTGATTGTACAAATAAAGCCATATCTTTTGACAGGGAACGTAATACATTGATATGATGTAACGCTTCTTTTTCAGTAATAATCGAGTATTGTTCTTGTGCTTCAAGAATCATATCAATCAAAGACTCTGCTTCTTCCGCATATATCATCGCCATTTCATCTTCACCCTGAAGTCTATTTATCAACTGCAAAGTTTTATCGGAAATACTCACGCTATTGGTTTTCATTTTTCACCCCTTTCCGGCATTTCTTTGCCTTATAAACGCACAAAGCAGTAACTACAAACAAAGGTGGAAATATAAACCCTGTACAAGCTGAAAGGATGGCGCCGAAATACCAGCGGTCAGAAGAACCGTGTAGTTCGCAGTCTGGAGCCAGGCTACGATAGTAACGGCTTTGCAGGTTATTGACTTGCTCATTCAGAGCATTGACACGTTCGGGTATATGTACCCCTGTGGATTGCGGTGCATACAATACACCTGAAGTTGCTTTTTTCATTTTGGAATGCAATTAAAATGAAACAATATGTAATAAAAAGACGGGAAAGGGAACTTCTCCCAAAAATCAGAAAACCTATAAACAAAAAAGTTCCGCTTTCCCGTTGCATTCCACCTTGAACAGGCAGTGGGCGCATTAACGCTCCACACGGGGGTCGGAACTTATATGTTAACCATTGGACATAAAAAATGCCAACGGCAAAGTTGGCGAATCTCTCCGCCTGTTCAAAATGGAATGCAGTGCAAAGATGAACATTTTATTTAATATGGCAAAAGAAAAGCGGAGTTTTTTGCTCCGCTTTTTAATTAATTATAGACATCATCTATCATTACACGTGAACGCTTTTTCTTGCTTTTCACATTCTCTTTTTGTTCAGGAACTTCTTCCTGAATACTTTCGGACTTTTGTTGTTCTTTAAAGCTTTGTTTGGTATTAAAATTCTCATTAACAGACTCATCTTTTGTTATTTCCTTGCTCAGAAGCCAGTGATATACATTCTGATTACCAATTGTAACAACATACGCCTGTTCAAACTCCCAACCACGTTTGCCCATATAATTCATGGCATCCACCATAGAATTAAATTTAATTGCTTTTCCGTTATCGTCAACCAAATACTGATTAGATGCACCAAGCCAAAAGCTTGTTTCTTGTCCGAAATCAACTGTAACAGTAACTTTATTGCTAAACAACTTTGCTGTACCAAGTAATTCACAGAAAACCTTGTAAGGTTCTTGTGCCATCACACCTACACTGACAAACATCAGCATTAAAAACAAACATTTTTTCATACATTTAGATACTTAATTAATAACATACAACACCTATTCCTTAAAAGTAGCCAAACCAAAAATGAACGAATCTCCATAATATTCAGGTATCTTTTTCACTTTACATTCAATAAGTTTATCAATATTCCTTGATATTAGTGGCGCTCCACTAGCACACACATATCCTATGTGATAGCCATCAGTAGTTAGAACCTTAACTGCATAAGGGTCATATCTATTATCAGGTTCTTCTTCCAACTCTAAGTAATCTCCTTCCTCTAATCCGTACGCAGCATCTTGAGCGTCTTCATCACGATATCGAATCCCTGCTACTTCAAATCTTAGAGAAAAAGTGTTTTCCGGAATATCTGCAACATGTATACTCATTATTTTTTTCTTTTCAGCCTCTATCATTTCAATCTACACGATATGAGGAGATGATATATTCGGTTTCTATTTGGCAGTACAAATATCTACAAAAAATTTAACAAATCCAACATTTACACAAAAAAGGCTTCCAACCCGTGGAAGCCTTAAAGAACGTTGCATAATACGTCTGTCAAACAATAACTACACAACTTCCATAAATTCCTTTCCTATACGATGAAGCCCGTCAACAATACGCTTTCTTTGTTCGATACGTGGCACACGCAACCCGCTGGCGTAATGAGAAAGTTGTTGTTGATTAATACCTGATACACGAGCTATGGCTGCCAAGGATGTAAATTGCTCACATTTACGAAGCAATGCAGCAACTCCCAACTCTACATCAAACTCATAATCCCCATTAACCAGCCATTCCGGTACAGTTTCACCATCCTGCAACAGTCCCTCTACATGCTCACAAACAGCATCAGAAAGTTCCTGCATAAGTCCATCATAGCTTTTAGAAGTAGCGATAACTACACCGCACAAAACATCATCTTCAGTAACCGCACCGAAATTTTTATCGCACCAATCAACTTTCACTTTAATCTTTTCCATATCTTCTCCTTATTTTTTAGCAGGGTGTCATTTCCACCCTGCCTGTTTCCAAATACTGTTCAATAAAAATTGGCTTAAAACCTCACTTTCGTGACCTCTTACCGTCACCCTTCCTTTTTTAGTGGGATGCTTGAATTGTCGGTGGTCGCCTCCGGAACCCTTCAGTTTAACCCAACCGTCAGCTTCAAGCAATTTAATCACTTCCCTTACTTTGTACTTTTTCATATTGGATTGTTATTGCTATTGTTTGACACTGCAAAGATATAAATATTTATATCATTAGCAAAGAAAAAAGCCAAAAATGATATATTTTTTTATACCATTTAATATTTGGCTTTGCCCTCCGTGGTTGAAGGAACGGAAAAATAAAAAAACACCTCTTTACGCCCGTTTCCGTTTGTGAGTGTGCGAGCAAACGGAAACGGGCGCCGCCCCGCACCCGCCCCCCCATAAGCGTCCCCCATCGGCAAAGCTGTAATAGGTATCTCCTGCTATGATTATATGGTCTATCATACGAATGTCAAACAGAGTACCCGCCTTTTTCAAACGTTCCGTTACGTTTTCATCTTCCCTACTGGGGTGTTTGCTCCCACTCGGATGGTTATGTACGACAGCGAACTGCGTTGCGGATGCTTCCACCAAAATGCGCATTATCAACCGCACGTCTACTGCTGTCCGACTTATCCCACCAACCGAAACCCGTACTTTCTTTATCACCTTTGCAGCAGTATTCAAAGCTATCACCCAAAGTTCCTCATTCGGCAAATCCCACAAAAACGGGTGTATAAGCGCATCTATATCCTGACTGCAACGGATGGCGTCCTGCCCGTTATGCCTGCTTTGCAGCCGTTTGTACAGTTCAATGGCAGCCGTAGCCACTTTTTTACGGCCGGGCGTCAACGAGGAGAACAATCCGTTCAAATCATATTCCCCGCCTTGCCGTTCCGCTTCGGTAACAAGTTTCTTATTGTTCGTTATCTCGTATATCAGTTCGCTGTCGCTCATGTAGCGGCAAGCACTATCAAACAAAGTTTCCATATATCCGTATTTTATTAAAGGCAGCCCGCCCGAAAGCGGGCTATCCTGTACTTATTATTCACTGATTAAAAGCTGTTCCAACTCTTCGATTTTCTGCTGAATTTTCTTTTGCATAAACTTAATGAACTCCGCCAATAGAAAACGGTTGGAGATTGTAAAAATATCGCTGTTGCTGCCATAGCCCGAAGCTTCCGCAAACCGCAATTTATAAACCGCCGTTTCAAACGTATCTTCCTGCTTCAATTTATCCGCTGCTTCATCGAGTTTATCCATAGCGTTGATAAATGCGGTACGGTTGCGGGAAATCTCTTTTTTCCGTTCAAGGTCGGCCAGACATTTCTCCAGCTCTTTTGTCTTACGGTTTATCTCCTCTTGCAGCTTGGCCGCTTCATCCTTTTTAGAATTTTTCCCTTTACCCTTGGCGGGTGTATCGGCCGACTTCTCCTCTTTCACAGGTTGTTTTGCGGTTTCTTTCCCTGCCTTACCGGCTTCTTTCATTGTCTCTACTGCTTTTGTCAATTCTTCACCGATTGTTTTCTTCTTTTTCCATGTTTATAAATTTTAAAAAGTTAATAATTAATGATTTATATAATAGTAATTAATCTATTTCTCCAACTTATGCACCTGACTTTCCGCAAAGAGGTAGCACAACGGAAAAAAGTCCTCTTTCGCATCCTCTTCCCGACCTTGTTTTTTCAGTTCCTCGATGCGTTCCCGCTCCGCTTTCGATGCAACGGGCATTCCCCATATAAGCAGTGCCTTTTCACCTTTACGAACGGTAAAACCTTCTTTTTTCCACTCCTTGAAAGTCTTGAGGTTGGTGTATCCTTTGCAAGCATAGTAAAACCGCAACAGACCGTTTACCGTATCATCCTCGTTGCCCATGTATTCGCCCATCTCCCTGCGGGCAACCAAAGACTGCGACAATGTTTTTAACTGCTGCCTTTTCAGAAGCCGTGTTTCACGTTCTTTCTTCTCGTCTCTTTCCTTTTTCATAATTCCATTTATTAAGATGTTATGTATTAAAATATTAAGCCTCTATGATTACAAAATCCTCTACCGTCTGAAAATAGGGGTCGGCCGTTGAAAGCAGTTCCCACTTTTTCCCGTTCTCATCCCGAAAAAGAATGCTTAGTTCCCTGATACCGTCAAACTTCCTCAATATCTTGTATCCTTTGAAATACTTGTTCAAAACCTCGATAGCCTGTTTGTAAGTGAATGTTTTCATAATGCTGCAAATTTTATGTTGAACCTTGAGCTTCCGGGTGTGAGCCTTTTCATTTGGCTGTTTCCCTGATTGGAGCTTTTTTTTTCTGCGTCGCCTGTCGCTACGCGGTATGTTTCGCCTTTTTTACGCTGCATCAAAAGGTGTTGTAAGGAACAGGAGCAAGTTTTTCAGAAAACCGGAACGGCTTGAATACTACCCAAAGGGTGGAGATTTTTTATGAAACGCCAGCTTGAACTTGAGCCAGTGACGTCAACATTTACCTTTGCAGCACAAAAAAGCGAAACTGCGTAGTGATAGGAGACAGAAATAAAGGGCGACAATCAGAAAAGGAAACAGCCTGCAATACATAGTTGAAAACTATACCGCTCTGCCCGGTACATCCTTTGAATAGACAATACCGGGCGTACCTGCATGGGTGCAAAAAAAAACAGACAGAAAGCACTGCTTTCTACCGATAAAACGCGAAAATTCCGTGTGGTTAAGTTTGGTTATGCCTGTACCCTGTACAGTATCTATAACCAAGCGTACCACACGGAATTTTCGCGCGCCCCCACTCCTACGGGCGACTTCCCACCATATTCGGGCGTTTTTCAACCGAGAAACGCCCTTTAGAAAACTACATTCCATTGAAAGACAAAGAACAAACCCCATTCCTGTGATAAAATCGCAGGAATGAAACAGCTTGCTGCCCGAGCCGCGCCGTCGTCCGTTTGCAATCGCAGCCGCCCGCCCGCATTCGGAAATATGACAAAATATTTACAGTCCCGTAGTTTCGTGCCCGTAGTGCGCCCCATCCCACCCATACCGGCACACCATACAAAAAAGCCCTGCTATCCTCACGGACAACAAGGCCAGGCTAAACGAAATCAACAAAAAGAAGTGTTATACAGAGGCAGCACCCGATACACTCCTGCCTATCCTCCACACACGAATATACTCCTTTCTCAATATGAAATATTTCAGTGCATCCGTCAAGTTGGTAGACTCCTTAGGCAGTCTGTGCGTAGGCAATTTATCCCCAGTCTTCTGCTTGACTATCAGACTGGCACTGTTAGGACCGCTCGCTATTTTGGTTTCCGTCACTTCCATTTCCGACTTAAGGTTCGGACAATTATATTGGTCTATCAACAACAGAAACAGATTGCGCTCCAGGTTCCCGCTCAGCAAGTCCATAAAGAAACGATATTCCAGGTTACTGCCGATATTCCCCTGTCCCAAAGACATTAGCTGCACTTGCCATCCGGTACGATTACCGTCAGCATCCGTTTCTATGTTCTTCTTTATCTGCGTAGCCATATCCGCACCTACCCCTTTGTAGTTATTCATGGCACGGTCATAATACAGCTTCAGTATTTTACGTCTGTGCGGTTTGAAGTAGTACAGAAACCTATCCGCCAACACACGCACACTGTTCGGTGGAAGCGTGTACAGTTCTTTCATCACGCGCATGATATGCCCGCTCCTCTGCCCAAAAACCATGGAAAGCATATTGCCCGCATCCATGCCTGCTTCCAGCGGCTTGCTCACATCCAGGTAACGAAGAACTGTGCAGTCCTGTTCCCACCCGAACGGATGCCGTTCTATCACTTCATTCAGATAGCCGTCCGAATAAAAATGCTTCATCGCCAGATTACAATAAAACATCTGGCCAGCCTCCAATTTCGGAATGATGGAAAGCACATTGCATTCCAAACCCTCAAGCCCTTCCGCAAACTCATCCGTGAACCAGTCCTCACCCAATACATCCGCATTCACATAGGAAGAAGATATGAAAAAAAACGATACACCACGACGCGTCTTTATCCAGCGGGCTTCCCAGCGTTTCATGTTCTTTCCGGCAAGTTCCAGGGAACGCCCGGCGGCCGTCAGCTTTGCCTCCAAAGACCTGTCGGTCCGGAAACTATTCTTCAGCTCATTATAATGCTGCAAGCAGGCCAGGTATTCTCTTTTCGTCTCATTGTAGACAAAACCGGTACGCAGCATCAGCAGTATCTTTTTCTTATCATTCTGCTTCGCCAGCTTCAAAATCCAGTCATATTCGCCCAAATGGTTCGGGTTCGGCATATCGGTCGTAAGGGTACGACTGCGATACCAGACACTGTCCCCATACTTCACCCGAAAGCCACGCACCGCCTTCAGCAAGTTCGTGAACTTTTCTTCCGGGAAATACTTCACCTCGTCCCCGAATACGCCTACATAAGAGCGTCCCGCACCGATTGCCGGGCGGTCCAATGAGATAAAAGTGAAGTTAAAGCCGGTGTAGAACACCATTGTATTTCTCCAATCGGAGCATACGTTGTACATCCGTTCCTTCCACTCCTGAGGCGGTTCTTTGTTTATCACATAATGTCTGTCAAGTTCCCACCCCAGCATAGACAACCCGTCAATAAGAGAGGGGATGATATTCTTGTGCAAATCCGAATAGGTATCCGACACCCATGCAAACGGCGCACCCGGACAATCGTGCGCAACTTCCTGCACCCGTTCCGCAAGCACCTGCACTGTTTTGGCAGAAGCACGCCCGGCAACCCAATAGAGCGACCATGGCATCATAACCGATATGAGCTGAGCCATCCAATTGGAATAGCGCAACTCCACATCATCCAATATCTTTAGTTTTTTCTTCCTGGTCATCGAGCATTTCTTCAAAATCAATATCAACCACATTGGCATCACGTTTCAGCCGTACCTTCTCCCTGGATGGTATATCCGGCATCGAGTCAATCTGAGCAGCCAACAGATTCCGGTTGGCAGAAGGAAGCCCCACCTTTTCCGGGTCAAGGTCATACACCTTGAAAGGCTTCTCATCCAGTTCTTTCGGCTTCACCGGGTCCGGTCTGTCAAGCTGCTTAATCCTGGCAGCCTGTACGGTCAGATTGCCGTACACTTCCATGTCTTTGGAGTTAACTGCGTTCTGAAGAACCACATGGGCAGCTTTCATCAGATTGTCAAACACCATGTTCCGGTGCGCATTGTTCTCTATGGTATCATTCAGGTAGAACAGATTAATGGCTTCACTGTACATCTGCCTGGCACGCATCCGTTCCACATTAAACGGCTCGTGCATCAGGAAAGCGATTGCATTGTCCTTACCATATTTACGATTTATCCCCACCAGGGCATACAGCGCATTATAGTAATCAATTCATCACCGGTCAGTTCTATCGTACATCCTGAAGCAATGTAGTCCTGCAAGGTCTCAAAATAAGATTTTTCAAACATCAGCCTATATCGTCATAAAATATCTTACTAATCGAATTACGATACCCGGTCGCCTGGCGGAACTTATCAAACCGCTGCGCCTGAGTCACGTTATCCCCCGTCTCCGCACTGGCAGCCATAGCCAAACCCTCTTTGGCCCGTTGCAACAACTGCCCACGTTCATAATGGTATTTCAACGGAGACCCTACAAGGTTGAAATACCAGATAAAATCCGTTTCCGGAACATTGTAATACATTGCAATCTGTTTCGGCTCATAACCGATACCGGCCAGCCGTCCCAGTTCATCCATGTCTATCCGGTCAAACCATGGCGGATCTTCACGCCATTTTACCACTTCGTCCGCTACGAAACTCATACACTTCCTTGTTTTTTAAGAATACATACTGCTCTTCCATTGCATTTTCCCCGTAATTTCCCGACCCCTCAACAACAAAATAACCTGCCGTTGTGTCAAGACAGGTTATCTTCTTATGACTCCAGGAGAAAGACAACTCAATCGTTCCTTCCCGGTAGAGCTGCATCAGCCGTTCAAATACCTTCGGCATCCGGAACTTAATCGTTTCCGAAATATGGAGATGAATGACGCCGATAAATCCTTTTTCCTTCCAGCGGAGCAGCGCATTAATGATACGCTCATTCGTCGAATAGGTCGCTACATACAAATGATTCACCTGCCCTGCATGCTTTATCAGATACACAATAAAGGTAAATGCCGTAAAACTCTTCTTTGTCTCGATAAAAAACGCCTCGTTTTCCTTAGGCAAACGTCCGCATAATTCTTTCAAGCTATTCAGCTTGAACGTCAACATTGTTTCAAAACGTCTGGTGAAAATACGGGAATCGGACATTTCTTTCCGGAGTTCCTCCAAATTAAAATAATAACTCATTCCAACAGACGATTTATATCTGCCAACTCCTTCTCATAGCCGGCCAACCTTTCACGGCGAATCGCATCCAAATGCGGTTTATCCCCTTTCGCCAGTTCCGACTTAACCCGCCAAATATTATTCTCCACCTGTCTCAGCCTACGTACCAGTTCCTTGACCGGAAGTTTCAGAAGCTCACTCCTGCGGCGGAACTCGGCAAAAGCCGGATGTTTTCCCAACAGCGAGTGGTTTTCCTTGTAATAGTTCAACTCTTCCCATATCATCCGATTACCGATATAGCTATCAATCAGTTCACGACTGACAGTAGCGCATTCTTCCAAAGAGGTGCAATCGCGCAATTTCCGGTGTAACCGCACATAAGCATGATACTTGCTGAACTTACGCGAAACAAGCGCTTCCAGCTCCATGGGGCAGTCCGGTTCATTCAGGAACGGAAATTCTTCACGGAAAGAGAGCGGCTCTCTCCGTGAAGCACTTCCCGTAAGCTCCCTTCAATTCTCAAAATCGGAAGAAACCGGGAAACATTTATCAAGGAATTTTTCCAACCAAGAAGAATACCCCGAAACAGCATTGTTCATAAACACCTTACGGGATAAGATATCAATCACCTTATTCTCATCCGGACTCTGCGATACTACAGGCAGCAACACCTGGTCGGTTTTCCAATCAAGATACACCGGCTGTGTCGGATATGGATGGGAATTATAATAAACAGAAGTAAACAGGTAACCTCCCTTTTCCAGTTCCGGGAACCGTTCAAACATCGCAGTCAACTTCTCTTTATCAAACAATACCGGAGTATGGGTCTCATAATTCAGGCATGGCAAACCGTTCTTTTCCAACAACATTGCGGTCTGTTTCATATTCTCCGCATAAAGTCCCTTGAATCTCATCGGAACAAGCTTGCCCGATACTTTAGGAAGTGCTATGTGTGGCAATGCAACCGGATTCATGACATAGATATCATCACTACTCCAGATGAAATATCCGGTCACTTCAGGAGAAGCTACAGCAATTCTCAATTTAGCGAGTGTATCAACCTGCGCATTATCGGATACACGCTGATGCTCGATAAAGGTAATTTCTTCGCTGAACCAAGCCTCACGGTCACCGATGACCACCACATTGATTCCGAAACGTACATTCTCCTGCCAGGAGCGTAAAGCATACAGCAGCTCTCTGCCCTGAGCAAATTCCCTGCAATAAGGAATAACAACCGTTATATGGACCTGAGCCGTAGCATTCACTTTTTCCATTTCAGACAAAGCCTCCTGTTCCGGCGCTGCCATACCATCATTCACATCTGCATGGGTGATATCCACCTTTGTTAACTCATCTTTTTCAGTTTTCTTTTTCGTTGCCATAATTTATTTTTTTAATTCGATACAAAAATATCCCCTATCAATATCCTATAAAAGGACAGAGAGGCGCATGCCAAGCAAACGCCTCTCCTATAACCAACCTTTAAACAAAACTACATTCCGTCTCCGTCAGACGACAATTCCGAAGCAGGCGGCAATCCTAAAACAGCGTTGATTTCCTCGCTGTCCGTTGCCGGAATTAGGCTCTTGGCTATATGGCCGATAGTGCCACCGCGTAAAGAACTGGCCAAATTTATGGTATTCTTATCCCCTTCCTTGTTATCCTGAGAATCCGCCTTGGTCATCTTGAGCGGAGTACACGGTGTTCCGGCAATCTTCGCATCATCCCCCGAACACCCGAAAACAATCGCCCCCAAGTTCTCATTAATGTTGTTGTTAACAAACTCATCATGTTCCAGCTCCGTACCCGGATGCTCATAATCCACGTGGTGAATGAATCCGCGCGCATCATCTTCCCCCTCACTGGTATGATAGATGTTTATTGTAGAATCCGTAGCATACACCGCTATCGGTTTTTTGCCTTCCGCCATTTCAAAAGCGGTCACCTTCACGCCCTTTTCATCACGGGTGCAGGTCTTAACGTCCTCCCAACGGAAAAGCATAACATAGGACTTCTTCCCTTTCGGACGTCCGGCGTTCGATGTCTTTTTCGGTACTGATACCATTGTATAGTTTTCACTCATATATACCTCCTTTCATTTCAAATGCCATCATCAGAAGCCGAAGAAACAGAAGCCTCTTCTGCCGGCGGCAGATAAGCGAAAATAGCTTCAGCCAGCCAAAATCCGGTAGCCTCCCACCATTCCGCAAAAATCTTCACATCGTAATTCTCTCCCTGCATCCAAACTTTTGCACTCTGAGGGTCTTTACTGCGCAGATGTTTGAAGTTCTCTTTCGGTGTGATGAAGAACACACCCGTACCTCGCATGCCTTCAAGCGGCACAAACGAGAACTTGGAAAAATCGACCTTGATTTTCTCACCGTCCTCATTCTTCAGCCAAGGATATTTTTTACGATATGCCTTACCATAACGTGTTACCAAGTCCGGGTCCGCATGGATAAACATGGATTTTTTCTTGTACAGAGGTTTCACTTCCTCAACCGCTTTCTCTATCTGGTCAACCAGTGTCGCATCCTCGAGCTTCTCACCATCGAGCAGCCAGGTTATCGCTTCATTATTCGCTTTCTTGAGTTTCTTCAATTGGGTGACATAACCGTCCATGACGTCATTAGCATCCGTAGCGGCATCACCGTCCTTTGTAGCCGAAGTTTCCTTAAACTCACCAACCGCCAATGCGATTTCGCGTTCCTCGTCCAGTTTTGGGAATATAAGCTTATACAAGATGTATTTCACTACCGGCATATCTTCCGGTTTCAAGTTCTCATCATACAGATAGCCGAGAATATCCTCCATGATGTCCGACGGCGTAATGGGAACGTTGATTTTACACTTGTAGTTCTTTATTGTCAGCGGAGTGAACTTAGACTTGCCTTTAGGCGTCCACTTCGGAACGAACTGCTGAAGCACTGAATCAATGGCAGCCTGCTGCGCACGTACTTCCGTCTTATCCGTTACCAATGTTGACATGTACTTCGTGGACTCCGTAGTACCCATCAGTCCTTTGAGTATCTCAATCCGTTCCGAAGATACATACTTCCCAAACTCCTTTGGAGTTCAGTTGTTTCAATGGTCGAGTTACCACTGTATGCCGCACCTTTGAAAGCTGCGTCCAAATAACGGTTATGCGCCAGACTCATGTCCGGTTTAAACTTATTACCCATCTCTGATTTACCCCCATCAACCTGCTGACCGGCATCCGGAACCGGTTCTTTTGTCATTTTTCTATTTGCGCATCTTTTGGGCAATCTCATCCTTCAGAGCTTTCACTTTATCATCCAGTTCTTTCAAGGATTTACGTGCCTGGGCAAGCGCTGTCGCGTTACTGTCGCGCTCCCGTTCCAATTCCGTTCTCACTTCATCGGTAACCGCTTCCTCTGCATTCCTACCTTCTTTCTCAAATTCGGCGAGATCCTTTTTAAAGGCTTCGACGAATACCGCCCCTGTACTTCTGCTTCAACTGCTCTTCCTGCGTAGAAAGAAGGATTGATTTTCCTTTCTCGTCTTTCGCAAAGGCCGAGATGCCCAAAAAGCCAAGTACCACGCTCATTACTTTTCCAAACATACTTTCAGGATTTTGAGTTGATATAATTGTTAATTGTCATTTCCGCATTGATTTCCCGGCTACGCCGTACAGCATAATCCTGGTTACCGATACTATCTATAAGTCCAACTTTCAGCGCATCTTCCGCATAGAACATGCGTCCGCGAAGCAGTCCTTCAGTCTCCTGCTTCAAACATTCACCCCGGTTCTTCCTGACATTTGCCTGAAAATCCCTTGCCAACGGGTCCAGTTCTTCGTCACGGATGGAAGCGTAATCACCTTTCTTGGCCGCTTCAAACGGAGCATTCTTGTAATCGGAAAGATTGGAGTAAATAGTATGCACCTTAACACCGGCATTTTCATAATACTTAGCATAATCCGGAAAGCTCATCATCACACCGATACTGCCGAACTCGGCAGATATGGTATTCGAGGCAATAATCTCATCACAGTAGGAAGCAGCATAATAAGCAGCCGATGCACAAAGGTCACAATGTGCAACAACCGCTTTTCCTTTACTTTTTGCATAAAGAATGGCATCGACCAGCGGTGCAATGGCATCCACTGCACCGCCACCGGAATCGATGTCACACAAAACAGAAGAGATATTAGCCGAGTCAGCCGCATCACGAATAAGGGCCGCATATTCCGTTGTCCCGTAACTGCAATACGTACCATACTTCAGCATAGTACCATGAACCGGAATGATAGCCGTACTACCTTGCGGAGCATCGCTGAAGCTATTGCCGAGTCTTGCGCTACGCCCATCTTTTGTCGCAATCATCAGCGGTATAGCTTCACGCTCAAACAACCGACCGGTATCCTGACTATCAAAGTCGCGTTCCAACAGTTTATCGACAACAAGCAGGTTGGATTCAACCTCCCGGAACGAAACGAACCATTTGCCCCGACAGACCGCACTATATAAATTTGAAAACGCCATTATATTTGTATCTACTAATAAACGATACAAAGGTACAACAGCGCCACCCGCTTAAAAGGACTTTAAATTTTTGGCAAACTCCGCACTATCACGTTTAAAAGAGAGGGTTAATTTCAAAGGAGAACCTGCATATTCCGTTGAGAACGACACCGGGAACTGGTCCGTGCCTACCACCTTGCAGTCACCATTCGATAAATCGAGCAGCACCAGCCCTTCCTGCCGTACCAGCTCCTGTATTCTCCCCATATTGGCTTTTCCCGTATCCGTAACAACAGCCTTAAGCTCTTGTTTCACTACGCCTCCGGACATATCGCAGCTCTCTTTAAACTCTCCGGAAGATATTCCGATAACTTCCCAGCCACCGCGGACCCTAATAAAATCCGCACCTGGAAAATTTCCAACCGAAGCATCCGCTATCGGAAGAAAACGCATGCCGCATACCTGCGACCGTCTGTCATCCTGATTCATTTTAGTTAAAAGTTTAAGTGATATTCAATTGAAAATCCGTTTTTTACTTAAAGTTTAACAGATTAAATAATGTTAATCAAAAAGGGTCAGTTGTATGTCATGGTTCACTTCCTTGACAATCCGCCGGCGATTACGATAATCATACTTCTTCACCGCATCATAATTCAATGCGTTGGCCTTGATATTATAGGCAGCCAGAAAGGCCTTGATAATCCTATCCTGCTTATACCCTTTCTCATAGCCTGAAACAAAGTACTCACGAATACGGATGCGGAACGATGCCTCGATATAGTCGCGAAGCATCTGCTGTTTCCACTCCGGAATATAAATAAAATTCTCTTTCAGGATAAAATGGTTCCATTCACGGATAGGAAGACACAGCTTTATCGGATGGTCCTTAAGAGGCTGCTGGGGCGGACGGTCACTGACTGTCACCATAGCCTGAATAAATTTGCCCAGGTCATTGGCCGATGTGACCTGTATATATTCGTCAGTTCCCCTCGTACACCCAAATTCATGGTAAAGGAAATCATGCAGATAAGGTTGCAGTTCAATCGTTACATAAGGTTTCATATCATAAATAGTTGGTTTCTATGCAAATATAGTCACTATATATAACATTGCCCGCTATTTTTCCGGCAAAATTCAACGCATAAAGTAATACATTTATACAAAAAACAGTTTCAAACTCAAAATATCTCCCCGTTCTCTTTTCCTTGTAACTCCCAAATAACTTTTTGCTCCGAAATTTATGAAACTATGTAACCCGTTACTTTTTAAGAATAAAACATTGATTACAAAGCACATATACAAGTAACAATAATCCGTTACAACTTTTTTGTTCCAAATCACTTTGTTACCTTATGCAGAAAAAACCGACCTATAAACGTCAGAGTTACAAACCGCCTTTTTTTGTAACCAAAGTTTGTGACAGTTTTGTAACCCTATTATCTTTCTATTTTATAATGTTTTATCTCACTTTTCAAACAGAGGTTACAGAGTTACGAATATTTAGTAGTAAATAAGGGAAAGGTGTGGAAAACCCAAAGGGCAAGAGAACGGCGCCTTTGCCTTAAAAAAGTAAAAGCTCCGGACAAAATGTGTCCGGAGCTTTCCAAATACCACCCATACGGTCTTACATCCTACGCATGAGCCTGCGAAAATTGCCAGCAAGCGGTTTACGCCGCAACTTGGTGTAATCATCATTCGTTTCAAAATCCATCCAATGTTCTGAAGCTGCAAGAAACGCACCGACTGTAACAAGCAGCCATTTCAGATGTTCTTCCTGTGAGGCCTGCAAGTTCAATACACTACCGGGCTTCATCAGCTCCAGATAATCATAAACCTGCCGGGCATACTCATAAAATCCGGTTACCCGCATCATGACCGGAAGATAGGTTTCAAAACGGCATATCAAATCAGAACGGGATGTTTCCATTACTATCTATATCAGGTATGAATGTAGCGGATTCACTTCCTTTCGGAATGGTACGTAAAAAAATCATCTCTTTGGTCTGCCCTTCCACTTTTCGCAGCAGTCGTCCGGAGGCATTCAGCAGCTCCTCCGGATTCAAGACCTCAATGTAGGGGCAGAGATTTGCAAAGCCTTTCAGTGCCTTGGTAAAACGCTGCATTGTCCAATAGGATTTGGGAACCTTGGCGAATGCGACAAAATCATCATACGCGATATCGCGTTGGATAAACTGGTTCACATGCTCTCCTTCTTCCGCAAAGTAGCCATAAGCCCAATCCTCAAAGCTGGCCCCCATATCCGCTTTATACTTACGCTTAATAATATTCTCCATGGGCGGTTGTATCTTAATCCCCTTATCGGCCATGGCCAGATAGAACTGCAAGCACTGAGCGAAGAAATTAAGGTCCTGGTTCCAGTCCTCTTCCGTGTAGTCATTTGTCATAAGGTTACGGCCAAAATCATCACGGATAGAACGGGTTTCCAAATAGTCATTCTCCGCAGTCTTTTCATGATAATAATCGGAGAATACCATATACAACAACCGGGCATTGGTTGAAGGGTCGAAATCACGGGGCACGTAGTTTGTCGTAAAGCCAAATTTCGGCGATTCCTCGAACTCTATAAAAAAGGATTTGTTATTCTTGGGGTTAACGGTCATACCGCTGGTTATATTATCATAGAACTGAGATACCGGCAGGTATCTGTCACAGTCGTCAACCAGAACGAAATCCGAATGTTTATCCACCTGGTCAAATACATGCGGATTATCCAGCAGCTTCGGATTTCGTCCGGAAAGATTAACCGTCCGCATGAAAAACCTGAAGCATTTAAAAAGAAAAAGACTTGCCGCTACGGCCATTGCATTCGCCATCCTCACCTATTTTATTATCCATTGCATAAAGCGCCCACGCACGTGAGGGGGACTTGTATCTGTGAAGATTATAACCAATGGCATATATCTTATTCAACAGATTCAACTTCTGTTCCTGAATCTCTTCAGACGACAGCAGCGGCCCGGCAATATCAAACTTATGTTCATGCCGGTATCTATCGGCCTCTGTCACCCTTTTTATTCTCCCAGGAAGTCTCCAGTTCCTTACGCCAATGTACCCGGCTTGTATTAATAAGATAGCTGAAGAAACAACTCTTATGTTCCAATACATCCACCCCGAACACATCACGTCCCTCCGCATCGAGCGAATGGGTATACCGGAACATGGGCGGAAGGATGCTCACCCTGTGCTGTATCACCTTGTTCTCCCATACGCACCGTTTTTGGGGAATCGCCCCCTTGTACTCGGTTATCCCATTCTTGGTTATCTCCCATGTCACATGGCTGAAGAACAAGAACTGGCTCTCAGAAGTATAATTCGTAAAGTCCAGCATTATCTCATCCAACTGGGACAGCGAGGATTCTCCGGTACGAGGCGAGTTCAGAATAAGATTACGAATATCCACCGGAAGGAAGCGTTCTATCGTAAAGCCCCTTCAGGAATGCGGAAATATCCTTCGCATTCACCTGCCTTACGATACAGTCGTTCATCCTGATGTACCTCACATCGTCCGTAGTCTCATCTTTCAAGGTATAGAAACCGTTCAAGGTAAGGAAATAATGCAGATAAGCCGTATTAATATCATAAGATTCCTTCTTGCTGCGCTCGCTCCAGTTCTTCGTCCAAAAACGTGCAGGCATCGCCAATGTAAGCAGATTGCGAAAATCTTCATTATGTGGTCGCAATCCCACAAAGTCACGAAAATCCTTGCGGGGTTTGCCCCGGTTGTCACGATAATCGGACAACCAGGAAGCGCAACCACACCGTATGAATATCGAGGAAGCGCAATGCAAGTTCCGTTCCTTTCCGTACACCGGTAGAGTCAATATCGGGAATGTTATAAATCACCTCCACGTATTTATAAATTTCCTTTATCTCTTCCGGAGAAACTCTATAAGTCTCCGAATTGAACCATAGCGGATGACAGCCGAAAGCACGGACGCACAAAGCATCACGTTCACCTGAACAGATAAATGCTTCCGGCAGCTTCTTATCTTTATATTGGGCATCCTTATTCTTAGGGTCCTGGAAGAACAGTTTCTCTTCCTGGGCATTGAAATCCCGGAATGCCTTCTGAGGCTCATAGAACCCGTTGATATATAGCTTGGGCTTGACCCCCTTCAGGAGTATAGCTGAACCGCCATTGCTTATCCGGATTCAACGGTTCATACTTCTTATAGAACTTGGTAATATTGCCGTCCTTATCCGTTATCACGCATTCACGCATGAAAATCGGATAGGTGGGTGTCGTGTACTTGGTAGTCACTTCCCTGTTACGGACATAAGAAAAGGATTTGGCCACGTACCAGTGCAGCGCATCCACATGTTCCTGCTTCACACGCGGACCAAGCACACGAAGCTGTTCATCCGTAAACCTCTCCTCAAGTTCAAAGAACTGGGCGCCTTCCTTTTCTTCAGCAGTGGCCGGACGCTTCCGTATATCAGGCTTGTTAACAGACCTGTTCAACTCATCCGTTACATTATACCGGGCGGCAAGCCTGGCAATGGCCTCCGGAAAGCGCAGATTCTCCTCGTACATACAGATGTCTATCGGACTCATGGCTGTACCGGTATCTCCGAAATCGGTCACCTTGTAACACTCCTTAAACTTACGGATGCAGGCGGACGCATCATCCTCGTCCAGCCTGCGTTTGAATTTTTCTTATATTTCTTATCATCAACACACTCTTCCGCCTGCGGATAATAATACAGGATGATGTCCAATCCGTCGCGGGTAACAGCGTAAATCTGAGTAGCAGTAATCATAATGAGAAGTTTGGGGCAAAGAAATTAAACTATAGGGAAAGGCGGAAAGACAAACTAATACTGCCCTTTAATCCCACCTATCAAGCAGGTTGCTACTCCCACGTGCAGACCTGTATGTTCCTTCAGGTTCTCCGGTTTCCCCGTCATGTTAACAGTAACTTTTTTTTCTCATAATCATAACACACCCTCACATACATCTCCTGCTTGTTATCCTCATTCCGTATTGTTGCATTTACGAGTGCCTTCACATCGCCCAACTTATCAGCCGGATACCAGCAACCTTGTTTATTCTTTCTGGTTACCACCAGATAACGGATATGTTTCTGACCATTCAACTTAAAGAATGTACTGTCGGCAATAGTGCCGATCGTATTGTCTGCAAGCAGACGTACTTTCTGACCTTTTCTCATTGTTTATTCTCCTTTTTTTTTTTTATCTTCTTCAAATTTATGTCCGCAAAACGGGCAATATTCGTATGAAAGTTCCATCTCACTTTGTGTTTTACAAAGGCTACCATCTTTTTTTCTTTTTCCGATACGTGATAGCAACCGTCGGCTTGAACTGGACAACACCATCCTTGCCAAAACATATCACACCACGAATATTTGCCAATGGATCACCTAATTGCTCACGAATCATTTTCGTTATCTGTTCTCTACAATTGCATGCCATACTATTATTTATTTTGTTATATGGTAATCATCCATATCTTTTATTCCTTTCTTATTTAATATCATACGTCAATCTCCAATTATTGTACGGATAGTATATGTCTGCTTCCCTTTGAAAGACGAGAAATCAATCAAGGATTGTTCATAGTAAAGCGCAAGGGCTACTTTCCGGAATCTTTCATAGTTCCGCCTGTCAATAGGCTTAAGTCCCCATTTTCCCATATCCTCTACCAGTTTTTTACGAGTATAAGCAGAATGTCCTATACAACTATTCTTTCCAAAGCTATGGTTGATTCTATGGGCCTGAAAGTCCGGACTTTTGGAAATAAAAAGATCAAGGCGTTCCAGTTCTTTAAAACTCAACCTGGCATCTCCTTGCCTGGATATTGTTTTTTTCTTCCAACCAGGCAACAATCGTAAGGTCATAGAAACCTTTACGGTAATCTTTTTTTGTAGAAATAATGTATTCTCATAGTCCTTACTCATATCGTCATATTACAAAACATGTACAACTGTATACTCCACTTTCCAGCATTCCTCCGAAATCAACCCGAATACACAGTTCCCCACAGATAATGAAAGGTTCTTCGCTAATGACCTTGCCATATACTCCATAATGTTCATGGAATACTTCAGCTCCCGGTTTCATTGAATCCAGTGCCTTTTTCATTTTCTCGGAAGTATAGACTGTTATCCATTTATTGGAATAACTGTAATAAAAGCAATCCTACCCCCATCATTCCGCACATTCGTAAAACAGTATCTTCTACATGCTTTCTGCTAAATACCACTTCGGTTTGCAACTTCTGGACTTTAACATCCGGAAACTTCTTTTTGAATGTTGTTTTAGTAACCATAGAACATCAGCCTATTTTTGTAAATTCACGTATTTTACTTCCTATCGCATAATAGCCTAATACGCTTCTTTATAAGATATAATGCAGACAATGCTATCGCTATCATTCTCTACAAGAATGGTCCATTGTCCATCTTTTCCACTATTAAACACATCCAGCAGCACAGGGCGGCTACGAGGATATTTCTCATTCATTATTTTTTATCTGGTGCTCGATGTCACATTTCAGTGCATCCAACGAACATTCATCAGCAATCAGATGCCGGTCGAACTGTCGTACAAATAGCTGTAATTCCCTTCCTTTCTTATTGACACTGGCATAAGTCCTAATATTATCTATAAAGAAGTACATGATTATCTATTTTAAGTTATAAGTTTTGTTTATCACCTCACAAAGAGTTTCATTCAAATCGAAATCATCCGGATAGTCTATCTGTACAGGCATCATCAGAGTGTCACTCTCAGATTCCCGGAACATGATTCCTTTCTGTACATGTAAGGGAAGCTTTTTATTTCTTATCTCCGCTTCCAATGCCTCGATGACTTCAACATTCAACTCACAATCCATAGTCATCATGGCCTACAAGATATTGCTCCATCAATTCCGGAATATCCTCTATCAATCGCTCAAATACTCCGTCAGAGGATTGAACACAAATTAAAATCAATGTACTGTAATCCTCGTCTATCAGCCGGACTTCATCTGCCTGCACATAACCTAATGTGCTGATGGCATCTACAAATGGCAGTTTCTGCTTCAAAGAAAATCCACAAGAGCAGATTATCTTTCCGGAAGCCGTCGGTTTATTCAGCCACATTCTGAATTTACCGTCCGGAGTGGAAATTGAGACATAGCCTCTGTCTGTTTTTCCTGTTGTCATAATCTTCAGTTTTATTGGTTAATAAATGTGTCCCGTATAGGGGAATCGAACCCCAATCGCACCTATATGTCACATATTATCCGCTACCATTCGGACGTAGTACGGGATTTCGGCTGGGTTATCTTCACAAACTGCCAACAGCCTATTCATAGTAATGTTATCATGACAATAATCACACATGGCGCGCCTCACGGCGAACTTATTTCATTTGGTTCTGATGCCAGTAAGAAATCATCTCACCTACATTACGTACCTTAATTTTTGCTTTTATATTCTCCCTGTGACGATTCACCGTACAAGGAGAAATATGCAGTTCTGCAGCAATGTCATCCGTTTGGCAGTTGGAAGCAATCAAGCGGAATACATCCATTTCACGCTCAGTAAGCCGAGTATCAAGTTCCGGACGGCAAATCACATCCTCATCTTCACATTCACCTCGCAGCGGACATTTCACTTCCTCGAATACAAACTGACCGTCTTTATTTATATCGAGATTATATTGGTCATATTCCCCAAAATTGCAACGGATGAAACGATGAACCACCCGGAACTCATAATGCCACCTATTCATTGTGCTGGCAGAATAAATCTTCATCAACCGGGTATGAGCTTTCGGATATCGGTCCCTGATAACGGAAAGCATATACTCAAGGGTTGCTCTATCAGTATCCTTGAGTACAATTGCCGGTTGCCCAAATTCTTTCATCATGACATCTCCTTCAGGAGTGTTATAGAACTCGATATTAGTTATTGGATTCATTTTTAGAAGGGAAAAGTTCTTCTACACTCATGCCAAGATATTCGGCTATAATCTTTTTGCTTAATGGGAGTTGGTGGATTAACCCCATTTATCCAACGATACACTGCCGCCGGAGTGGAGCACGTGATTTCTGCCAACTTCTTGATAGTCTCTTGCTGCTGATTAGGCAAGCTCTTCATATAGTCTGTAAATACCATAATTAATAAATTATTAAAGTTTTCTATTGATTTAAAGCCTGGTTTAACTAACTTAGCTACGTGAATTTATTAACACGTTGCAAATATAAGCAATAATATTAGCAAAACCCAAATAAATAGCTAATATTATTACAATATTTTGCTAATATTATTACAATATGCCTGATTTTAAATCATTTAGAAAAGATAATAAGTTATCTCAAGTAGCTGCTGCTAATTATTTCAATTGCAGCCAAGGTTTTATTTCACAAATAGAAAAAGGAATCAGACCTATACCTGATACATTTATAAAAAAGCGCAGGAAGATATTAGCATAAATGCTAATAGTTTAGTAACTGATATTAATAGTACTAAAGAAGATTTTTACACGAAATGATACCTGCATCTTTTCTGAAAATGATTTTCGAAGAAAGAAAGATACATGACCAAAAAGAATTAGAATTAATAAATCAAAATCAGGAACTTATTAATATTATTAAAAACGAACTTTCTACTATTAAAAAGCCAATGCCCACAAGGAAGGCAATGTAATATGTGCCGATGCAAGCGGATCAGATTTGGAGAAATAGAATATATAATCAGTAAATATTAATATGGAAAAATTATCACATTCAGAACTTATGGAGCAGTCCTTAAAAGAAACAACTTTCTACATGACTTCTGCAATCAAGATTATCAACGACAAATTAGGCGAATCTTATGCGGAGAATCACCCCGAACTTTTGGGGGCTTTCATGCAGACCACCGCTATTTCCAATTTGGAATCTATTTTACTGAATAAATTAGAAGATATTGAAAAAGTAATAGGTAAGACACAGTAAATAAATAAATTACTTTCATTATCCTCGGACAAAATTCGGACAAATAACCTATTATAGTAACTGAATTGAAAAGCGTATTTGGTTAATATTCAAGCATGCTAAATAATTAGAATTTACATATAAGGTCAGGCCTCCGCAACTAAAAAAAAAAGATCGCTGATTCAGCGGTCTTTTTTTCATTTTATCGGGTCAACGTAAAAATCCTCATCTATTGACCCCTCATTGCTGAGAAAAGCAAATGAACATAGAAATTCAAAAAAATCGTTTACCTTTGTTACATGGCTACCAATAAGATAACTCCCGAAGAATTATGGGCAAGACAGCAGATCAGTCCGCTGGATGTGGACTATGATTTATGGAATGAACGCAGGGCATCTATACAGACATTCTCACGAATGAGCCAAAGTTGCATCTTTACGGTAGATGTTTTCAAAGAACGATACGATTTTGCATCCGATAACTTTGCTACTATTTTCGGATATAACCCTACATGGATAAAGACGATTCAGAAACAGGGGAATTTATTGGAAGAACGGATTCACCCGGACGACCGGGCACAACTCATCGAACACCAGATTGAACACGGGCAGTTCATCTATTCACTTCCGCAGGAACAAAGAAATGATTATCAGCAGATATTCCAAATTCGTATGCTGAATGCCCGGCAGGAATATGTGAATGTAATCAGTCGCCACCAAGTGATTCAGAAAGACAAAAATGGAAAGGCATGGATGATTATGGGAGTGGTGGACATTGCGCCTGACCAAACACCTATGGAGCGAATCAGGCGGACGGTTATAAATCGGAAAACGGGTGAGATACTTCCAACGGCAGTTGTTCCGGCAAACCAACAATTAACCAAGCGGGAAAAGGAAATACTTTTATTAATCCGACAAGGATTTTTGAGCAAGGAGATTGCTTATAAACTGAACCTTAGCATTTACACGGTAAACAATCACCGCAAGAATATATTGGCAAAATTGAATGCCGATAATGTGATCGAAGCTATCAACCGGGCGGAAAGTTCTGGTATTCTCTATTAGCTGAACACTGGCATTTTATCCTAATGCACATCATTATTCAATCACTTCAATATAAAAACTAACAGGACGGAAACCATCGTTACACGAAATCATGGCCGAGTGCGGATTCTTCATCCAACCGTCATAAAAGTTACCGCCTCCATTGGCTAATTCCGTAACAAAATAGCGCATTGAGCCCCATGCGCTTTCACACAGTCCTTCCGGTTTCTGCCCATCGACTGAAATAAAAGTTGTACGCTTCTTCAATATCACAAGTGTGTTCAATAGGATTTTCGTACATAGCCGACAAATCGCGATGTTGCACCTTTCTTATAGCTGTTATTCTAATCTTCTTCATTTTCAATATTACCACATACGATATGTACAAGGTTAGTCATTTATGGTATTGCAGGGCTACTTTAAACATATTTCTATTACGGCAACCAATCTAAGCTATTTGTCAGCGGATTGGTTTCTCTCCATTGTTCCAGTTCTTCGTAACTGCGAACCCCACCCACGAAAACAGCATGGTAAATTTCTATGCCGGGAATCTGCACACCGTCCGGCACATCGAATTTTATTTGAAGGATGGTTTGCTTGATTTCAGGGGTAAGTCGGTTCGTAATGGCAGCAGTTGCTCTTTCAACCACACCATCGTATTTTGAGCCTTTACGAATATGAATCATGTCGAACTTCCATGTGTTCCTGTCTTCATCCTCGTAGAGAACATGCCATTCGATGCACTTCTTCTGTCTGAATCAGATTATTATAGTGGATTTCCTTTAAAGAAAGCCGTTCGGCAAGTTCCTGCATCACAGAAAAGCTGGCTGCAATATCCAATGTATCGGTATAGATATGCAGGTCTATATCCCTACTCTTTGCCAACAGACCGGATTTGAGTGAGCCTACCAGATGAACGGTTGCCCCAATACGTTCCCATGCCGGGATAATACCGGTATGTTCCAGTATTTTCCAAAGCGGTTTGCTGATTATACAGGGCGAGTTCAAGAATATCCATATCGTTCATTTTAAGTGTGCAAAGATACAAAACATATGGATATATAGCTATAAATAGCCATTTCCTATCCTACCCAATTGCAGTAATTTTGTGCACCGTTCGTGACTCTATTTTCATCCTTTAGCAATAAATTACTATGGTATTCAATCAAACAGAGAAGCAAGAAAGAAGCTATTTGCAGCAAATAATCAATCGGCTGAAGCAGATAATCAGCCATACCGATGTGTCCGTGAAAGACCATGTAGATACATTGGCGGAGTACAAAGACTACCTTTGGAATAATAAAGATATTGATCCACATGAGATACGCTCCATGCGTGAAAGCATCCTGAATCATTTTGCCATAGGCGAAAGTGTAATTGACAAACGCCGACGGCTTGCCCAAATAGTGGATATTCCCTACTTCGGACGAATCGACTTTCAAGAGAAGAGCGAGAACCGTCCGATAATCCCTGTTTATATCGGTATCCATACCTTTCACGATACTGAAAGCCGGACAACCGTGATTTATGATTGGCGGGCGCCTATTTCGAGTATGTTCTATGATTACGAATTGGGCGAAGCATCTTATCAATCCCCATCGGGAGAGATAAAAGGGGATATTTCGTTGAAACGCCAATACCGAATCCGAGCTGGAAAGATGGAGTTCATGATTGAAAGTTCTTTGACCGTTCACGATGATATTCTGCAAAAGGAACTGAGTGCTAATGCGGATGATAAAATGAAGAACATTGTTGCCACCATTCAGCGGGAGCAAAACCGGATTATCCGTAATGAGGAAGCCCGAACGCTCATCATTCAGGGGGTGGCAGGTTCGGGTAAAACTTCTATTGCCCTGCACCGCATCGCCTACTTGCTATATGCTTTTCAGGGTAGTCTTTCTTCAAACGACATCTTGATTATTTCTCCCAATAAGGTGTTTGCCGATTACATTTCCAATGTGCTACCCGAACTGGGCGAAGAAACCGTACCCGAAACCAGCATGGAACAGATACTTTCCGAAGTACTGAATCACAAATACAAATACTTTAGCTTTTTTGACCAAGTGAATGAATTACTGACAAAACCAACACCGGACTTTATCGAGCGAATCGAATATAAATCATCTTTCGATTTCATCGCCAGTCTGGATCGCTTTATTTTGTACATCGAAAACCACTACTTTAGAGCAGAGGATGTGAAGCTAACCAAACATATCACCGTCCCGGCTGAATTTATCGAAGAGCAATTCCACCGTTTCAACCGCTACCCCATGCGCCAACGGTTCGAGGCAATGACGGATTATATTCTCGATATGATGAAAGTACAGTATGCTTTTACTGTGACGACTGCCGAGCGGAATTTCCTTAAAAAAGAAATCAAGCGAATGTTTGCCGGAAACAATGACCTGCAAGTCTATAAAGATTTCTTCGCATGGATAGGTAAGCCGGAACTCTTTAAAATGCGGAAGAACCGCATACTTGAATATGCCGACATAGCACCACTGGCGTACCTGCATATCGCTTTGGAAGGTGGTACAAAGAACTATGTCAAGCATTTGCTGGTAGATGAAATGCAAGATTATTCTCCAATCCAGTACAAGGTGATGCAAAAGCTATTCCCTTGTCGGAAAACGGTGTTGGGAGATACCAGTCAGTCGGTCAATCCTTATGGCTCATCTACTGCGGATATGATTCAGAAAGCCCTTATTATGGGCGAGATAATGAAACTATGCAAAAGCTACCGTTCTACTTGTGAAATCACAGAGTTTGCACAGCAAATACGGACAAATACCGAACTTGAACCTGTCGCACGGCATGGAAAGAAACCGCAAGTATTACAATTCGATAATGAGAAAGAAGAGCTGTCTGCCATTGAAAATTTAATAGTTACTCATCAGGCATCCGCTTACAAATCACTTGGAATTGTCTGCAAAACCGAATCGCAAGCTTGTGAAATGGCAGAGAAACTACAAATTCCTGATATTCATTTCCTATCAAATCAAAGTTCGGCTTTTGTACAAGGTATCGTTATCACCTCTGCACACATGGCAAAGGGTTTGGAATTTAATGAGGTGATTATCCCACAAGTAGATGATAAAAATTATCATTCTGAGATCGACCGGAGTATGTTATATGTGGCAGCAACAAGAGCAATGCACCGTTTAACGCTGACATATAGCGGAACAAAACACACGCCATTCATCTGAGTTTTCGACTTACTCTATTGGCGTACAGGGATTGACCTCTATATTTACCGTCACGCGCACAGCAGAGTAGCTTTCAGAGATAAGAACAGAAAGACATAAGAGGTTAATCCCACAAGTATAACTGATCCAAGAGAGATGAAAGGGATTCAGTAGCTTTTAAGCCCCAAGTCGCCCATAAGCCTTCGGATGCTCTTATGGTTTAACATAAAACCACGGTTATGCATCTCCGCTGTCACACGACGATAGCCATAGCATCCCTTATACTCATGAAAAAACAGTTTAATCAATTCCTTTTCATTAATATACCTGTCAGCAGCTTTAAGGCACTTCAGATGGTAATAGAACACAGAACGAGCCATCTTTCTTTACTCCAATAGCAAGTCAAGAGGATAATCCGATCTTAGTTTGTCGATGGTCCGCGCCCATTTAGAAGTGCTTGGCCTTTCTTTGCCTCGACTAAGGCCTTCGCTTTTTTAATAGTACGTTCTTCGCTCTCAGACGGAGATTTTCAGCCTGAAGCCTCTCAAGTTCCGTTTGCGGTTCTTTCTTCTTTGGGCGTCCCATAGGGTTTTTCAGTGGCCTTCCTCGGCGTTTGGACGGTTCAAGAGCCTCATAACCATACTTGCGTACTGTGCTGACTCAGCGTTGTAGTGCCGTCTTGCCAATTTTGTATTCTACTCTTATATGGGCCAAAGGTACACCTTTTTTCTAATATTAAACGTACGACTTCTTCCTTTAATTTAACCGTAGGACGACAATGGGGTTGTTGTTCTAGTCCGGAACGGCCATATTTGTCCCACATTCTCACCCATGCCAATATCTGAGTTTTATTGATATGACACTCTTTCGACAAGTGAGCTATTGCTTCTCCTTGTTTTACCCGGCTAACGATGATGAGCCGTTGTTCATTTTATCTGCGTCTGAAGTTTGATATAGAATCTGTAGAATCTACTTAGCGATTCGGTGTATTCCACTGATAGGTCTCACTACATTGGATATGAATCAGCTGATTACCCACCTGTATTCTGAATTCACCAGCCTCCAGTATCCAGCGACCATCACTTCCTACAAACGCCAAGTCGCTGGCCGGAATCTTCAACGTCACCTGCTTAGTTTCACCTGGTTTCAGTTCCACTTTTTGAAAAGCGCGAAGACGACGATTTTCAGGTGTCAGGAAGCCACCATGTCACGGCTAAACAACATCACTACCTCTTTGCCTGTCCGCTTGCCGGTATTGGTTACATCAACCGTAAACGTCAATTCATCCTGCACATTGAAATCGCTATGACTGCAAACTAGCCTACTGTACTCAAAAGTTGTATAACTTAATCCATAGCCAAAAGGCCATTGCACCGAAATGACAGCATCATAATCATAAGCTCCTTCCATCTTATCCATCTCTTCACTGACACGATAATCATATGTTGTCAGTTCTGCTTCATGACGCGGATAAGTATAAGGCATCTTAGCACTAGGGGATTAGCCTCTCCAGACAAAATATTCGCCAATGCATTCCCTCCGAAATTACCGGGTAGCATTATATGGATAATGCCTTGAGCTAAAGGCTCCAAATCATGGATAATACGGGGACGTCCTTCATTCAACACCAATATCATGGGTTTGCCTGTAGTCGCCAGTGCTTTCACCAAATTACGCTGATTTTCAGAAATGGCCATTTCAGACAGATTACCAGGAGTTTCACAATAGGAGTTTTCACCAATACAAGCAATGATAACATCTACCTGATGGGCAGCAGCTACCGCCTTTGCTATTTCGGGCGTATTTTCTTCAGTATACGTTCCTTCAGCCACATAAGTAACCCCTTGCTCCAAACGAACATGATCAGCACCAAACTCCTGACAGATTGCCTCATAAAGGGTATTGTATTTACTGGCAAAACGGTCAGCCAAATGCCCCTGCCAAGAATAACTCCAACCTCCATTCAGGCAACGCATAGAATGAGCATTAGGACCTGTAACCAATATCTTAGTACCTTTCTTCAGCGGAAGAATCTGATCTTTATTTTTCAACAGAATTTCCGATTCCTCGGCCGCCTTTAATGCCAACTGAGCGTGTTCTTCACTTCCCAACAAAGGATAGTCAGCCATAGGTGTTATGGGCTGTTCAAATAAGCCCAAACGAACCTTAAGGCGCAATACACGACGCACCGCATCATCAATACGCGCCATGGAAACTTCATTCTCCTCCACTAATTCTTTGAGTAACGTACAATAGCCCAAATCATAAGGTTCCATCGCCATATCAATCCCTGCATTGACAGCCATTTTGATAGCTTCTTTCTTGCTGGCAGCCACATGCTCGCGAGTATACAGGTTATTGATATCAGCCCAGTCAGTCACCAGCATACCATCCCATTGCAGGTCTTCCTTTAGCCACTTGGTGAGCAGTTCATGGTTGGCATGCACAGGTACTCCGTTGATAGAACCGCTATTAACCATGATGGTCAAAGCGCCGGCTTCCACACAAGCCTTAAAGGGCGCAAAACATTTCTCACGCAGTTCGGATTCAGAAATATAAGCCGGCGTACGGTCTTTTCCTGTACGGGCCGAACTGTATCCCATATAATGCTTGACAGAGGCCGCGATGCGATTGGCTGGAATATGATTCGGTTCGTCACCCTGGTATCCCAAAATAGACTGGCTTCCCATGATCGCATTGACCAAGCAGTCTTCACCAAAGTTCTCCCAAATACGTGACCAGCGCGGATCACGAGCCATATCTACTGCAGGAAAAAGTCCAGGGGCAACTACCTGCCCGGGTTTCATAAGCCGTAATACGAGCCGCTTCGTAAGCCAATTCGGGATTAAACGAAGCTGCTATATTGATATTCTGTGGGAAAAGGATACCATCCAATGTATAGGTAGTACCATGAGTCTGATCTAATCCGTAAATACAGGGAATACCTATTTCTTTCATAGAAACTTCCTGAATCCGACCGATTATCTCCTGCCATTTAGCCGCTGTTTGTGCCACAGGACCGGGAGCATTCAGTACAGAACCTACCTTAAACTCTGCAATGGCCTGTTGTAATTTCGATTCATCCAACACAAACTCACCATTAACAAAACTACCTAACACATCAATAGAAAGCTGAGTCATCTGACCTATCTTTTCATCAAGTGTCATCTTTGAAAGTACCTGTTCTACCTTCTCTTCTACCTGAACATCCGAAACAATGACTGGTGCCGGGGTCTGCTGATGGCATGAAGCCATCAGCAGAATAGAAAACAATACCATTGTCTTTCTAAATTTATTCATAACATTTTATGTTTAGAGTTTACTTACATAACCGCAATCATATCTACAAAATAGCCGTGACCTACACAAAGGAATCCACCTTCATTCAGAATCATATCCAATACCGGCTGAGTAAGAACAAGCTCCTTTACCCCATTTTCATTAAAATCAAATGCGGCTGTGCCCGGCAAATCGTTCCAATAAGTGGAAACTGTACGCATCTGATGATACTCATCCGAAGCCTGAATAGAATAATGAATATACAGCGTAGCCCCTGCTTTTATCTCAGCAAAGACTTCCCTGCCAATCAGATTAAATGTTTTATTAGGGTTGTCATCCGGTAAATCCCAAGACACATAGTGATGTCCTTTCCATAATACTACCATAGACGAAACAATGACTGTGCACTGTTCTTGGCTGCCTTTTTTCAGAATAAAACAAGACTGGCTCTCCATCAACTGTCATGCCGCTCAACGTGTATTCGCCATCAGTCAGTTGCGGAGCAGTCAGTACAAGCTGTACATCGGACTGCTCTATAAATTCAGTCACCGTCTGTTCCCCCAAAGTAAGGGATTTGATTTTACTCAAATTGATACCGGATAACGTCCATTCTTTTCCTGCAGTCATCCGGTCAGCTCCAGAAATAACCAACGACTTACGGCTCACATTCACTTTGTCGCCTCCGAATTCCTGACCATCCGCATCCAATAAAATAATGCGATGCTCCCCCTCGGTCACTTCTTGCGGCACTTGATATTCCAAATACATACCCTGATCATCACTGCCCTGTACCAAACGGGTCACTGTCTGATTAGCAATCACAATCCCTGTTACCTTTTCCAAGTGATGTCCATACAGACGAGCTGTACATCCAGGAGCGATAATCCGTTCATGTCCTATCTGAATAGCCCAAGGGTCCTCTTCCAAAGGATTGACCTGCACCAAACCTTCCCGAAATGTCGATTTACCCTGTTCGGTAGACACATTCACCCGCAAATGATACGTACCTGCTTTCAAGTTCATGTCAATGGTGACACCTTGTGCCACCTCAACACCATCCAGTAACCAACTCACGCTACAGTAGTCGGCAGGAGTCACTGTCAGAGTCATTGTGAAATTAGTATCCCGATTCATATTCACTACTACTGGCAGTTGCCCATCTGTCTTATCTGGAAACGTAGGATCTAAAATACGAGGGTCATCGTAAGCCGTAATCGTAGAAAACGGTTCTTCACCCTGACAAGCTGTAAAGCATATCTGAACTGCCAACAGCAATAACCATGTGAAATATATCTTTTTCATTCGTCTTTCTTTTTTATAAAAATTCTACATACTTCTATAATTTATTTATCCCACCATAACCGGGTGTTCCAACTGTCAGTTCCCCCCATACGCTGAAGCGCCTCTTCATAGCCAACTTTATTATACGAAGCCTCCAATACAGGATAACACAATCGCACCGGAATTTCAGCACCACCTGTCAGAAACTGGCCAAAGCCGTATTCTGCCGGAGATTTCAGTTTTGGATAGCCGGAACGACGCTGATTAGCCCAACATTCTGCCGGATTGGTAAAATGAAGAATCCAAGCCTGGGTATGAATACTGGCCAATTTTTGTTCATCGGTGTAGCCTATACCGTTCTTCGCCATATACACATTAAACTCCACTTCGTCAACTGCCGCACAACCATAACGCTGTGTCAAAAAATCGATGGCAGCTCTGACCCCTTCCGCATAGAAGGACTCAACATCCTGACTCATGCTTCCAAGATTCCAATTCTTCAAAGCGGCCTCAGCCAATAAGAAGCGAGTCTCGGCAAAAGTCATCACTACACCTGGATTATCCCCCCTTCAAGAAATTATTTGCCAGTTTTGGCTCCGTTTCACGAGCTACACTAACTTCAATGGCCGGATTATTTTCAGCTAATGCCTTCAGTACGTCGCTGTCATAACCAGCAGGCCAGGGTTCCCAAGAATAGGCTCCGGGGTCACGCGGCTGGAAAGCAATGCCCTTGCTCAGCATTTCATCGGTCAAATCAATTCGATTGTCAGGACGGGTAGCACTCATCAAACCATCATAATAACAACGGCTCAACATAAACGTACGCGGATCACTGGTAGAATAAAGTTGGTTGAACAAGGTAGAGCACAGGTAACTGGGATTATTGGCCGGGTCATTACCAAACAACAACTGTGACAGCGCATTGCCACGGTAATCGGAATACGCTTCCTGGCCAAAGCTGAAGGCTACATCCATATATTTGATAAGAGCCTCATCATCGGCACTCTCAAAAATACCTCCCTCGGCAGCAAGCGCCGCTTCAAACTCCTGCCGGGCTCTTTCCGGAGCCACATTGGAAATACGCATAGCAAAACGCATACGCAACGAGTTGGCCAGTTTCTTCCATTTCTGAATATCCCCCCATAAATCACATCACCTGTAATGGCATCCTTCTGAAGCACTCAAAGCCTGTTCGGCTTGACTCAGATCATCAAAGAAGCTCAGGTAGATTTCCTCCTGCGTATCATAGCGGGGGTTAAAGATGCCCTCCAAAAAGCCCTTCCCAGCCTCATAACAGGGTACATCACCATAAATATCAGTAATAATAGACATCAGATAGACACGATAGATAGTCAGTGCCGCATGAATATTCGTCTTTCCTTCGTCCGTTGCCGTACGACATTGGGCATCAGTCAGATTCTTAATAGCCGCGGTATAGAAAGTAGTCCAAACACGGCTCATCTCACTGTTATCAAGGGTATGCCTGCCACCGTAATTCGTTGTGTTCCAGCACCCCATCAGTTGTTGGGTAAAACCATACAAATAGTTACGATAGATTTCCACCATCCCCAAATCGCCATAAGTCTGCAACTGAGCTGTAGTAAGCTGTGCATTCGGGTCAATGGTTTCCGCCTTCGACGGATCTGTATTCATATCCTCCATATACTGATCGCTACAAGAAGTAAAGCCGAATATACAGGCCAGCAAAACCCAGATTAAATAAGATATTTTGTATTTCATTGTTTCTATGCTTTAGGTATTATCATTCAAGTTTACTTAAAATTTCACATTCACATTGAAACCATAGCTTCTACGTGAAGGCAAAGAACCATATTCCAATCCCATACCGGTGGTATTATTGTAATTAGAGTCCGGATCGATATTCGGAACATTCTTCCATACGATAAACGGATTACGCGCCACAAAGGACAGAGTAATTCCTTTGACCACTTTTTTCAGCCAAGTCTCGGGAAGACGATAGCTCAAGGTAATTTCACGGCATTTCACGTAACTGTTGTCATAGATAAACATAGCCGGTGCATTTCTACACACACTCATCCAGTAGTCTTCCGGATTGATGTAGATATCATTCGGACGATACGTACCATCGCCATTATCAATCACACCAGGAGCCACAAAGCCACCTGTCGGTTTCCAATTGGCCGAACCTTTAGGGAATCCGGCAGCCTGACGCTGTTCTTCCGAACGATACCATTCATCGCGACCGGCCAGGGTCTCCTTTGGCCTTACCTGATTCATAAGACGCACGGGCAGACATGGAATAAAGGTCAGCTCCTACTTTGATATCAAACAAAGCTGAAAGAGAAAGATTCTTATAGGTAAATGTCGTTAAAACACCCCCAGTCCAATCCCAAGAAGCATTACCCAACACATGATTGCTCTTATCATACTGCGGCAAACCCGTACTCGGATCAATCAGAATTTCACCCTGTTCATTCCGTTTGAAGTCAGGACCTACAATAGAACCGAAATTTTCACCCACCTTAGCAGCCACCTGAACATCCAGCCAGGGAGCTTTTTCCAATTCAAACATATCCATATCATCGACCAGACTCTTCACCTTGTTGCTGTTCTTAGAGAAATTCACGTTCAAATCCCAAGAAAAATCCTTCATTTGCACAGGACGCGTATTTAAAGCTATTTCAATACCCTTATTTTCTATTTCACCGGCATTAATCAGACGGTAATTATACCCTGTAGTCCAAGAACTGGCCATACCCATAATCTGGTTCTTACTGTTTTGCTTGTAATAAGTCACATCCAGTCCAATACGGTTATTCAGGAATTTCGTTTCCAGACCAATTTCAAACGAATTGGTTTTAGTAGGTTTCAGATTACGGTTTGGTAAGGTATTGTTATTGATATATCCTATGGTAAAACCTGGATAAGTAAATTTCGACTTGGTATAGACCAATCCCAATTGATAAGGGTCCGTATCACTACCCACCTGTGCCCATGACATACGCAACTTGCCATAAGGCATCCGACTGCCTAACTTCAAGAATTCAGAGAACACAAAACTACCTGAAAACGAAGGATAGACATATACATTATTACCAGTAGGCAAGGTAGACGACCGGTCACCACGCAGGGTAGCATCCAAATAAAGCATGTGTTTCCATCCCACATTCACAGCTCCATATACCGAATTGATCTGTTTGCGGTAACTGCTTTCCTCAAAACTAGTTTCATTAAAGCTCATCAAAGCTACCACATCTCTAATTTGCATATCCTGAGCAGTAGTTACCCCCGTTTCATTATTGACTTTATACACATTTCCACCCAAGGTAGCATTGAAATCAAAATCTCCCCAGCTGTTATTATATAAAGCCAATAATTCAAAGTTGTACATCCGATTACAGAATTTGCTGCTCTGCAAACGGCCAGCTTCATATCCAGGCGTAGTAGGAGCTTTGAAATCATCAAAGTTAAACCAGTTCATTTCAGCACCTACCGTACCTTGTACCTTCAAATGAGAATTAATGTTCCACACAGCCTTTCCATTGAAACGAAACTGATCTTTTTTGGAACGGTTGAAGTTCTTGTAAATATCCCAATACGGATTGACATTATACGGGTCCATCCCATTCCAATTGGCATAATTACCATTCCCATCTTCATATGTTTTCAGCCAAGCCTGATCATAGGTAGTAGCCAACGTCATCAGATTCTTTCCTACATTCGACTTACTGTCGCCCAAAGCCGGACGATTCTTCACGGCTTCCCGAGTATAATTGGCACTGAAATCAAAATCTACCTTCCCCATGGAAGTATTGGTACGCAGATTAAAGATGTCACGGCTCATATTAGTTTCAGGCACAATGTCCTTGTTGCGCATATCTGTAAAGGTGAAACGTAATCCTGTATTTCCGCTATGGGCACTAATGATAGCCGAATTGGTAGCAGTCAGACCCGTACGAAAAAAATGGGACGTATTGTCAGGAATGATCTGATAAGGACGGGATACCCCATCAAAATAAGTCACCATATTGCTTCCATCGGCTTTGGCACCCCAGCTTTTATTCGTATTTGAAACAGCATCAATGCTATATGTTCCATTACTTCCCATACCATAGATTTCCTGTACATCGTCCCACTTAGCCAACTGGGTATCAAAGGTCAACGTTCCATTATACTCCACACTGAACTTATCCTTATTGGCTTTTTTAGTAGTAATCAAAATCACACCATGACTGGCACGGCTACCATACAAAGCCGAAGCAGCAGGACCTTTAAGTACCGACATATTCTCAATATCATCGGGATTGATACTAGAAATACCATCTCCCAAATCAAAGCCTCCGGCATTACCGGCACTTCCATAATTGGTGTTGTCCAAAGGCACCCCATCAATTACATAAAGCGGCTGGTTATTGCCCGTCATCTCCGTGCTACCACGCAAAATAACACGCGTAGAACCCGAAGCGCCACCGGCAGTCTGACTCACCACTAGTCCCGGTACCCGTCCAGCCATGGAGTTAATCACATTCGTTTCCTTGGCTTTAGTCAAAGCATCGCCTTTTACCTCATCTACTCCATAACCCAATGCCTTACGTTCTCTCTTGATGCCCAATGCAGTAACCACGACTTCGCTCAACACTTTGCTATCTTCCTGCAACTCAATTTTCAACGGAGAATTTTCCACCTTCACCTCTACCGTTTTATAACCAATATAGCTCACTATCAATGTAGCATTGAAGGCTACATTCAAACTGAAATTTCCATCCATATCCGTAATGGTACCATTGCTAGTATTTCCTTTTTCAATCACAGAAGCACCGATTACCGGACCTAAGACATCACTCACTGTACCTGTCACTTTTTTGACTTGCTGTTGAATCATTTCCGCACGTTCCACTGGAAATGCAGCATGCACTGGCAGAAAACTGCCGCATAAAGCCAGCGACAATGTGCCACCACAAATGGCTAATTTAAAATTCGTTGTTTTCATTGTTAATCATATTTAAGATTAATAGACTTTTATCCAATCCACATACATGTGCGCCTTCTCCCCCTTCACGCAAAGCAGAAATTTTCTCTTTATCAGTAATATTGGGGAATGCCCCACCCACTGCCAGATTAAAAAGCACATAACATTCATCTTGGAAAAACTCATGCCGTCCGCTTACTTTGCTAATATCGAACGTATAAAAAAGAACCTGGTCAATCCAAACAGACAGTTTTTGTTCAGTCCATTCCAACGTATAGAGATGATAAGTTCCATCTTGTAAACTATGAGCCACATTACCTGCATAATATTCCTGACGATGAGTTTCCACACTAGATCCGTAATGAATGGCGGTATTCAGATAGGTTTCAGAAGTACCGTTAATTATTCCGTTCTTCTCTCCCATTTCCATGATATCTATTTCACCGCATTGCGGCCAAGGTTTTTCATTATCTCCCATCATCCAGAAAGCAGGCCAAAGCCCATTGGCCGTCTTAGGCAAACGAATACAGGCTTCCACCTTACGATGTTTAAAACTCATTTTTCCTTTAGAATGAATGCGTCCTGAGTAAATCTGGCCATTTTTATGCTCGGCTGTCAATATCAGCACGGTCTTATCACCATCCTTACCTACCGTTACATGTTGTTCATCATAAGCCTGCAACTCCTGGTTTACCCATCCGGGGTCTCGCACTTCCTTCGTCCACACCTTTTCATTAAACGAATCAAAATCATCTTTAAAGTAACATGTTTCCTCTATTCCATCCACCCAGTCTGAATCTTTTTCGGAAGCACAAGCATGAGGCACCAAAACAATAAACATCAAAAACAAAAGTTTTACATTTTTCATAAAACAGAAATATTTAAAGTTTAACAACTCCTCGAATATCCAAAAACAAACAGTCCGCTATTTAAGCATAGCAACATGAAGCAACGGACTTTCGAAGACCGCTGCAAAATTGAATAAAATCACCTTATAGGGGGTTAGAATGCAGACATAAAAGGTTTGATAGCTGACAAAGTCAGTTCTTTAGATACTTGCTGGGCTGTACACCAAAGTGTTTTTTAAACAAAATACTAAAATACTTGACATTTGCAAATCCTGTTTCCACCGAAACATCATTTACTCCCTTGCCTTCTTTCAGTAACTCTGCTGCCTTCTGTAAACGAATAATACGGATAAAATCCTGAGGACCTCGACCTGTCAATGACTTTAAACGACTATAAAAGAGTGTACGGCTCATAGCCATTTCTCGACAAAGCACACTAATATTAAAATCAAGATGACTCATATAATTCATCACCACTTGTGTGGCTTTCTCTACAAACTGACGGTCGCTTTCAGAAAGAGTCATATTCGAAAACTCTTCTTCCGGAAAGTTTTCCAAATCCTTTTCTTCACACGGCTGAACGAGTACAGTACCCTGTTCCACTTGTCTCAACGCGTACTTCATCAACCAACTTCTCTGTCTTCTGCGATTCTCCAACAAACCTTGTACTTTCAGCTGGAGAATTTCCGTTGTGAAAGGTTTGGATATGTAATCATCAGCTCCTTTGGACAGACCTGCTACCATAGCATCATGATTAGTCTTAGCAGTCAGCAAAATAAAAGGAATACCTGCCGTATCCAAGTTCTCTTTCACTAACTGGCATAATTCATCACCTTGAATACCCGGCATCATAACATCTGAGAGTATCAAATCCGGATATTCTTGTTTCAAATAATCCAAAGCAGCTTCTCCGTGAGCCGCTTCTATCACCCGATATTGTTTTTCAAAGACTTTCTTCAGATAATGGCGCAAAGCATCATGGTCTTCTACAATCAATAAGGTTTCACCAGCATTGGACTGTTCTTCCTCTGCTGCCTCCATGGGTTTAACATCTGGCAAATGCTGTCCGGAGACTTTAGCAAAGTCCTTTCCTGTCATACCAGATTCTACAGCTACACCATCTGCCCGTTTGAAAGCCAACGTAAACGTAGTGCCCATATTCTCTTTCGAACGGAAAGAGATCTTTCCCTGAAGTAACTTAACAAGCCGATGCACCTGTAACAATCCGAAACCGCTTCCTTCTTCCTGTGATTTTCTGGCATTTTCGGCTCTATATACAGTAGAGAATAACAACTTCTGTTCTTTATGAGGAATACCAATACCTGTATCCTGGATATCCACATACACTTTGTGCTTGGTTCCATACAAAATGATATTAATTTCACCTCCCTGAGGAGTGTATTTACAAGCATTAGACAACAAGTTATCAAAAATCATCTCCAGTACCTTTTGATCTCCCCAAACATTAAAATCTTCTGATGGCAAATGAAGGTTTACCTCTAACCGCTTACTGACACAGTAATGCTGAAATTCAGCATATTCCTTCTCCAGCAATTCGTTCATGCTAATGGCAAAAGTTGCAACGAATAGTTTCCTTGCTCCATACGCTCAAAATCCATCAACTGCCCTACCAAATCATGTAGCCTAGACGTATTATGACGGGCCAAATCCAAATAATAACGCGCATTATCAGTAAGTTCCTCCTTGCTCAAATCTTCCAACGGAGCCATTATCAAGGTGACCGGCGTACGGATATCATGAGCTGTATCCACAAAAAACCTAATCTTATCTTCATCGTATTGTTTTTGCAACTGCCCGCTTTTATAGCGAAGCGCAAAATAGAACACAAAACTAGCCAAACATAGATAGGCCAACCAAGCATACCAGGAATTCCACCAAGGACGGGCTATAGAGATATCCAACATCTCTTCGACAATCACTTCCCCACTATTTTTACGTATACTGCGCACTTTCAGTTTATAATGTCCTGGTGATACCTTTATATATTTCACTTTACCGTCAGTCGAAGCGCAAACTCAATCTGTTTCATAACCATCCAATATATACTGATAAGCTATATCACTCTGAAAACGGTAATTAATAGATTCAAAATAGACGGTAAAAGAATTATAAGCATAATCCAGATGAACTGACTTCCTTTGTAACTGGTCATACACCAACGGATAGGTTTCTCTACTTTCTTGTTCTCCAAGATTATCTATAACCAGTCCTGTAAAACGCAGCGGTGCCTGATAGTCGACATGGGCTATCAAGTGAGGAGATATACAAACAGCTCCGCTGGTACTCCCATAAAGAAATTGTCCGTCAGCCAATTGAGTAAACGAAGACTTGTTATATTCCCTGTCCACATCATGCAAATAATTCAAATCAGAAACTTGATTGTTTTCAATCAAAGCCAATCCTTTGCCTGTACTGATCCACACACGTCCGAAAAAATCTTTCTGAATACTGAACACATCATTAGATGGCATACCATCTTGGATAGTAAACGTTTTCACTTTCTTAGTCTGCATATTATACAGACTCAATCCACCGCCCTCAGTCCCCAACCAGACCGTATCATCTTCATTGAAGCACATGCTAATGATGTAAGCACTCGTATTGTTATTATGCTGCAGATTCTCGTACGAACTGGCATAATGCACAATATGCCCAGTATCTATAGTTATTAAACAAAAACCGTCTACAGTAGCTACAGCCATCTGATTTTTCCCAACCAACTGCAAAGAGTGAATCCACTTCACGCCAAAAAGTCTGAAGTACCATTCCCTGAGGACTCATCTTTAACAAATCTCCATCCAAACCTCCTATCCACACATTCTGCTGTTTATCAAGCACAATAGAAAAAATACTATTCGTAGTAAGCCCCCCTCTCTGCTTGGTATAATGAGCCCGTATTCTTCCTGCCTTATCTAGCAAGTACACCCCATCGCCATAGGTACCTACCCACACACTCCCATTTTGACCTTTACAGAGACAAACCACCACTGTTGAAGTAAGCACCTGTTTCCACGAAGAAGAAGCTGTCTGTAAGATGCTAACTCCCCGATCTGTAGCAAACCATAAATCACCACAGGGATGCTCTATCACTCCATTCACATTATCGTTCCCCAATGATTGAGTATTTCTATATTCATGCATAAATACCCCTATCGGATATTTTAGCAATACAGCCACCGATACTCCTCCCGTATAACTTCCAATCCAAATGTTCCCCTGATAATCTTTAATAACCGCATAAATGCCATTTCCCTTAAGGCTCATCCGGATATCATCATCTATGGTAAACAACGGAAAGACATTTCCTACAGTCTTACCTACAGCATATACTCCTCCTCCATCTATTCCTATCAACAAATTATCGGAATCATACTCTGAAATGGCTCTTATCGGATTCATAAGTGCGCTATAAGATGTATACATCTTCGACAAACAACCAGTATGCAAGTCCATCCGCAACAAGCCACTGTTAAAAGTGCCCATCCACAACTGTCTTAATACCCTATCATAATACAACGTCTGCACATCTGTACCTTCAGAAACTTTTTTTACGAGAGTAGAAGCCCGTTTATTGTATACAATCATGCCATCAGAAGTTCCTACATATAAGCTATCTGCTATAGATAAAATATCATTAACATAGGAATCCTCCAGGACTAAATGTATATCTCCGGTCTGTTCCATTTTAAACAGGCCTGTACTTAATCCCAGCCATAACACACCATCGGGAGCAAAACAAAGCTTATTTAAAATAATCTCCCCTTGAATAAAAGAGCTCAAGACAAACAGCAAGTCAAAAGAATCCTTCTTGACAGAATAACGATAGATACGGCCAGAATGATCGTACGCCCACAATCCATAATCAACATCGTAACAAAGCTTTAATCTTCTGCCAGCCATATCTCCATAATGAAAGTCACCGGGCAAAGTATAATTCTTAACTGCATGGCCATTATAACGGTCAATGCCCGATTTGGTGGCAATCCACATTACGTGATACTTATCTTCTACGATAGAAAACACCCGCTGATTACTTAATCCATCAACACGGCCTATATGTCGGACATCATAGGTAGAATATGTTTGTCTGCTAAACGCCGAGACATGCAGCAAATACAACAAACATAATATGATACAAGATAAAGGTGTTTTCATATTTTAACGTGAGTTCGAAACAGACATAGATACAATTCACTGATAAATAGAAGCATATCAATAAAATTATTAAATTTACAGTGCGAATTATAACATTTAACAATTACCACTATGTTCTCAGAGTATAAAGTTACAGAGATTTATTGTACGACGGATGATTTTTTCGTAGAATTTGCTTTGTAGCAGAAAAAATAGGAGAGTCCGGGTCAGTTTGAAAACTTGAGGAAATTAGTTAAAATAGCTATCTTTGATACATGAAACAGAAACGCCAAGCCCCTTACTCCTATGGCATACCTCAAGAGTATTCACATTTGCACCTACCCCCCAAAGACTTCTTCTCGGAAATAGAAGTGCAAGACTTTCCCATTCGTGGCAAAGCTGTCTATCTACGCGTCTGCATCTTCCGATACAAGGGCTTCTCTCTCTAAAAAAACGGCGACTACCTACTCTCCCACTGTTACGCAGTACCATCGGCGTGACTGAGCTTAACTTCTCTGTTCGGAATGGGAAGAGGTGGAACCTCAGTGCTATAGTCACCTGAATAAGGCAGACATGATGTAAAAAGTAAAGAGCAACCGGTAATGAAACCGGTAAACTGAACGTATATACCACCCATACACGGAAAAACCAAAAGTGAACGGGCAATTAGTAATGCTCGGCTATGACATCGCTGCCTGTACACCTGCATCCTATCAACGTCATCGTCTATGACGACCCTAAGAAATCTAA
>VOFD01001723.1_pt1 | contig 62137 bp, 71 predicted proteins | sample 5384101 | NCBI WGS metagenome assembly VOFD01 (sample SAMN12384723, study PRJNA508395) | human gut metagenome | isolation source: healthy gut C | host: Homo sapiens
AACCCAAAGTCCAAAGCGGCCAAGGAGAAGATCCGTGTCCATTGTAAGGCGTTCGGCGGAACATTGGATGACATGGAGTGCATGAAATTGACTGGACTTGCCCGGAATACCTATTATAAGTATAAGAGGCAGATTCGGGCTGATTTGACTGACGAGGGAAAACTTAAAAAGGAAGAGTTGTTATGCAAAACGAAAAATGTGTAAAAGATGAACCCCATAGCGAATTTACAAAGGAGGAACAACAGGAATTTTTGAAGTTGTTGAATCGCATAACCCCGGAACAGCGTGAAGCACTGAAAAAGTTCTGAAGTCCTTTATCTAATGAAGAAGGATGCCAGGTGACGCAATGGTCGCCGGCATCCTTCTTTTTTGTAAGGGTTTGCTTTATTCAGGCAGAAATGCCTGAATTAAATCCAAAATAGCGATTCTTTGCGAGGGCGAAAGTCTATCCCAGATGGTCAAAAGGGATTTTTGCTCCTCTGTCAAATGGTAAACGGCAGTGTCTTCTTCAAAAAATTGCGAGAGCGTGATACCAAGGCCGTGACATATTTTTTCAATTGAGGTCACATTAGGCTGAAGGTTTCGTCTGCGCCACGTTGATAAGGTGGATTGCGTTAGACCGGAGTTCTCGGCAAGGGTGTATTCAGACCATCCACGAGCCAACCGCTCCCGGTCGATCCTTCCCAGAATGTCAAAGTTTGGTTTCTCGCGTTCCATGTCATAGACCTCCTTGGATAAATCGTAGTGTTACTTACGATTTTAAGGGTGGATAGCTTGACATGTAATTCTATAAATCGTATAATTTTAACAAGATAAATCCAACTGAAGAGGAAATCATTGGTTGCTTTGGAGAGGAGATGAACTTAAATTAAGAGCCTTTGTGGAGTTCGATAAGCATGTGAGATGAAAAAAAAGAGGAGAATTATGCTAAATAAACTTAAGAAGATTTTACAATGGTTCGTTTCTGTGTGCTTTATACTGAGTGGTCTGATTTATGTTGGTGAGTATACTGTACCAGCGATTGTTCTTATGGTACTGGCGGGCGTGATCGTACTTCCGCCGGTTACGAAGAAAATCCCGGCATTCAAATTTAGAAAAGCGATTCTTATCATAACAAGTATGGTGCTTTTGAGTGCTGGCATGATTACGGGAGAGAATAACCTTTCTCCAGAAGTACAGGCAAAGAGAGCTGCTGCGGCGGAAGCGGCGGCGTCATCAAAAGCTGTAATGGAAGCCCAGAAAGCCGCAGAAAGTGCGTCTCATGCAGCTAAAGAGACTGAAGAAAGCTTCTAAGAAAGCACAGGAAGAAGCTGATGCGGCGAGCAAAGCGGCAGAAATGGCAGCTTCAAAAGCAGCAGTTGCTGCTGAGGCGGAGAGTACTGCTAATAAAAAACGTGAAGAAGCAAATGAAAAAATAAAAGAGTATAAAGAACTTATTGAAAGTACACTTAAGAGTTCTTCCAACTATGCTAATACAGATAGCAGTAATAAGAAGGCATTTAAGAAAATCGCAGCGGATAAGGACTCCATTGCAACTTTTACCATGGCGTGGAGGCAGTATCTGAAAACCCATATGAATAACGCTCGTGTAAATGGTAACCTTGATAAATCTCAGATGTATTTCTTTGAAAACATGATTAAGCTATATCAGAACTTTCTGCCTGATGAAATGAGCAATATCTCCAAAGACCTGCTAATAAAAGTCAAGTCCCAAAACAAGAAAATTCGCTAACCGACCGCTGCCCATGACAAACAGTATTCAAATGCTGGTAAAACACAGCGAGGGCGACGGAGGGGATAGCAAAGCAAGCCCAGCCAGCCCTCGCAAAATCAGGATAGCATTTGAATGCTTCGGTTTGTCAAGGGTTCGCTACGCCAGCTAAGCGGTTCTTTGAATTCAGCTCAGGCTCAAGAGGAAATTACGACCAAAAACAAATATCCATGCTTATTTTGAGTGTTTGGAGTCCATTACAGCTTTCACTCTAGCATAATAGATTCGCAAGAACTTGTTGGCTGAAGCCATCATGTAAACTTTGTAGGGTTTTCCCTCAGAGCGCTTTTTTGTTCATGAATTGAAAAACCGGCTCATCCTGAGGTTGTGTCTTCAAGATGACAGTCATAATCAGAAAGAGCGTCCTACGTAGAACAGCCGAACCCACTTTACTAATTCCGCTATCGTTGCCCACAATCTTGCCAGAATCATTTGGCTGCGGTTCAATTCCTGCAAATGCAATGAGTGATTTCTTGGATGAGAAACGACGGACATCTCCGTCAGCCATCAGTTGAGGACCGAGAGAAGGGCCGACGCCGTACATTTCCATCACAGTATCAAATTCCGGAAGCTGTTGAGAAAGGCGAAGCATCTCCTGCTGGAATGCAGCCACGGACTGAGATACGGCTTTCAGCTGAGCGACCTGTTGCTGAATAAGGAGTTTTGAGGTTGGGGATTTTGGAAGAGAAGCAGCATTGACTGCACAGGCATAGATCGTATCCGATTTTGAGCGAGTGAAATTATATCCGTGCTTCTGACACCACTTTAAATACTTTTTAGCAAAGGCATCAGAGGAAAGGCTTGAAACACACTCACTGTGCCAGAAGTCTCCAATGAAATCGACCCATTTTTCGCACCCGTTGCTCTTTGCGGGGCTTGAAAATAGCTTGTTTGCATCTGGAAAGGTCAGGTCAAGAGATGAGATCAGATTATTCTTCAGCATAGTACGAACTGCCACGGCTTGCTGGTACTGACGATAACAATTCTTCAAAGCCAGCGGGTATCATCTTCGGGAAGATACTGTCGTAGCCGTGTCCACTTGTCGAGCGTATAGTTGGCGATTTTAACAGCGTCTTTTCTATCCGTTTTGACACGTCTTAAACTGTTGTTGTCATAGTCATGAATCAGAACAGGATTAACTACGGAAACGAATAAGCCCGCATCGTGTAAAACGAAAGCAACTGGTTTGTGGTAATTGCCCGTGGATTCCATGACCACACGGGTCTCGCCGTCCAAAGCTTTGAGCTTCCCAGCCAGATCGTTCAGGCTTTGGGCGGTGTGTAAAACTTCAAAGGGTTCGAGTACTACTTCTCCAAAGGGGCGCATGACACAAACCATGCTTTTCCCTTTGGAAACGTCAATGCCTACAGCGTTCATAACGGTTCCTCCATTACTTTGTATTTGCAACCGGAATCCATCTTTTCTCGTTGCCGATTCAATCTATTGGGTGACACGAACGCTCCGCTTGGCGGGTGGCTCAACCTGCTTAAAACGAATGCTACAACAAGAGAGATGGTCAACTGTCTTTAGAACGGGCGTAGAAGCCCAGAGAATGATGCGTCAGCCGATTACTCTCTTATTGTAACTTAGGTACGAGTTGGAATGGAATATGGCTGGCTACCATATCCGGTTCCATGTTTATTGTAATAGAAAATGATCTTTATACTCAGTATAAGAAGGATGAAAAAGCGTATCGTACACAGTTCAACAATTTCTTCCGTGGATTCGTTGATCCTACCTATGAGATTCCGGAAGTATCTTGTGGCTGGATTACGATTCATAATAAGATGGGAACTGTTTATAGTTCTACTATAAATGAGTACGCAGCTAAGATTCAAAACTATGCGAACGGTACTAGTAATCATGAGAGCTGGTATGGTTCTATCTATGTTGATGCGAATGGTGGATACCGTGAATATGTAGTTGTAGAAACGGATGGTACATTGTCTTTCCCGGAGCAGGGGGATTATGATCTTATTTATTTGAATACTGGTAAACAGCAGGTGTTCAGGATAGTAAAGGCTTTGAAAAGGATGTACCGCTATATTATCTGCTTGGTGATTACGATTCCGATTATGATAAGTACACTGATCTTGAGGGTGCCGCAGAAGCTATGAAGGAGTATCCCCATGAAGTTTATCTTATGACCATTGACACCGGCTATGCGGCATAATACTGGCAATGTCAAGAAAGACAGTTAAGAAGTTTTTAGAAATGAGAGAATTGAGTAGAGCTGCAATAAAGGAGGCGGCTGTATGTTTTGGTTGATTGTCCTAATTATTCTGATTCTAATTATTCACAGTATGATGAAGGCTACTACTGGTGTGGCAAAAGCGGTTTAAGGGGGTGGCTCATGATATGAGCCAAATCAATGCGGAACTTACTAACAAAACAACGATTACCAACTATTTGGATTATCTGGTTAATTGTAAAGGATGGAAAAAATCGGGCACATTGCTTGTTATCTATGAAGCACCTAATGGAAAAACAGGCTCGTATATTCAGTGGGAACAGCGCATAATGGCAAATCACAAAGCAACCGATGTGCTGAGCAATGCGGAGGTGGCAGCATTCTTTCAGATGTATGATGCGCCCATTAAGAAAGTCGGTACGTCTAAAACCATCAATACTAAAATTATCCCAAAGACAGAGAATGATTATACCAAGTACACGAATTGGGTGTATGAGCACGATAAAGATGATGGGTCGGACCCGTTCGGAGATGATGTAGACGAGCATATAATGTGAATTTGTGCTATTGATGAAATTTTTGAGAGCTATAGGTCGAAAAGGAAAATCTACTATGAAAAAAATTGTAGCTACCTTTATGAGCATAGTAATGATGCTTGCTATTCTTGTTCCATCTGCGCTTGCTCAGACGGAATCCCAGTTTTATGATCAATGGTATGAAGATACCTCTTGGAAGCTGGCGAAGTGCTACTATAACTGGAATTCTACTGGTTGCCTTGGCTGTGCTGGAATCAACGAAGAGTTCATCACCGCATATGAATACTACAAATCTGTGTATCCTAACTCCAAGTATCTTGCACAGTACACCAATCTGTACAACTCTACTGTCGCAAATAAAGCCATGTATGATGCCATGGATGAATCTCAGAGACATATTGTTGCTAACGGTTACCAGGCTCCATGTAGCGGTTATTTTGGCCAGATGACAAGATGTAACGGTGACACGGCTTTTTATAACTTCTACTGTGATGATGGTAGTATTGTCGAAAATGTCCAAGTTTCCATCTCGAACTTCGGAAAAGTGGATAATGTCCGTTATGACAATATCGGTTTTATCTTCTGGTCTATTGAGGCACTTAACCGAGATGGCCAATGGGAAATTGTTGGCTATGCCACAACTGCTGTTGTCGGTGGTGATGTTGTGAAATATATCGAAACAGTAGGATTTGCTACGGTACGGTATAATGACGAAAATCCTTGGGCTATCCTTGAAACCTTTGATGCTGTTTAAAGCATAAAATAAGGCTGTGCGAATCAAAAATTCACACAGCCTTATTTTTTTTTTGGGGGGGTGGGGCCTTGAGCGATTCAAAACCACCAGCTAGGTTGGTGAAGTAAAAATTCTTTAGCTATAAGATTCGAGCGAAGCGAGATGACAAAGAATTGTCATTTTAGAAGATGTACTTTATGGGCATAGTGCGTTAGAGCAGTATGGCAAGTAATGCAGATGAAAGACGTTAGCTCATAGCCCCTTGCAGGAATTTGCCAGTAAGATGCTCTTCTAGGGCTTACTTAGGCCACCGGCTCAGCCGGTGGTTTTGACTGCCCCAAACGAAGGATATGGTTTACTGACATTGGCTCATATACTGGATCAGGTCTTGCTTGTAAATTTTCCAGAGTTTTCCCATCTTGAAGGCAGGAATTTCGCCGCTGTTCAGAAGACGAAGCAGTAGATTTCTGCCAACATGCGTAATTTCCATGACCTGCCGGAAGCTCAGGACATCGGGATAGTTGTCTAGCATTGAAAATCAACTCCATTCTTATGATTCTGGTGAGTTTTTGTGCTGCGTTGCACGGATCATTTTTGGTCGCTCAAAGCCCTTGTACCCTTGTGCATAAGGGCGCACAAGGAAACCTGCCGCATTGACGATCGTTCAGGATGCGACAAGGGATGATTACATCGTTAATTTCTAATTTTTCCAAAGCCTTTGCAATTTTCTTTTTTATGATGTATCTTATTGGTCAGTTTCGGCTCATCCTGCGCTTCGATATACGCACTGACAAGTTCTTTGGTATCGTCATCAAGGTTGCTCATTTGTACGGCTTTCAGGGCAGTTGGAACGTTATACCACGAATGCTTGCCAAAATAATCGACGGCATACCGATATAGAAAGAGCGGAATATCATCACTGATTTTATCAAAATAATGAAACAGCGCATGATTCCCAAACTGGAACTTTGAAGATTTCGATTCCAACTTATCGTGTTCAAATTCTTTCAGACTGGGGCGCTTTAATTGAATTTCATATCGAACCAGATTTTTTGAGCGTTCCAGATCATCTGGAGAAATCGGATAGCTCTCCTTTTCACAATTCAAGAGCTGCTGATGCTTGTCATAGAGTGCAAAATCGTACCACGTTTTTTCAAATTTACAGCTTCGGATCTCATTGTGCTGGTTATAGTGCTGTGCGCGACCTTTTCTGTACGGGTCAACGCTTCCTGCATAGCGAATGATTTTTACCATCAGCGAGGGATCGCATTTCACATAGAAGTCTTGCGTAATATCCAACCGGTGCATTTTCCATTTAACAGAATCCTCGATTTCAAGGAGTCCAAGCTGCGCCAATTCATTCAGAAATGCCTGCTCTTGCATGACCAAACCTTCTGGCGATAAATCTGTTAAACTTAAACGAGATGGGTCACCAGCAATCCGAGCAAGGTTCACACCAGATAACGTTATGTATCTCTTCCTGAAATCTGGGTATTCTGCCAGTGTGATGGTCAAACCGCCATCTTTTCTTTTAAGAGTAGCCTTTTTTCGAGGAGCCATGATACGGAACCCGATAGTATTTTCCAGCGGATACCATTTTTTGAATTGCCATAAATACAGTGCGCTTTGCTTCGCAATCGGTGTACGTTCCATTCACTTCAAACGTATGAATGGAAGGCACTAAAAGTGGGAGCTTCTTTGCCATTGTCATAAAAAACACCTCTTTTTGTGATTTATCAGGATGTTATAAATCAAATAGAAATTGATCGGGAGGAACAACTACTATAAAAACGCATAGCATTCTATCTGGTGATTTATGACACTGTTATCCATAGATCGAAATCTAATAGGATGATAATAAACTGCTTTTTGGGCTTTCTTATAGGGCGATTTGATCAAAGGCAGCGTATTTCCTGTCTCTGTCCTTCAAATTCATTATGTCGAATGAAAAAATCATTACAGGCTGCAATAAATCCAGTTTCGACATTTGGGATGGTTTTCGTCCAATCAGACAGGCCTGGTTTTCTTCGGCAAGATCCAGCGGACCGATGCGTGGATGAAGTGATTCAGATTGCAGAGGAAAGCGGCGCCGAAATTCAGTTCTACTAAAAGATAATCATAAGCGACCATGAGGCGGAGCTTTTGCGCAGATAAAATGCTACGGGAAGCTCCGTTTTTGTATAAATAAAAACTTTTTACTCTTCGGTTTCGCTCTATAAAACTTATATAAGAATGAAATTTTCTAAAATGCTGGAATAAAAATTGAAAATGAGGTATACTAATAACAGGAAGGAGTTGAAAGAATGCTTTGCCAATTTTCTTTTCAGAATTTTAAGTCTTATAAGGATGAAACGACATTTGATTTCCGTGCAATGGCAATTCCGGAGTTTCAGGATGCCTTGATTCGGCAGGAGAAAGCGGAAGATTTGCTTCCGGTCAGCGCGGTCTATGGCCCTAATGGTGGCGGTAAGACAAATCTGCTTCAGGCATTCTTTTGCCTGATTAACCTTGTTGTGAAGCCGATTCATGCATTGGAGAAGAATCGGCAGCCAATGATTTTCCAGCAGGGCAGCAGTGTGGCTCCCTTTATGCTGGATGAAAACTCTGTAAATGAGCCTACGATTTTTCAGGTGTTTTTCCGTGTAGGCGAGAAGGAGTACCAGTATTATATTTCTCTCAAGGAAGAAATTGTTTTTGAGTCTCTGCTGTGGCGCACTCTTGGCGGCAAGAAGACGGGCCTGATTTTTGAGCGAGACGGTCAGAAGATTGAATTGGGCGCGAGCATCAGTAAGGCGAGCATCAATCTGGATGTCAATCCGAAGATGCCGTACCTTTCTTTTTTGGCAATCAATTATAATATTCCTGTGATTGCAGAAGTGCAGAATTGGTTTGAATCCTGTATTACACAGAGCTACGCAAACCCCAGAGCAGAAAACATTGTGCTGGTGTCCAAGAGTGAGACGACTAAGGAAAGCCTGATTCATGCACTGAATGATGTAGGTATTGATTTGTCCGGTTATCGCTATGATGAAGATAGCAAGCACCTGTTCACGCAAAGAACGATCAACGGCAAGGTCTATGAACTTCCATTTGAAGCGGAGTCGGATGGAACCAAGAAGATGATAGCAGCTTTGCCGGTTCTGATGGTAGCATTGCAGGAAGGCCGCACAGTGGTTGTGGACGAACTGGATGCCAAGCTGCATCCGAAGCTGCTCCGGTATGTGATTCAGATGTTCAAGAACCCGGAGCTGAATAAGAAAAAGGCGCACAGTTGTTGTTCAGTTCTCACGACCTGACTACGATGAAGAATACTGTTTTCCGTCGTGATGAAATTTGGTTTGCCGCAATGAATGACAATCATGAGAGCGAGATTTATTCGCTTTATGAATTCCGGCAGGAGGACAACACCCGCGTCAAGAGCACAGCGGCCTTTGACAAGCAGTATCTGGAAGGCCGATATGGTGCAGACCCCTATCTTTCTAATATGCTGACAGGGAGGATTGGGCATGAGTCTGAAACCTCCGAAAAGAGTGACCTTGGAAAAAGCTGGATGAAGAATCGCCGTGATAAGGCAAGGATGATTCAGCCGGAATACCACTTGATTGCATCTGAAGGTGCAGAAACCCGAGCCGCAGTATTTTGGCGCAATTCAACGGATTATCAATTCTAAGTACCGTGATAGAATCCAGCTAAAGGTAGAGGGCATTGGCGACAATACGGTGAATCTGTTGATGAAAGCTCGTCAATACGTTCAGAATAACGGCATTGTGTTTAAGCACGTCTGGATTGTCTATGACACAGATGATTTTCCGGCAGAAAATATCGACATGGTAGCACAGCTGTGCGAAGAATACAATGCACAAGGTGAGACGATTTACCATGCTGTATGGTCGAACCAGTGCGTAGAACTGTGGTATTTGCTGCATTTTATGTATATGGATACTGATATTGATAGATTTCGTTACTGGCCGAAGCTAAGCGATTGGCTGAAAAACATTGGCGCAGGGAGTTACGAGAAGAACCGCCGGATCGGTGGCCTTTGCATGAACGCGGCGGAGCCCTTCAATCAGTGGGTGCTGTGGAATGGCGACGGCACGCAGGATTTTATCTGCATAGAGCCCATGAGCGGTGCGGTGAACGCCCTGAACTCCGGTGTGGGGCTGGTACAGCTGCAGCCGGGGAAGCAAAGACCTACACCGTCCGGCTGTACCCCTGGCTGCCGTAACGGCGCAAAAAGAAAAATTGACAGCCTGAAAATAAATCAAGCCCTTTGGCCTCTGTAACGGAAGACGGAGGGCTTGATTTGTTTTCAGAAAAGAGATATGGATAGAATGCACAATCGCAGAAAATGGAAATTGTGAAAAACGCAGATTGTTTCCGATTTCGAGAAATGTTTTTCTTTTTACAAGCTGGAAATAGAGGTTCTGGAGTTTTCGGATAGAACATGGTACAGTAAAGCCACAGGAAAACGTGAGAATCTGAAACGAAAGGAGAAACGATAAAATGCTGGGCGAGCGGCTCACAACGCTTTTAAGCCTGATATCGCAGGACGAATATAAAACGGTGGATGAATTCGCGCAAAAGATGAGCCTGAGCACAAAAACCGTGCGGGGGCTGCTGCAGGAACTGAACGAGCAGCTGCAGACCCACGGTGCGGAGGCCCTGCACGAGCGGGGAAAAGGCTACCGCTTGAAAGTGCAGGACCTGGATAAGTTCCAGACCATCTTCCTGAAGGCAGATTCCAACATTCCGCAGGATTCCAGAGGCCGGGTGCGGTTCCTGATCGAATATTTCCTGAAGGACGACTGCTACACAAAGGTAGAGACCCTGTGCGAAAAGCTGTATGTAAGCCGCAAAACGCTGACTTCTGATCTGCGGCAGGCAGAGGATTTTTTTCAATCGGTTCCAGCTGACACTGGAACGCAAGCCGCACTATGGAATGCGGTTGGTGGGAGATGAGTTCCACAAGAGGCAGTGCCTTTCCGAATATTTACAGGAACGGAACCCTGGCATGGAGCACACAGCACTGGAAGAAAACGCGCAGGAATACGAACTTGCACAGATGCTGGTGGAACTTCTGGAACAGGAAAACTATCACATCACGGATGTGGGGCTGAACAGTCTGGTGGTTCATGTTGCAGTGGCGATCCAGCGCATCCAATCGGGCCAATACATCCAGATGACCGAGGAAGAAAACCAAACGTGGTCTGCAGGCGAAAGCTATGAGCTGGCGCAGAAATGTGCAAAGTGCATTACTGAATTGGCCGGTGTACCTTACCCGGAACAAGAGGTGCGCTACCTGGCGATCCACTTGGCCAGCAAGCAGACGAGCCAGAATTTTGTGATCGACAGCGATGTGCAGGATGCTGTGACAGAAATGCTGGAAGAGATCTACCAGATCTTCCAGATGGACTTCCGGGATGATCTGGAGCTGATTCTTTCGCTCAGCACCCATCTGGTACCGCTGATCATCCGCATCAAGTACGGAATGCGGCTCAAAAATCCGCTGCTGAAGGAGATCCGGCAGCGTTACAGCCTGGCGTACACCATTGCCGTGCAGGCAAGCGCCGTGCTGGAGCGGCGGTACCGCTGCATTCTGGATTCCAACGAGGTCGCCTATCTTGCGCTGACCATCCAGCTTTCACTGGAACGCAAGCGCTCTCACATTGAAAAGAAAAAATGTGCTGCTGGTCTGCGCATCGGGCGCCGGTACGGCCCGGCTGATGGCTTACAAGATGCAGAAACAGTTCGGCGACCGCATCGATCAGATCGCCATCTGTGACCAGCGCAGCATTGGCAGGCAGGATTTTTCAAAGATCGACTACGTTTTTACGATGGTGCCCATTCAGGAACCTGTGCCGGTGCCCATCTGTGAGGTGAAGCAGCTCCTGGACGAAAAGCGCAGCGGTGCCATCAAGGGCTTTCTGCGGGAGGAAGCGCATGATATCCTGCAGTATTACCCCCAGCCGCTGTTCTTCCCGGAGCTGGAAGCCCAAACAAAAGAGGAAGCGCTGCAAAAGCTGGTCTTCCAGGTGGAAAAGCTCCACCCGCTGCCAACCGGCTTTTACGAGGCGGTGTGCAAACGGGAGAAGATGGCACATACCTGCATGGGAAACCGTGTGGCAATGCCGCATCCCTGTCAGGTGCTGACCGAGGATACCTTTGTAAGCGTGGCAGTCCTGAAAGCGCCCATCCAGTGGGACGAGCAGCACGAGGTGCAGGCGATTTTTCTGGTGTCGGTATCGCGGCAGAAAAACAAGAAGCTGCAGGATTTTTACGCCACAACGGCACGGCTGCTGCTGGATGAACAGCGTATTGGGCAGCTGATCCAAAAACGAAGCTACCAGACTCTGGCAGAATGCCTTGAGGCTGTGGACAACGAAAGGACGGAATGATATGGACGAGACAAAATACGCAAAAGCCTTTGAACTGATCATGAATGCGGGCAACGCAAAGTCGCTGGCGTTGATGGCGGTGGAATCTGCACGGGAGTTCGACTTTGAGGAAGCGCAAAAGCAGCTCAAGGTCGCAGCAGGAGTTCCACCTGGCACATCAGGCGCAGTCGGATATGATTCAGGGTGAGGCAAACGGAAACCCGGTGGAGCTGAACATTGTTCTGGTCCACGCACAGGATCACCTGACCATGGCGACCATGGCGCAGGACAACGCACAGGAATTTATAAACCTTTACCGATTGGTGAAGGAATTACAGGATACCGTAAACGAACTTAAAGGAGGAAATGAACAATGAGGATCATGTTGGCTTGCAATGCAGGAATGTCCACCAGCCTGGTAGTGGCAAAGATGCAGGATGCTGCAAAAGCACAGGGCAAGGATTACAAGATCTGGGCTGTGGAGCAGGGCGAGATCCAGAACGAACTGGGCAATTGTGATGTGCTGCTGCTGGGCCCGCAGGTGCGCCACATTCTGCGGCGGGTGACCAAGCTGGTGGGCGACCAGGCTGTGGTGGATGTGATCGATGGCCCTTCTTATGGCCGCTGCGATGGTGCAGCTGTGCTGAAGCAGGCCGAAGATCTGTATGCAGGAAAGTGAGGAAATCATGGCAAAGACAAGCAAGTTTGAAAACACGTTGATGGACATTGCGGACTTTGTGGACAGCAATGTGTATCTGCGCAGCATCAAGGATGCATTCACCGATTATGTTCCGTTTATCATTGCAGGTTCTTTTGGTTCGTTGCTGAATGCGCTGATCGCCAGCCAGACCACCGGCCTGGCAAAGTGGGTTCCAGCCCTCAGCAACCTGGCTCCGGCCTTCACCGCCATGAACTTTGCAGCCGTTTCCTGCATGACCATCCCCATCATCCTGCTCATTGCCATGAACCTGGCAAAGGCAAAAAAGATGCCTCCGTTCATTACGGGTGTGCTGGCGGTGATCTGCTATTTCGCCATGGTGCCCAACACCATCACAGTGACCATTCAGGAAGCGACCGGCAAGGCCAGTGGCCTGAGCGGCGGCGTTCTGGGTGCACAGGGCCTGTTCGTGGGTATGTTGGTGGCTGTGCTCATCACCAACCTGTTCCATTGGCTCACCAGTATTGAAAAGATCAAGATCAAAATGCCGGCATCTGTTCCGGCAGGCATTGCAAACTCCTTTAACATCCTGATTCCGGTATTTGTCATCATCGTGTTCAGCTCTGTTTTTGGCACCCTGTTCCAGCTGGCCACCGGCTCTTATATCAACGAGTTCATCTACGCCGTTGTGCAGGCTCCGCTGTCGGCTGCTGTGCAGAGCACCGCAGGCGTGGTCATCATGGCTGTGGTCTGCCAGCTGTTCTGGTTCCTGGGCATCCATGGCGGTCTGGTGGTGGAGCCCATCCGCAGTCCCATCTCCGCTGCCGGTCTGGCCGAAAACATTGCTGCCGTGCAGGCTGGCCTGACTCCTGCCTATCCGTTGACCCGTGGCTTCTGGACGGTGTTTGTTGTTGTGGGCGGCGCTGGCCTGACCCTGAGCCTGATCTTTGCCATCCTGATGTTCTCCAAGCGTGAAGATCACCGTGCCATTGCAAAGCTTTCGCTGCTGCCCGGCATCTGCGGCATTGGCGAGCCGATGGTCTTTGGCCTGCCGCTGGTACTGAACCCTGTGTTCGCCATTCCCTTTATCCTGAACTCCGGCATTGCAGCTGCTATCGGTCTGTTTGCCATTAAGATCGGCTTCATCTCCTGCAGCATCGTGGACGCACCGTTCGGTCTGCCGCTGTTCATTAATGCTACCATTTCCTATGGCTGGCATGGTGCCATTGTGCAGCTGGTGATCCTGATCGTGGGCACCCTGACCTACATCCCGTTCGTGCTGATGTCCAACCGCATGGCGGAAAAAGAAGCACAGAAAGAGCAGTAAGCAAAGGAGAACGAAATGGGATTTCCGCAGAATTTTCTCTGGGGCGGTGCCACAGCAGCCAACCAGTATGAGGGTGGCTACGCGGAGGACGGAAAAGGCCTTGCAGTCGCGGATCTTATTACCGATGGCAACAAGGAACAGCCGCGCCGGATCTTCTACCGTTTCCCGGATGGACGTGAGGGAACGATCGGGCTGGGCGAATGCATCCCGGCGGGTGCACAGGGCATCCTGAAGGATGACTATTACTATCCCAGCCATGTGGCCACCGCCTTCTACCACCACTACAAAGAAGACATTGCTCTGTTTGCAGAAATGGGTTTCAAGGTGCTGCGGCTCTCCATTTCCTGGACACGAATCTTCCCGAACGGAGACGACCAACAGCCCAACGAGGCAGGCCTTGCATTCTACGATAAAGTGTTTGAGGAAATGCTGACTCATGGCATTGGGCCGCTGGTCACCATCCTGCACTTTGATATGCCGGTGCACCTAGCCACGGCCTATGGCGGCTGGGCAAACCGGAAGCTGATCGATTTCTATCTGCGCTATGCCAGCACAGTGTTCCAGCGTTACCGCAATAAGGTCAAATACTGGGTCACCGTGAACGAGGCGAACGTGCTGGGTGGTTACTGGACACTGGGCCTTTCAAACGATGCAGCATCGGAGGCCGGAAGCAAAAAATCGTATAATCAGGGCGAAACGCCGGATGCAGAGGCAGGGCTGAAATTCCAGGCACTGCATCATTTGATGGTAGCTTCGGCATTGGCAAACAAAGCGGCAAAGATCATCAACCCGGATTTCCAGATGGGCGCGATGCTGGCGCTGTCCGGCATTTATCCGGCCACCTGCCACCCGGAAGATGTGTTTGGAGCCTATGCGTTCCGGCGCAAGGCACTGCTGTTTTCGGATGTATTGTTCCATGGTGAGTATCCCAACTATGCACAGTCGATTTTTGACGAATATGGCTTTACGTTAAAAATGGAGCAGGGGGATGCAGAAATTTTAAAAGCGTATCCCTCGGATTTCCTGGCCTTTTCCTATTACCGAACCACCGTGTTTGACCGCTTCTCGGCCAACACCACGACCACCGGCGGCCAGCAAGGCGCGCCCAACCCCTACCTGCAAACCACGGCATGGGGCTGGCCCATCGACCCGGACGGCTTGCGCTATGTGCTGAACGAGCTGTACGACCGTTACCAGAAGCCGCTGTTTATTGTAGAGAACGGCATGGGTGCAAAGGATACGGTCAATGCGGACGGTACCATTGAGGACGACTACCGCATCGACTACCTGCGCGGCCATATCCGTGCCATCAAGGAAGCCATTGAAAAGGACCATGTGCCGGTAATGGGCTATACGCCCTGGGGATGCATTGATATCGTTTCGGCAGGCACCGGCGAAATGGCAAAGCGCTATGGTATGATCTATGTGGATATGGACGACAAAGGCCATGGCACATTGAAGCGTTCCCGTAAAAAATCATTTTACTGGTATCAGCATGTGATTAAAACCAATGGAGAAGAACTGGATTGATTTTGAAGGATCAGCAATTTTGACAGCTATCCGAACTGCAATCAAAAACCTGAGAAGATAAAATCTTTCCAACGAGATAAAACAGTTCAAAAAGCAAATCAAGCCCATCGCTTTCTGTAATGGAAGGCCGAGGGGCTTTTTGTGTAGCTTGAAAAATTACGAATGGATGAGTATAATAATAAGGAGAACGACACTTCAGCTTGAAAAGGGGTCTATATGGCAAGGTTTGTACCATTTATCATAAAAACAGACGGCAGTCAGAATATCAGTGTGAAAATCGTGCGCATGAAAAAGTCTGACGCGGTACAGACTGAAAAAAAGAACCCGTCTGGCAAACAAGCTGGTTGTCAGATTATATTCAGGATGATGCCTTTGAAAAGTATGCCTTAAAGACGAGTGATGGCGAATTAGTTGCGCTGGCTGCATACGAAATATTGGAAAATGACGTGATGGTTCACATTACCTACATTGAGAGCCAGCCGGAAAGCAATCCGACAATTGTTGGGCATTCTAAAAAGTATCAGGGCATTGGCCGGGTGTTGATTGCGTACGGAATCAAGCTGTCGATTGACCATGAATGCGGCGGGACGGTCACGTTCGAGGCAAAGGTTCCGGAGCTGGCAGAGCATTATGTCCGGGACTATGGAGCTTGTCCATTGCCGAGTTTTGGCGGAGCACCGCGTTATGAACTCTCTGGTGAGGCAGCAATGAACATCTTTGTAACTTACTTGAAATGAGGTGTGTTTGATGAGTGCAAAAGAATATTTTCAGCGTGATGCAGAGCGTGATGCATTTTATCGCACATTTTATCAAATTTGCAGACGCTTTAATGTCACATGGTCAACAGCAACTCCGGAAGTCAGAGCTTTTATTGAAGAAGCTACTCGTGTGACCTATGAGCAGGAAAAGGCAAAGCGGAACGGAGTTTCTCTTAGTACAGTGAAGCCGTTCTTTGGAGATACAGCGTGCTAAAAGAAAAAGCACACCGTTGCCGTGAACGCCCTGCAATTTTGGCACCCGCTCAGGCTACGATCAAGAACCCCGCAAGTGATTGCGTGAGAGCTTGAAAGAGCACAAATAAAAAAGTGCCAATAAAGCATAACAAACACCCCTCGGTTTCTACAGCGGGAAGCCGAGGGGTGTTTTATGGTTCACGTTATAAATGCAGCAGGCTGGGTGTTGGAAAAAGTACGCATTTAGATATCGTCAATTGGGAACATGGGGCGCATGATGCGCTTGAAGGGCAGGCGGCGGGTATCCTGCAGGGTAGCGCCGTCGGTCAGGGACATCACGCACAGCGCGCCCTGCTGGGTCGGTTCAGGAAAGGCGTAGCCGGTCTTGACGATCACCACATCGTAGTCCATCCAGTCCACCCCGGCGGCAAGGGTCTGATGCCGCTCCACAAAGGGATGGTTCGTGTCAGTGACGATGATGTCAATGGGCAGGCCCTCTACCGACACGGTGGCACAGCCGCCAAAATCGCCATGTTCAGCAAACAAGACGGTGCCCTCTTGACGGCCCAGATGCTTCAGGGTCACAGTGAGCTGTACCGGCTCGGTCAGGGAGTCCAGACCCATGCCAAGGGTCAGAGGCAGGGTATCACCAATGGTATGACCGGCCAGCAGGGTATAGGCGGGGGTCCTGAATGGCAGCAAACAACAAGCGTTTGCCTTGCAGGGCTTCGGGTTTGGCCAGCACTTGCCGCAGCACCCATGTGTTGGCACCCATGGCACCGCTGGTGGTGTTGTCGCCGGAGTCGGTGAGGAAAGCCGGCTTGCCAGAGCAGTGCAGCACGGTCTGCAGAGCCTCGTCCGGCTCCTGCGTCAGGCCGGTGTAATGGAACTCGTGGCGGCGCTCCCACACAAAGGCTGCCAGTTCATCGACCTTTTGCTCTGCATAAGTACGAAATTCGTTGGAAGAAGGTACAACTACTACGCCGCAGCCAGCTACATCGGTATCGTGCCGGATGTAGCCCACGTGCCAGCTGGCACTGAGGATGCGGTTATCCTTTTCAATCTCGTCCATCTACTGCTTAATGGAGCGAACCGGTTCGTCGGCGGAGACGCTCTGCTCGCCGCCTAAAATCAGCGGCAGCTTGCGGTACACGGGAGTGATGCTGCGGCGGTGCTCCAGCAGTGCCAGCAAATGAGAGCAGACAAAGTGAATGGTCTGCTCTACATCGGTGTGAGGAGATTCACGATAACTGCGGATGATGGTGGTGCCCTCTACATATTCCCTGCACAGGTTGCCGTGGGGGTCACACACTACCGCAATGGGCAGGTAGGGGCCTACGATGCGGCGTACTTCCTTTAAGATATGATGGTCGCCGGAGCCGATGCCCTCCACCTCGCTGGCTCCGTGCAGGTGCAGGTAGATGGCATCCAGTTCGGCAAGGTGCTCCCGCACGGTCTGCAGAATGGTGGACTCAATGTACTCGAAAGCGGTGCGCTTCATCACGCCGTTGGAACCGGCATTGGCGTCCAGCGCCGGTACAAGGGTCACATCCGGGCGGTCAAATACATCACCCAGCTGCAGGTGCGCGACGCAGTCCTGCCCAAAGTGCAGGCTGACATCGTTCAGGTCGCACTTTTTGGGGATGTTCTCGTTGGCCTCTAAAAGAAAGCGTGCAACAAGGATATGGAACATACAAAGTACCTCCTGTATCAAGTGGATCACGGTGGAAAGAATCTATAAGACATTATAATATAATATAAGATGATTTGCAACTGGACGGCAGGCAGAATTTGACGCGGAAAGACTGGATTTTACCACACAATTGTGTTATGCTCATATAGTATAAGAATATCTGCCTTTGGAGGAACAACACTATGCTGGTGCCGGACAGTGCGACCCCGCTTTATCTGCAGCTGGAGGAAATTCTGCGGCAGGAGATCCTTTCCGGCAGCCGCCGGGAGGGCGACAAACTTCCTACAGAAAATGAACTGGTGGAACAATATAAAGTGAGCCGCATTACGGTGCGGCGAGCAGTTGAGGAACTGTGCAAGGAGGGGCTGGTGGTGCGCCACCCAGGCAAGGGCACTTTTGTGACCGGTGTGGTGATGCGCAATGATCTGGAGGAGCCCCGCGGCTGGACGGAGAACGCAGTGGCTAATGGGTACAGGCCGTCCACGGTGTGCACGGATCTGAGCATGGTGCCCGGTGCAGAGGTATGCCGCCTGTTCGAGCTGAAGCATGGTGAGGAACGCTATTGCTGTGCCCGGCGGGTGCGTGCGCTGAACGGCAAACCTGCAGTATATGAGCTGGATTACTTCCCGCCACAGGATGCAGAGTTTCTGACGAAAGAGCTGTTGAGCGGGTCGGTGTTCCGCCTGCTGCGGCAGTGGAAAAAGCTGCGGGTCATCCGTGAAAAAGAAACGATCATCCGAGTGCGGTATGCCGGTGCAGAAGCGGCAGCTGCGTTGGGCCTTGCAAAGAGACAGCCGGTCGTGTACACTCGCACCTGCTATCTGGACGGCAAAGACCGGGTGGTGCTAATGAACGAGCAGTATATTGACAGTGAACGCTATATGATTCGCACCGGCGGGCACGAACTGCGGCTGGATGAAACGGAAGAAAATGAGCAGAAATGAGAGCGACGGTAAAAAGGGCTGTGGGGGGGCCCTGTGAGGAAGAACTATGAATGCGATTGAACGGAAACGCTATATTCTGGACGAGCTGCAGCGCAATGGCAGTGTGGTGATCACGGACCTGGCAGAGCGTATCCAGGTGTCCTCTATGACCATTCGGCGGGATCTGAACGCTATGGCAGAGGACGGCATGGTCACGCTGGAACACGGCGGGGCAGTACTGAACAACGGTTCACTGTTTGAGTGCAGCATCAGCTTTAAAAGCGAGATCAATGCCGCTGAGAAAAAGCGCATTGCAGCCAAATGCATGGAGTATATCAACGAGGGCGACTCTATTTTTCTGGATACTGGCACTACGCCCAACGAGCTTGCCATGCTGCTGCGCGGCAAACGCAATATCAGTGTGCTTACCCACTCGCTGCTGGTGGCCAACACCGCCGCTACCATGCGGAACATCAAACTCATCATGTGCCCGGGTGAGTTCCGCGAAAACTCCATGGGCTTTTTAGGGCCGCTGACCGATGACTTTATCCAGTGTTTTCAGATCGACACCCTGTTCCTCTCACTGGAGGGCATCGATCTGAACGACGGCATCTCGGTGGTGGATGTGCAGGACGGCCACACCAAAAAGGTGCTGGTGGAAAAAGCCAAGCGGGTGATCTGCATGGCGGACCATACCAAGTTCAACAAATCGTTCTTCTATAAGATCGCGCCGATCACGAATGTAGACCTAGTGGTGACAGATACGGGTCTGGATGAGGCTACGCAGGAATTGTTCCGGCAGAACAATATCCCGCTTGCGCTGGCCTGAGAGTGTTTACAGCTGAAAGTAACATAAAATAACATGAAAAGAATGAATTTCCCAAGACAAATGTTAATTTTTGACGGGAAATTCATTCTTTTTACGTAAATAGGGCGATAAATTCGTGAATGTGACATAAAAAGTAATTTTCTGTTTGTGCAAAGTAACAAATAATAACATTTATGAACAAAATATAACAAAAACGGATTGACTTTGACCGGGAAAGTGCTACAATGTAGAAAAGACGATGAGCGGTCAAAACCACATGAATTCTGCGGGTTTTCGTTGCGGCCGAGCGGTGAAGATACTTCACGGCAGCTCATTGAACAAAATGTAAAATGTAACATTTTGTAACATTTGCTGTACGAAAGGGAGGCACTTACTCATGGGCAAATATACAAAGATGTCCCAGCAGGTCCTGGAAAAGGTCGGCGGACTGAGCAACATCACCTTTGTTGAACGCTGCGCAACGCGGCTGCGCATTCATTACGCCAGCAAATCCAAGGTGGATGTGGAAGCGATCAAGGGCATTGAAAATGTCGTGGGCGTGGTACCAAAGACCGGCCAGGTGCAGATCATCATTGGACCGGAAGTCAACGATGCATTCAACGATTTTCTGGAGGTCTCCGGCTGGAGGCCTACCGATGACCGTCCTACGGTCGTAGAAGAAGAGCCCGAAAAGAAGGGCTTTATGTATTGGGTCAACAAGTTCGGCAATTTCAGCGCGGCTGTCTTTATGCCGATCGTCCCGGCCCTGATCACAGGCGGCCTGATCCTTGCTATCAAGAACCTGATGGTCAACTACCTTGGCATGGGCGTTGACAGCGGCACTGCAAAGGTCTGCCTGGCTATCTTCAGCGCCGGCTTCTCCATGCTGCCGGTCTGGATCGGCTACACCATGGCCAACAAGCTCAAGATGGAGCCTATCATGGGCGCATTCCTGGGCGCTGTCCTCGTCAGTAGCTCGATCAGCGGTGTCGAAGGTCTGGATTTCTTCGGCATCCCCATTCCTGCAGTGGAGTATACTTCCAGCGTGATGCCCATTGTTATGGGTATCATCCTGATGTACTGGGTGGACAAGCTGCTCAAGAAGATCATCCCCGAAATGGTGCGTTACTTCTTAAAGCCGCTGCTCACCATGCTGATCGTCGTTCCCATCACCCTGATCGTCCTTGGCCCGATCGGCACTGAGCTCAGCGATGTGGTCGGCAGTGTCATTCAGGCGTTCTTCAACAGTGCCAGCATCATTGCTATGCCGGTCTGCTCTGCAATTTATCCCTATCTGGTCATGCTGGGCATCGATAAGGCCATTATGCCCATTGGTGCGGCGGGCCTCGCAAGCATGGGTTATGATCTGGTTTATCTCCCTATGGGCTACATTTCCAATCTGGCAGTCGGCGGCAGCGCACTGGCTGTTGCCATGCACCTCAAGGACAAGGGCCGCAAGGGCATGATCGCTTCCTTCGGCGTCACTGCACTGTGCGGCGTTACCGAGCCTGCTTTCTATGGCTCCCTGATCATGCGTCCCCGTGTACTGATCGGCACGGCTATCGGTGCTGTGGCCGGCGGTCTGATCGGCGGCATCTTCACGCTCAAGAACTATGTGCTGGGCGGCTGCCCGGGCTTCCTGTCGCTGCTGTTCTTCCTGCCCCCGGATGGTTCTATGGGCAACATGGTCGTCGCCCTGGTCTCCGGCATCGTGGCTGTGGTGGTGGCATTCATCGCATGCACTGTCATCCTGAAAAAGTCGTACAAAGAGGATGTCTGATCTCTGTTTGAAACTTTAAAAGCTGGTTTCAAATCTCAAAGTGCAAAAAGCCAAGCATATTGATGCCTGTCGCCGCTGCGGCGGCGGGCATCAATGTGTGCTCGGACTTCTTAAAGGAAAGGAATTCTACAATATGGCAAAGCAGAAGTTTCTCTGGGGCAGTGCAACTGCCGCGTATCAGTGCGAAGGCGCTTGGGATGAGGATGGCAAGGGTCTGGGCGAGTGGGACGTGTTCTCCCACGGGAATCCGCTGAACCTGAACGGCGCTACCGGTGATGTCTCCTGTGATTTTTATCATCGCTATAAAGAGGATATCGACCTGATGGCCGCCGGCGGGCAGAATACCTACCGCTTCTCCATTGCATGGGCACGCATCCTGCCCAATGGCCGGGGCGAAGTGAACCCCAAGGGCATTGAATTTTACAACAATGTGATCAACTACTGCCTGGAAAAGGGCATTGAACCCAATGTTACGCTGTTCCACTATGACTTGCCCAACGCCATTGCAGAAGAAGGCGGTTGGGAAAAACGCTCCATCGTGGATGATTTTGAAGCCTATGCCAAGGTCTGCTTTGAGGCCTTTGGCGACCGGGTCAAGCTGTGGAGCACCATCAACGAGCCGAAGTATTATGCCTACTGCACGAACATGGTGGGCAACTACCTCCGAACCACAAGCTCGACTTTGACCGCTATTTCAAGCAGATGTACTACGAGGTGCTGGCCAGTGCCAAGGTGGTGGCCCTGTACCACGCCATGGGCTTGAAAGGTCAGATCGGCATTGTGCATGACAGCAGCAATGTGGAGATCGCACCGGGCACAAAAGAGCCGGAAAAAGTCCGCCTGCTGGGCGACCTGTTCTACAACCGTCTGATCCTGGATACCTCTATCAAAGGTGAACTGCCCGGTGAGCTGATCCCCCTGCTGCGGGAAAACGGCATTGAGAACGACTACATCAAGCTGGACGATGCGCTGACTTTTGCCAAGGGCAAGGTGGATTTTATTGGAATGAACGTCTACAACCGTATGTACCTGACCGACTGGTCGCAGGGCGAGACGGAGGTATTCCACAACAACCGTGGTGCAGGCTCCAAAGCCAAGGAGGGTATGCGCATCAAGGGCTGGTACGAAACGGCCATTGCCCCCGACACCAAGCGCAATCTCTGGGGCCGTGAGATCTACCCCAAGTGCATGTACAACACCCTGATGGAGATCCGGGAGCGCTATGGCGATATCCCGGTGTACATTACCGAGAATGGCCATGGCTGCTACGAGACGCCGGACGAGAACGGCTATGTGCAGGACGATGACCGCATTGAAATGATGCAGGGCTACATCGACTATATGCTTAAGGCCAAAAAAAAGAGGGCTGCAATGTGCTGGGCTACTATGCATGGTCCACCATGGATCTTTATAGCTGGGTCAATGGCTACGAAAAGCGCTACGGCTTTGTGCGCGTGGACTTTGACCATGACAACAAGCGGACCACCAAAAAGAGCTATTATTGGTTCAAGAATCTGATCGAGGAATATCAGAAGACCGAAGAGGCAGGCGAGTAACAGAAAAAGGCTTCCCAAAGGCCGGGCTGTATGCCAAACACAGGAAATAAAAAGCGCGAGGTGCAAGAGATGAAACAGTATGATATCCGCCTGGCTAAGGTGCCGCAGCCGCCCCAGGACTGCACCGGAGAGCCGGTAATGCTGACCGATGCCACCATTCAGGAGCGCCTTGACAAGGTGCTGCAGGGCATGAAGAATCGCGGCCTTGAGCAGCTGGTGGTATACGGCGACGCCGAGCACTGCGGCAATTTCCAGTACCTGATGGGTTATTTTACCCGTTTTGAAGAGGCTCTTCTGGTGCTGGATGCCAATGGCACTGCTCACTTTGTGCTGGGCAATGAGAACCTGAACAAGGCGTCCAAAGCCCGTATCCCGGGGCAGGCCGTGCATGTTTCACTCTTCTCGCTGCCGAACCAGCCCAACCGTGCGGATAAGACGCTGCGCGCCCTGCTGGAGGAAGCCGGCATCGCCCCGGGCCGACGCATTGGCATTACGGGCTGGAAACACTTTACCAGCCCGGTGGAAAATAACGAAAAGCTGTTTGATATCCCGGCCTTTATTCTGGACGCCATTCGCGCGGTCACCGGCGGTGATGAAAACCTGTTCAACGCCGGTGACCTGTTCCTGGGCGAAGGCGGTGCACGCACCACCAACAATGCCAACGAGATCGCGCACTACGAGTATGGTGCCGCACTGGCTTCGGACGGTGTGCTGGATGCCATGGATCTGTTGGCCCCCGGCGTAGCCGAAACGGCGCTGGGCGCACAGCTCAACCGTCAGGGCCAGCACAACAGCATCGTTACCATTGCCGCCAGCGGCCCGCGCTTTATCAAGGGCAATATGTTCCCCACTCAGAACACGGTCAAAGTAGGTGACACCATTTCACTGACAGTCGGCTATCCGGGCGGCTCTTCCAGCCGTGCGGCCTATGCCGTGCGTGACGCTTCGGAGCTGCCGCAGGGCGCGCAGGACTATGTGGAAAAGGTGGCCGCGCCATACTTTGCCGCCTACACTCGCTGGCTGGAAGAAATCCATGTGGGCATGACCGGCGGCGAAATGTTTGATAAAATAGAAGAGATCCTGCCCCGTGCAGTCTATGGGTGGTCGCTCTGCCCGGGACATCTGGTGGCCGAGGAAGAGTGGCTCTGCTCCCCGATCTATGAGCACTCCACTGAGGTGCTTCGCAGTGGCATGATGCTGCAGATCGACATTATTCCCTCGGTGCCGGGCTACGGCGGCAGCTGTGCCGAAAGCACGGTAGTGCTGGCCGACGAAGCTCTGAAGGAGCAGATCTGCCAGCAATACCCGGAGATGTGGCAGCGGATGCAGGCGCGCAGGCAGTACATCATCCAGCAGTTGGGCATTCAGCTCTCGGAGGATGTTCTGCCCATGTGCGGCACTGTGGCTTACCTGCGGCCCTATCTGCTGGATAAGGAACTTGCCTTTGTGATCCGTTGAGTTTCCCCCTTTTGTTCTGTCAGCAATTCGCACGCTCTGTAATTTTGGCACCCGCCCAGGCTGCGATCAAGAATCCCCGCAAGTGATTGCGTAAGGGCTTAAAAAAGCACCAATAAAATAAACGAACCGCCCCGGTTTCCGCAATGGAAGCCGGGGCGGTTTTTTATACAAAAAAGAAATCGTTTTTTTTGTAGCTTTGATGAATTGGCGCAGAGTCATTGACAGCAGAAGGGCAGAAGCGCATCTTTGAAACAGAAAACGGAACCGGGCTATAAATAGCATGTTTCTTTACCTTGCGAGGACACTTTCGTTTTGATGAGGCACGACCCGGTGTGCCGCTTTTTTCATTTGCGGAGATAAAATACAAAAAGTACGGATTATAGTACACATTATCTGTTATGCTCGGTACATGGAAGGCACACACCGGAAAAGGAGCAAAAATGCGAAGGACGTTGAATAAAACAAGGTTTTTGGCCGGTAAAACGGACCCGGAAAATACCAGCCTGTGGCTGCCGCTCTGGATGCATCTGTGGGATACGGCGGGCATCATGGAGCGGCTAGTCCGGCAGTGGCTCCCCGAAAGTGTAAAACGAGCCATGGGCTTTGAGCGCGAGGAAGCGTTGCTCGCGCATGCCCGGTTTTTGGGTGGAATCCATGATATAGGCAAGGCTACGGTAGCCTTTCAGGCAAATATCCTGCGCACCCTGCCGGAGGCGAGGCAGCGGCTGGAAACGTTGACGCCGCTGGACTGTCCTGAACAGAACCGCCGGGAGTCGCCGCATGCCCGGGCGGGCGAGGCAGTCCTGCTGTGGGATGACTGCCCCGGCGGGATCGCCTCCATTGTGGGGGCGCACCACGGCAAGCCACAGAGCTGCGCGGCGGTCGATGATCAGTTAGAGGGTTGGGAGAGCAACTACTACCCCAAGGGACAGAAAAAGGTCTGGGAGGACTTCTGGACAGAACTGCTCATGACTGTTTTGCAGGACTGCGGCTTTGACGACACAGCGGAGTTGGATGATCTGAATCCGCAGGAGGAAGTGCTTCTGACCGGACTTCTGATCATGGCAGACTGGATCGCCAGCAATACGGAATACTTTCCCCTGATCCCGGTAGAGGAGTTGGGCAGCATGGAGGATTACCCGGCGCGGGTGGACAGGGCTTGGGAAAAGCTGGCGCTGCCCTTCCCGTGGGAGGCACAGCCGGGCATCGCAGACCCGCAGGAGTTTGCGGTGCGGTTCGGCTTTGCGCCCAATGCGGTGCAGAGGGCTGTTTTGGAGGCTGTGGATACCGCAGCGGAACCGGGCATCCTGATTTTGGAAGCACAGATGGGCGTGGGTAAAACCGAGGCGGCGCTGGCCGCTGCGGAGGTCATGGCCAGCCGGTTCGGGCTGGGTGGTGTCTTTTTCGGGCTGCCCACACAGGCCACGGCAAACGGCATCTTTCCCCGGCTGCTTGGCTGGGCAGACACAGTCTGAGGAGACGCTGCCGCAGGCTATAAAGCTGGCACACGGCATGGCAGAACTGAACGAGTGCTATCTGCGGCTGCAGGGGCGCGGGGTGCAGTTGGAGGAGGACGCGCAGGAAGCGCATCAGGTGCAGGTACACCAGTGGTTTCGGGGAAACAAGCAGGCACTGCTGGCAAACTTTGTGATTGGCACAGTGGATCAGTTGCTGCTGGCGGCACTTGCCCAGAAGCACGTTATGCTGCGGCATCTGGGGCTTGCGGGCAAGGTGGTCATTATTGACGAGTGCCACGCCTACGATACCTACATGAACTGCTATCTGGACCGTGCACTGGAATGGCTGGGCTGGTACAAGGTGCCGGTCATCCTGCTGTCAGCCACCCTGCCTGCCCGGCGGCGCGCGGAACTGGTCGAGGCTTACCAGCAGAAAAAGGCTGTCCCGGACGCCCCATGGAAAACCAGCTGCGGCTATCCGCTGCTGACATGGACGGACGGCGCAGAGGTAAAGCAGACGGCCATCCCACCAGACGCACCCGGTAAAACGGTGCAGCTGACCACGCTCACAGAGCCGGAGCTGCCCGCACTGCTGCGCCGGAAGCTGGCAGAGGGCGGCTGCGCGGGAGTGATCGTCAACACGGTCAAAAAAGCGCAGAAGATCGCGCAGCTGCTGCGGGAAAGCCTGCCGGACAAAGAGGTGCAGCTGTTCCATGCGCAGTTCCTGATGCCGGACCGCGCAGCGCGGGAAAACCAGCTGATGGCACGCATTGGCAAGGGCTCTGCACCGGAGCGCCGGAACGACCTGATCGTGGTGGGCACGCAGGTGATGGAGCAGTCGCTGGACATTGATCTGGATGTTCTTGTTACAGAGCTTTGCCCCATGGATCTGCTGTTGCAGCGCATCGGACGGTTGCACCGTCACCGCCGCAGCCGCCCCGCCCCATTGCAGCAGGCCTGCTGCGCGGTGCTGGACACCGGGGAAGATGCCTTTGATGCGGGCAGCGAGGCGGTATATGGACAGTGGTTGCTCTGGCGCACCCGGAAGTTTCTGCCCCGGAGCATCCGGCTGCCGGAGGAAATCTCTCCGCTGGTGCAGCAGGTCTACGGCTGGGAGCGGGAAGCTCCCGGTGGAGCGCAGGGGGAGGAAATGCGCTGCGTATATGAGCAGACGCAGGAGAAAAAGAAAGCGCGCGCCGAGGCGTACCTTGTGCCGCAGCCGGAAACGCACCGGCTGGCGCAGTTGAATACGCTGGACGACTGGATGCAGAACGAGGGTGCCCGCTCCGACCCGGCGGCGCGGGCAGCAGTGCGGGACGGCGACCCCTCGGTAGAGGTGCTTGTAATGCAGTGTCGGGCAGACGGCAGCATCCACTTTCTGCCGTGGCAGGAGGGTGGCAGCGCCGTAGCTGCTGACAGCCCGCCCCCGCCGGAAACGGCACTGAAGATTGCCCGGCAGAAGCTGCGTCTCCCGGCGGTGTTCGGCAAAGCGTGGAAGGTGGATAGGGTCATCCGGGAGTTGGAAGCGGATAACCGCAGCCGCCTTGCGGCGTGGCAGCTGTCGCCGCTGCTGCACGGAGAACTGATCCTGCTGCTGGATGAAAACCTGACTGCCCGGCTTGCGGGCATGGAACTTTGTTATGACCGTGAAAACGGCTTATATTACCAAAAGGAGGAAACGGATGAAGGAAATCGAATTTAACCTGTTGACGGAGCCGTGGGTCCGGGTTCGTCGGCCAGACAATACGGTGCAGGAAGTTTCTTTGACGGACGCACTGCTCCATGCGCAGGATTATGTGGATCTGGCAGGCGAAATGCCCACGCAGGATGCCGCCGTGCTGCGGCTGTTGCTGGCGGTGCTGTTCACCGTGTTCTCCCGGGTGGATGCAAAGGGGAAACCCCAACCGCTGGCACAGAGCGATGATGCACTGGAGCGCTGGAGCGAGCTGTGGCAGCTTGGGCATTTCCCGGCAGAGCCTGTCCGGGACTACCTGGAGCAGTGGAAGGACCGCTTCTGGCTGTTCCACCCGACACACCCCTTCTGGCAGGTGCCGCAGGCAAAGATCGGCACGGAATACGGCGCGGCCAAACTCAACGGTGAAATGTCGGAAAGCAGCAATAAACTCCGGCTCTTTCCACTGTATGCGGGGCAGAGCAAGGAGCAGCTGAGCTATCCGCAGGCGGCGCGGTGGCTGCTGTGCGTGAACGGCTATGATGACACCTCCGCGAAGCCAAAAGGAAAGGGACTTCCGTCAGTAGGAGCCGGGTGGCTGGGCAAAATCGGTTTTATTCAGGCACAGGGCGATAATCTGTACGAGACCCTGATGCTGAACCTGACGCTGCTGCGCGACAGCCGGGAATGCTGGGGCGAAAGCAAGCCCTGTTGGGAATTGGAAGAACCAAAGAGCGCGGAACGGACAGAAATTTGCTGCCCGGACAACCCGGCACAGCTGCTCACCCTGCAATCCAGAAGGCTGTTGCTGCACAGGACAGGGGAGAATGTGGATGGGTTCTGTCTGCTGGGAGGAGATTTCTTCCCCAGAGAAAACGTCTTTGCCGAACAGATGACCATCTGGCGCACGATGCCAATCAAGAAAAATGAACCGGTGGTGTTTGTGCCCTGTCGTCATGACCCGGCTAAACAATTCTGGTGGGAGTTCCCGGCTGTCTTTTGTCAGGACAGCGGGCATCGCCCGGGCGTTGTATGCTGGATCGAAAAGTTGCAGGAAAAGAGATTGAAACTTCTGGATCCCCGCAGAAAGGTACATTTCCGTATCTCCGGTGTCCAATATGGCGATAAGGACTTCTTTGTAAATGATTCTTTCAGCGACAGCCTGACCTTTCAGGCAGGGATTCTGGATGAGATAGGGCGTCCATGGCAGAGTCGGATCGTCAGAGAAATCGAGCGCTGTGAACAGACAGCGGCGCTGGTAGGACATTTTGCGCAGGAACTGGCAATTGCCGCCGGTGACCGGAATGAAAATGCAGGCGGCGCGGTTCGTGCACAATTCTACTTTGCAGTGGATCAGCCTTTCCGGCAGTGGCTGCAGGCGATCGACCCGGAGCAGGACGACCCGGATGAGGCAGCGCTGCGCTGGCAGGCGCAGGCGCGAAACATCGCGGAAAAGCTGGGAAAACAGATGGTGATGGAGGCCGGAAATGCCGCCCTGAAGGGATACCGCATTGTGGTGGATAAGGATAAAAAGACCGAGCGCACCATCCTGTATACCTCGCCAAAGGCCTATAATCGTTTCCGCACAAGGCTTTGGGAGATCTATCCCAAAACAGAACCATAAAGGGGGAATTGTATGAAAACACAGGACGTCAAACTGTATGCGGCGCAGCAGCTGCACAGGCTTCAGTCTCTGCCGGACAACCAGCGGCGGGCAGAGCTGGCAAAGCTGCGTCGGGGCATCGGCCACGCACCCGGCGAACTGCCGGAACTGTGGGGAAGTTTTTTGCTGGAAATGCCGGAAAGCTTTCAGGGCCGCAGTGCTCCCTCGGCGGCAGAGTGGGCGGTCTACCTTGCCCTGACCCTGTATGCTATGCATCAGCAGGGAAACGACCGCCTTATGAACTGCCCTGGCAACACACTGGGGCGTGCGGTGCGGCAGCTGGCAGAGCGGAACAGTGCCGGACAGGACTGGACCGAGGCTAGCGTGCTCCGGCGGTTCAACGCGCTGGCCACCGCAGAAGAAATTACCGAGATCAGCCACCATCTGCGGGGCATGATCCAGCTGCTGAGCGCGGCAAAGGATGGCGGCATCCCGCTGGACTATCCGCAGCTTGCGGCAGACTTGTATGAATTGCAATGCACCGACCCGCGATATGCGCAGACCCCCGCCAATGTTCGTCTACGGTGGGGACAGGACCTGTACCGCGACCCGAAGCCTGCACCGGATGAGAAAGAAAAGGAGAATTGATCATGAATAAGCGCCTGTATGTTGATTTCCACATTTTGCAGACCGTCCCGCCCAGCTGCATCAACCGGGATGATACCGGCAGCCCAAAAACGGCAGTGTACGGCGGTGTGCTCCGCGCCCGGGTTTCCTCGCAGGCGTGGAAGCACGCCATGCGCGCTGCCTTTGCGGAGAATGCTCAGCTGGACGTGGGCAAGCGCACTAAAAAGGCCGCAGAACTGGTGAAGGCGCAGATCCTTGCACTGGCCCCGGAACTGGATGCGGACAAGCTGGCAAAAAAAGCGCTGGAGAATGCTGGCATCAAGTTCGATGAAAAGAGCAAGAAGGATGATACGGTCACCAAGGCGCTGTTCTTCATGAGCACTGCGCAGGCAAAGGCGTTGGCAGAGCTGGCTGTGGAGGGCTCTGCGGATAAAAAGCAGTATCGGGATGCCCTGAAAGCGGCGCCCTCGATGGACATGGCGCTGTTTGGCCGCATGGTGGCAGATGACCCTTCTCTGAACTATGACGCCGCTGCGCAGGTGGCGCACAGCATCTCCACTCATGCTGTGCAGAACGAGTACGATTACTTTACCGCCGTGGATGACTGTCAGGCAGAGGACAACGCCGGTGCAGGCCATCTGGGCACGGTGGAGTACAACTCCTCCACCCTGTACCGCTATGCCACAGTGAACGTGATGGAGCTGGCCGGGCAGCTGGGTGCAGCGCAGGCCGCGGAAACGGTGCGGGCCTTTGGTGAGGCGTTCCTCTTCTCCATGCCCACCGGCAAGCAGAACACCTTTGCAAACCGCACTCTGCCGGATGCGGTATATGTGACCCTGCGGGAGGATCAGCCGGTGAACCTGTGCGGCGCATTCGAGCGTGCCGTGCCCCGCAGTGCGCAGGGGTATGCCGCGCCTTCCAAGGTGGCACTGGCACAGTATGCGCAGCAGATGTACAGCAGCTTTGCCGAGGCCCCGGCGCAAAGCTTTACTGTGGGCAGCGGGCTGGAGGAACTGGCTCCGGCGCAGACTGCAAAGGCTATGCTGGACGCACTGGAAAAGGCTGTCCGGGATGCACTTGCCGGAAATGAGGTGGGGTAATGGCAACGCTGTTGCTTCGGCTGGCAGCGCCTTTGCAGGCGTGGGGCGCAGACTCCTAAATTTGAGACCCGCAAGACGGGCCGTGAACCCACCAAGAGCGGCGTGATCGGCCTTTTGGCGGCAGCTCTTGGGCTGCGGCGGGACGAGCGCGAAGCACTGCTCCGATTGACCGGGCTGCGGTTCGGCGTCCGCGTGGAGCGGGAAGGGCAGCTGCTGGTGGACTACCACACGGCAAAGACGCAGGATGAAAAGACCTCTTATGTGACCTACCGCCATTATTTGCAGGACGCCGTGTTTCTGGCCGGTATTGAAAGCGAGGATGCCGCCCTTTTGCAGCAGCTGCAGCAGGCGCTGCTGCACCCGGCCTTTCCGCTGTATCTGGGCCGCCGCTGCTGCCCGCCTACCCTGCCGCTCTGTCTGGGAGTACGCCCGGGCAGCTTGCAGGAGGTGCTGCAAGCGGAACCGCCCCTGTGTCCGGGACGGCAGAGCCGGATCTTGTTGGACGCCGACCCGCTGGAGCCGGGTACGGCTCCGCAGCGGGATGTGCCGGTGAGCTTTGACCCGCATCATCGGCAGTACGGCTACCGCTCGGTACGGGAGCTTTGGCAGAAAGTGCCGGACAGCCCGGAGACTACGGAGCACGATCCGTTCCGGGAATTGTAAAAAGGGGGCGAGAGAATGTATTTATCACGGGTAGAACTAGATCCCACCCGCCGCAGTACCATGGCTGCGCTGTCGGCACCGCAAAAACTGCATGGCGCAGTGGAAAGCGCTTTTGCAGGGGAGCGCCGCCGCAGACTGTGGCGGTTGGATCGTCTGGGAGAGCGGTTGTATCTGCTGCTGCTCAGCGAAGATGCGCCAGAGCTGTCCGGCGTGGTGGAGCAGTTTGGCACCGGAGCGGCTGCGGAGACACGCAGCTACGACCCGCTTTTGCAGCGGGTGGAGCCGGGCAGCTGCTGGCAGTTTCGGCTGACCGCAAACCCCACCAAAAGCTGCAAAGACCCCCAAAACCCCGCAGCGCGGGGAACTGTAGCCGCACATTGCACGACACAGTACCAGAAGCAGTGGCTGTTGGAGCGCGCCGCAAAAGCACGGCTTTGCCCTGCGGGAGGAGGAATTTACCGTAACCCGGGTGCAGTGGCAGCACTTTGCCAAGCATGGCATCCGGCCTGTGACCCTGCTGGCAGTGACCTACGAGGGGCATTTTGCAGGTGACCGATGCAGAGCAGTTCCGGGCACTGCTGTGTCAGGGCATGGGACGCGGCAAGGCCTACGGCCTTGGGCTGATGACCGTTATGCGCGGAGGAAACTGAGATGGACGAGATGCCGGGCATGATCCGGCCGGACCTGCAGGCGCTGCCGCAGGTGAAAGACCGGATGACCTTTCTGTATCTGGAACACTGCACCCTTGGCCGACAGGACGGCGCAATCACCGTTACAGACGAAAAAGGGATCGTTCAGATCCCGGCGGCGGGCATCTCGGTGCTGCTGCTGGGGCCGGGTACACGGGTGACCCACCGTGCCATGGAACTTATGGGTGACACGGGCGTGGGTGCTGTCTGGGTAGGTGAGCACGGTGTGCGGTATTACGCCCATGGCCGTCCCCTGACCACCCACTCGCAGCTGTTGCTGCGGCAGGCAGAGCTTGTCAGCAACACCCGCAAGCACCTGGATGTGGTACGCAAGATGTATCAGCTCCGTTTCCCGGACGAAGATATCTCCCGGCTGACGATGCAGCAGCTGCGGGGACGCGAGGGCAGCCGTGTGCGGCAGGTATACCGCAAAGCTTCCAAGGATACCGGTGTTCCGTGGAGCGGCCGACTGTACCGCCCGGAGGATTTTGCATCGGGAGATGCCGTCAATCAGGCGCTTTCTGCCGGGCACGCCTGTTTGTACGGTCTGGCGCACGCGGTGATCGTGGCATTGGGCTGCGCCCCGGGTCTTGGCTTTGTTCATGTGGGGCACGAGTGCTCCTTTGTGTACGATATTGCCGACCTGTACAAGGCCGAGGTGACCATTCCCATCGCCTTTGAAGTGGCGGCACAGGCTCCGGACGACCTGCCGGCCGTAGTGCGCCGCCGGGTGCGGGATGCCATGGTAGAGCATCATATTCTGGAGCGCATGGTGCATGATATCCGGTATCTGCTCCTGAATGAGGATGAGCGGGAACAGGAGCCGGAAGCTGTTTATCTGTGGGACAACAAAGTGGGCACTGTGGCCAACGGCATCAATTATTTTGAAGAAGAGGGTGATGAAACATCGTAGTTCTCACCATGACGAACTGCCCGCCAAAACTGCGCGGGGATCTGTCCAAATGGCTGTGCGAGATCAACACGGGCGTTTATGTGGGCAATGTGAGCAGCCGCGTCCGATTCCATCATCGAATATGGAGCGCTGCGGGTCCGGGACGGTGTACCGGTGGAGGAGCTGACCATGCTGGTCTGCGTGGAAGAAAACGTTCCGGCAGAGATCACAGCCCTGACAGGACTCAGCGCTGCGGAATTGCAGCAGGGAACAGAACCACGGGAAGCACTGAATAGCTTTTTGTTGTTTATTGGCAAAGACCCACTGGTGGGACATAATATTGCCTTTGATCTGGAGTTTCTGCGCATGACCTGCAAACGATATGGCTTTCCGGCACCGACCAACCGCCAGATCGACCTTGCACAACTTGCCCGCCGAAACCTTACAAGGATCGCAAATTATAAGCTGGTGACGCTGGCACAGCATTTTCAGCTGGCAGAAAAAGTGGAGCATCGCGCCCTGCCGGACTGCCGTCTGATACAACAGGTTTATTGCAAACTGAAGGAAACAGCGGTACAATAGCAACAGGAGGCACGGTGCTACGGGATCTTTTTAGTCTTTTCCCCGCATACGCGGGGGTGATCCTGCCGCTTTACAGCGTGCCGGGCCTGTATAAGCCTTTTCCCCGCACATGCGGGGGTGATCCGACATCAAGAGAGCCGCCGCCGTTTTCCAGCGCTTTTCCCCGCATACGCGGGGGTGATCGCGTCGTCAAAGTGCCGGGCTATGAGCAGCTCTTTTCCCCGCATACGCGGGGGTGATCCTTTGGGCAAACCGTTTGATCGCTGGCACTAAGACTTTTCCCCGCACATGCGGGGGTGATCCCCACAAACCGGTGTACAGCATGGCGTACACGCCCTTTTCCCCGCATACGCGGGGCTTACAAAAAAGAACCACGGGCGCAACGGAAAGTGAAATGATATTTCTGGAAAGGAGAACTCTGCAATTTTATCGCCCGCTCAGGCTGCGATCAAGAATCCCCGCAAGTAATGGCGTAAGGGCTTGACCCGACACAAATAAAGCATAACAAATACCCCTCGGTTTCCTGCTGCGGAAGCCGAGGGGTGTTTTGCGTATTAAGGGTGGAACGAATGCGCACTGTGATTTTATTCTGCCTTCAGGCGGAGCAAGGTGCCGGACTTTTCAATGCGGTAAAAACCTGCGCTGCCGTCCACGCCGAACTGCAGCTGCAGCTTGAGCGAAGAGTGCGACAGCGCGCGCACCGAAGGCGCGATCCAGTGCACCAGTGCTAGCAGCAGCGGCAGGGTGACGACCAGCTCGGTGGCATCCTGCAGCGCGGTGCCGCTTGTCGGGAACAGCGCAATGACCAGCAGTGCGGCCCAGCACTTCACAGTAGAGCAGCTGGTCCAGATCGATGCGGGAGATGCCGGTCTTGCAGCGCAGGATCAGGCTGCGCTGGTCGGCGCGGCGGCACTCGGCGATCACCGAATCCGTCAGACGGAAAAAGCTGTCCTCCCAGATGGGCTTGAGCTGGTAGAAATAGGCACCCACCACATAGGATTCCACTGCAAACTCGGCGGAAGAAGTGAGAAAAATGATCTTGACGACGTTATCGTACTGCCGGATCTCCTTGGCAGCGGTAATGCCGTTTTCGGCCGGCATGATGACATCCAGAAACAGGATATCGTACCGGGTGCCCTTTTCGATCTCGGCCAGCAGATCCAGCGGGCTGTGAAAGGCTGTGCACTGGATCTGGACACAGCGCTGGGCGCGATATTTTTCCAGCAGGGCAGAGAGCTGGTCCAGAACTGTTTGGTCATCGTCGCAGAAGGCGATCTGGATCATAACGGGTTTAACACATCCTTTGTTCGCGTCAGCCAGAAATTACAGCTGGGCCTTGCCCATGCAGTAGGTCTGCAGCACATCGTAGTTGTCGTCCAGCACCACAAGGTCGGCATCCTTGCCGATCTGGATGGAACCCTTGCGGTCGTCCAGATGCAGGCAGCGTGCCGGGTTGATGGTGCAGGCGTTCAGTGCATAGTTGAAGGGCACCATGGCCTCCTCCACCAGAATGCGCAGGCCCTTGTTGATGTTCAAAGTGGAACCGGCCAGCGTGCCGTTGTCCAGATGGGCGCTGCCGTCCGGGTAGATGGTGATATGGTTGCCGCCAAAGATGTACTCGCTGCCAATGGGGGTGCCCTTGGCCATCAGTGCATCCGAGATCATGATGGCGTAATCCGGGCCTTTGCTATGAAGTAGTTGTTCAGGGCAGCAGGGGTGGAGTGGCAGCCGTCGCAGATGATCTCGCCGTACATAGTGCGGATGCGGTAGGCTGCGCCCACCAGACCGTTGGCGCGGTGGGCGAAGGGGGACATGCCATTGTACACGTGGGTCATGGAGCGGGCACCGTTGGCATAGGCCATCACGGCCTGCTCATAGGTGGCGGCACTATGGCCGATGCTGACCACCACGCCGTGCTCGGTCAGGTAATGGGTCAGTGCAAACCCTTCGTCGTGTTCCGGTGCAAGGGTCACATAGCGGATGTGGCCGCGTGCTGCCTGCTGGTAGTGCTTGAACTGCTCCACGCTGGGCTTTGCGATGTACTCCGGAGGCTGTGCGCCCTTGTACTTCATATCGAGGTAGGGGCCTTCAAAGTGGATGCCAAGGATCTCGGCACCTTCGTAGCTGCCCTCCATCACGTCGGCCACATTGGCCACGGCGTTGGTCAGCACCTCCACGCTCTGGGTGACGGTAGTGGCCAGAAAGCTGGTCACACCCTCAGAGACGATATGCTTTGCCCAGTAGCGCAGGCCCTCCGGCTTTGCGTCGTTGGTGTCGAACTCGTAGGCACCATGGCAGTGGATATCCATAAAACCGGGCACGATGCGCTTGGAGCCATAGTCCACATCGGCCTGCTTTTCACCATAGGGGAAGATGCCGGTGATCTTGCCCTGCTCCAGCTCGACTGCGGCAGAAATGAACTGGTCGGCGATCCATACTTTTTTGCTCTGGATGATCATATAATCAGCCCTCCGATATCATCATAAAACCTGCATATGCTGCACACGACAGCACAACCATTCTACAGAAAAGTATAGCATTTTCTGGCGGGAATAACCAGCCTTCGCGCGCCTTTTCAAAAAAATTAAGCTGGAAAATGAAAAAACGATCGCAGCTTGCACAAAGAAACAGCGCAAAATCAGAAACCCGGAGCCTTTTTGAGCCGTTTTGGCCGAAAAAAGGTTCCGGGTTTTGTGCATGATCCTTTCAGAGAGCTGTTTTGCAACAGCCCCTTAATATGAAGTAAGCCCCAGGCTTACATCCAAAGCCTGATCCACACGTTTCTGATCTTCCGGCGTGATCTGCCCGGCCCGCTCCCGCAGGCGGTGCTTATCCAGCGTGCGGATCTGCTCCAGCAGCACCACGCTGTCCTTGGCAAGGCCGGTATCCGCTGCCCGGATATTGATGTGGGTGGGCAGGCGGGCTTTGTCCAGCCGGGATGTAATGGCCGCAGCGATCACGGTAGGGCTGTGCCGGTTGCCGATCTCGTTCTGCACGATCAGTACCGGGCGCACGCCGCCCTGCTCCGACCCCACCACCGGCGAAAGATCTGCGTAAAAAACTTCTCCTCTGTGTACCTCCATGGAATCTCCCTCCCTGCATTTGGAGGATGCGCCCCGCTTATGTGATGCGTCCGGCGCATCTTCGTCTGATCTCAGTATGAGCCGGCTGCGCGCCGGTTATGCAGCGCAGGGGATATTCCATTGTATGCACAAAGGCTTACAGAGTTTCCAGTGTGCAGAAGGCCAGCGCCATGCCGCCCTCGTGGCTCAGAGAGAGCCGGGCGGCAAGGCCATGGGCCTGCATCCATTCCGCCGTCTGGCCGGAAAAATGATAGGCAGGTGCACCGCTTTCCAGCCGGACAGCCTCGATCTCACACAGGGAGAACGGCTCCCGCAGGCCGGTGCCTGCCGCCTTTAAAAAGGCTTCCTTGGCGGCAAAGTTGGCTGCGGCGCTGGCAAGCCGGTGGGCGGCGCTGCGCCCGGCGGGCAGCGGTTCGTCAAGGCTCAGCGCAGCGCGTTCGGCCTCGCCGTACACCCGGCGGATAAAGGCTGCAGCGTGTGCGCCGGTAAGGCTTTTTTCCAGATGTGCGATCTCGCACAGGTCGCAGCCGATGCCATACAGCATAAAGGCCCTCCTTCTGCCGCATTTGCGGCGGTGCAGGCCGTCAGCCTGCAAAATCAGGACCGGAAATTTTATGCAAACTGTGCAAATCCGGTCTGTTTAGCTTGAAGTTTCCTCGCAATTCGTGTACAATGAATGTAGTTCTTCCTAAGGGGGTGTATTCCGTGAGTGGCGAGACCGCTATTTTTTCGATCCACGACAAAAAGGACTATGAGATCCATGAGATCGTACAGCAGGTGTACGATGCTTTAAAGGAAAAAGGCTATAATCCGGTCAACCAGCTGGTGGGCTATATCCTGTCGGAAGACCCCACCTACATCACGACCTATAAGAATGCCCGTTCCATGATCCGCAAGGTGGATCGTGATGATCTGCTGCAGGCCATGCTGCGCAGTTATCTGAACGTCTGATATCGCTTGTCTGCTCATGCCCCGCCGTCGCTATGATGGCGGGGCTTTTTCATAATAGAATGCAGATGCCGTTTACCGTTACAGCCCCTCCGGTGAAAACGCAATTCAGAAAAATCCGCAGATCTTTCTGAATTGCAACTATATAAAATAAAATTTTCGCTGAAGATGGCCAGAGCGAAACGGAGGCCATTCCAACCGTTACGGCCGGAACGGCAGCGTGAAGATCTGGTTTACGACGACCTCATATTCCCACGGTTCCCGCACCTTGCGCAGCTGCTTTTCCAGCTTTTCGGCCCCCTCAAACTTGTGAATGAGGTAGAACCAGTGTCCCTTCATGCGGCTCACCGCGCACCCGGCGCTGCCGAACAGTTCGGAGTATCCGTGGTAGAGGTCGTCAAGGTATCCGCGCAGCTCTTCCCGTGCGGCCGGTGCGCCGCCGCGTGCTTCACGGAAGAGTGCCGGGTCCGCAATGATGCCGCGACCCACCATGATGCCGGACAGCTGCGGATACTGCGCTTCCAACGTGTGCAGGTCCGCAGCGGTGGTCACATCGCCGTTGTAGCACACGGGCATCCGGCACCCGGGCAGGGCGGCAGCAAAAGCGGCACGGTCGGCCTGCCCGCGGTAGAGCTGGCGCATCACACGCGGGTGGATGGTCAGCTCACAGATGGGATACCGGTTATAGATGTCCAGAATGGCAGCAAATTCTTCCGGCTTTTCCACACCCAGCCGGGTCTTGACCGAGATAGGCCCTTCCGCATTGGCAAATACGGCGGCAAGAAAAGCGTCCAGCTTGACGGGGTCGCGCAGCATCCCGGAACCCTTGCCCTTGGCGGTGACGGTGCCGGAAGGACAGCCGAGGTTCAGGTTCACTTCGGTGTAACCCAGGGCACGCAGCTCACCGATCATCCAGGCAGCCAGCTCGCCGTCCTTGGCCAGCAGCTGCGGGATCACCGGCGCGCCGGGGTTTGCCGCAGGGGCAAGCTCGGCCATCTTCTTTTTAATGAGCACCCGGTTCTCCGGCGGGGAGAGGAAGGGTGCGTAGTAGCGGTCGGCATTGCCTTCCGGCCCGAACCACTTCTGCTGGGCCTGACGCCAGACCCGGTCGGTAAGGCCCTCCATGGGGGCAGCATAGTAATTCATGGGCAAATCTCCAAAGTGTTTGATAGGGATATTGTAACAAAAACTCCCGTCCTGTGAAGTCACAGAACGGGAGAAGCAAGCTTTTTGAAAGATCAGTCTGCAAACAGCGGGGTGGACAGGTAGCGGTCGCCGGTATCGGGCAGCAGGACCACGATGTTCTTACCGGCATTCTCCGGGCGCTTTGCCAGCTGCAGGGCAGCATAAACAGCAGCACCGGAGGAGATACCCACCAGCACGCCTTCCTTGTGGCCGATCAGACGGCCGGTGGCAAAGGCGTCGTCGTTCTCCACGGCAATGATCTCGTCATAAACCTTGGTGTCCAGCACGTCCGGTACAAAGCCTGCGCCGATGCCCTGGATCTTATGCGCACCGGCGGTGCCCTTGCTCAGCACAGGAGAGGAAGCAGGCTCCACAGCCACCACCTTGACGTTCGGGTTCTTGCTCTTCAGGTACTGGCCCACGCCGGTCAGCGTGCCGCCGGTGCCCACGCCCGCCACAAAGATATCCACCTTGCCGTCGGTATCCTCCCAGATCTCGGGGCCGGTGGTCTCGATGTGTGCCTGGGGGTTGGCCGGGTTCACGAACTGGCCGGGGATGAAGGAATTCGGGATCTCCTTTGCCAGCTCATCGGCCTTGGCAATGGCGCCCTTCATGCCCTTGGCACCCTCGCTCAGCACCAGCTCTGCGCCGTAAGCCTTCATCAGCTGGCGGCGCTCCACGCTCATGGTCTCGGGCATCACGATGATGATGCGGTAGCCCTTGGCGGCTGCCACAGCGGCCAGACCGATGCCAGTATTGCCGGAGGTAGGCTCAATGATCACGGAACCTTCCTTCAGCAGGCCCTTTTCCTCGGCATCATCGATCATCTTTTTGGCGATGCGATCCTTGACAGAACCGGCCGGATTGAAGTATTCCAGCTTGGCAATGATGTGGGCAGGCAGCTCCTGCTCCTTTTCAATGTGGGTCAGCTCCAGCAACGGAGTATGACCGATCAGCTGATCTGCGGCAGTATAAATCTTGCTCATTGTAGTTTCCTCCCTGATACAGTTATGGGCACATGTGCCCTGCCGGACGACCTGGTTCCAAAACCTTTATACCAACATTGTTTGTGGGTTTGAAGGTATTATAGACCCGTTCTGTGCGGTTGTCAATGCTTTTTTGCAAAAAAGTGGGATTGAAATATTATTTACCCTGTTGTATAATAGGTTAAAAACTCAATCTATAACCAACAAAGGAAGTACACTATTATGATCGTGTCCACCAAAGGGCGCTATGCACTGCGCGTGATGATCGACCTTTCCGAGCATCAGTCTGAAAAATATGTCCCTCTCAAGGAGATCGCTGCCCGGCAGGAGATCTCGGAAAAATATCTGGAAAACATCCTTAAGGTGCTGGTGCAGAACGGCTTTCTGGAGGGCTTGCGCGGCAAGGGCGGCGGCTACCGGCTCACCCGCAGCCCGGATCAGTACACCGTGGGCGAGATCCTGATGCTGACCGAGGGCAGCCTTGCGCCGGTGAGCTGCCTGACCCCCAATACGACCCCCTGCTCCCGCATGGCAAACTGCCGCACCTACGAGATGTGGAAGGGGCTGGCCGACCTGATCTCCAATTATTTCGGCAATATCACGCTGGCCGATCTCGCCCGGCCTGATCAGGCCGGGAATGATTATGTGATTTAATATGGCTGCTACGGATTATATTATATTTGGTGCGGTCTTGGGTGTATTTTTTCTACTTGTCCTGTGTGTCCTTTCTGTCGTTTTCTGGCAAGATAAAGGGCAAGCAGGGGAAAATCAGATCCATCAAAGTTTGAATCGGTTGGAAGGGCAATCCGCAATTCTGCAAAATTGCTATCTTCCCCTAAAGAATTCCGGGACAACAGAAGTGGATCTAATCCTGATCCATGAATCCGGTATTTATGTGATCGAATCCAAAAATTACAGCGGATGGATTTTCGGAAGCGAGAGTCAACGATACTGGACACAGAGTTTACCCGGCCATAATGGGACAGCAGAAAAGCATCGATTTTATAATCCAATCTGGCAAAACAAGACGCATATACAATGCTTAAAAAACTTATTGAATGATAATACCATTCCCGTTTATTCTTATATCGTATTCGGGAACGGTTGCGAGTTAAAGAATATTACGTTAACACGCAACAGCTGCCATGTGATTTATGAACGGTATCTAGTGCAGGATATCTCTGAGAATGCAAAGCTTTGCGGAAAATGTTTATCAGATGAAAAAATAGCCACTCTTTATGCATTTTTGAGCAATTTCACTGGTGCATCAGATGAACAGAAAGCAAGACATATAGAAGAGGTTCGCGCAAAACACTACCCCATTATCCAACCAGATGGAACATGGACATGTCCGCAGTGCGGAGGACGGTTGGTTCCTCGGGTAGCCAGACAGGGTTCTGGAGCCGGAAAAACATTTTGGGGCTGTTCGAATTATCCAAAGTGCCATTTCATCTATAATGAATAGTCTTTTGACGCACCGGAAACGGTGCGCCTTTTTTTGCACAGTTCTCGGCGAAATGTGCAATTTTTCTTATCCAGAATCACGGTTGATGGATTGGGGCAGGTGCGGTATACTTTACCCTTGATGTGTCCATTTACGCTTTTGATCGAGGAAAGGGGAACTTTACTACGAAATATATTTTCCAGTTTGCGCGCATTCTTGCGTTTTGTTTTTTGGGCGAGATCCTTCATGTAGTGCTGCCGCTGCCGGTCCCGGCCAGCGTCTACGGTCTGGTGCTGCTGCTGGCAGCGCTGAACTTCAAGCTGGTAAAGCTGGACGATGTGAAAGAGGTTGGAACCTATCTCACAGGCATCTTCCCGCTGCTGTTCGTGCCCGCTGCCGCCGGTGTGATGGAACTGTGGGCAGAGATGGGCGAGATGCTGCTGCCCATCCTCGTTGCCATTATCCCGGTCACTGTGCTGGTGATGGTGAGTGCAGGCAAGACCACGCAGGCCCTGACCGGCCGCAAGAAAAAGGAGGCTGACAATGACGCAGCTGCTGAATGATTTTTTGTCCGGCTCCGCAGCATGGGGCGTTCTGCTTACGCTGGCCGCGTTTGCACTGGGCACCCTTATCAATAAGGTGACAGGCAAAGCCATTTTTAACCCGCTGCTGCTGGGCAGTATCTTTGTGATCATCTTTCTGTCGGTGTGCAGCATCCCGTATGCGGACTACAAGGCCAGCGCGGCACCGGTGAACTATCTGCTGCTGCCCGCCACCGTGGCACTGGCCATTCCGCTGTATGAAAAGATCGACCTGCTGAAAGAGAACGCCGCCGCCATCATTGCGGGTATTTCGGTGGGCACGCTGGTGAGTCTTGGCAGCGCACTGGCGCTGGCCCTGGCGCTGGACCTGACCCAAGAGCAGTACGCCACCCTGCTGCCCAAGTCGGTGACCACCGCCATCAGCATGGATGTGGCCGCTGAGCTGGGCGGCATTGCCGCCCTGACCGGTGCGATCGTCATTGTTACCGGCATCGTGGGAGCGCTGCTGGCTGAGACGGTGTGCAAGATGTTCCACATCACCGACCCCATCGCCAAGGGCGTGGGTATCGGAACTTCGGCCCATGCCGTGGGCACCAGCAAAGCCCTGCAGATGGGCGAGGTGGAAGGTGCCATGAGCGGCCTTTCCATTGCGGTGGCCGGTGTGCTGACCGCAGTGCTCTGCCCGGTGTTTGTGAACCTGATCCGGTAAAGGATTTAAAATAGCCGCTCTGGCTTTTTTCAGTAGAATTTATTTATTGATCCGGGAACCTCAGTTTACAACAAAAAATGAGATAGGCAACCCCTTTCGGGGGAGTCTATCTCATTTTTTTGTTGAGGCTGTTTTTATACGCCGCTGTGTTCCCGTTCATCCTTCAGGATGGCCGTCACGCTCTGCATGGTGCTTACTGCACGATGCAGTTCTTCGTCGCCAAGCTCTGCACGCAGGCGGGCGTAACAGCGCTGCATGAACGCGCGCTCCTCCGCCATCAGTTCCACGGCCTTGCTGGTCAGCTCCACATAGGTGCGGCCGGCTTCACGGTCGGTCTTCCATGCCACAAAGCCATTGTCCTGCAGCTTTTCAACGGCCTTGGAAAGCTCTGTCACCTTCAGGCCCATCACGGCAGCAAGGTCAGCCAGATAAACCTTACTGTCCGGGTGCTGTTCAGCCTGCATCTTGATGTAATATAAGATCAGGTAATCCGCCCGCTGGATGGTGCTGAACACCTTGTCGATATCAAAATTGTGCAGGAAGAACCATTCTTCCGGGTGATGTTTTAGTTCCACGCTCATCATGCATCCTCCCTGTTATTCCCGCTCATTGCGGCGGATATATTCGTGGGTGCCGCCAAGGCTCTTGTAGGCCGGACGGATGATCTTGTTTGCGCTGAGCAGCTCTTCTATGCGGTGGGCGCTCCAGCCCATCACGCGGGCCACGGCGAACAGCGGCGTGTACAGCTCCATGGGGATGCCCAGCATATCGTACACAAAGCCGCTGTAGAAATCCACGTTGGGGCTGACGCCCTTGAAGATCTTCCGTTCCTCGGCGATGAGCTGCGGGGCCATGTGCTCGATCTTGTTGTAAAGGGCAAGGTCCTTGTCGCGGCCCTTCTCGTGGGCCAGCTGTTCCACATAGCCCTTGAACACCACCTCACGGGGGTCGCTGAGGGAGTAGACCGCGTGGCCCATGCCGTAGATCAGGCCCTTGTGGTCAAAGGCTTCGCCGTGCAGCAGCTTTTTCAGGTAGGTTTCCAGCTCCTCGTCGTCCTCCTGGTCGTGCAGATTCTCGCGGATGTTCTGCATCATCTGCATCACCATCAGGTTGGCACCGCCGTGGCGCGGGCCCTTGAGGGAGCACAGCGCCGCCGCCATGGCCGAGTAGGTATCGGTGCCGGAGGAGGTGACCACGCGGGTGGTAAAGGTGGAGTTGTTGCCGCCGCCGTGCTCGGCGTGCAGCAGCAGTGCCACATCCAGCACACGGGCTTCCAGCGGGGTGTACTGCATGTCCGGCCGCAGCATCCGCAAGAAGTTCTCGGCGGTGGAAAGCTCCGGGTCCGGCCGGTGGATGTACATGCTGCCGTCCTTCTCGTAGTGGTCATAGGCATGGTAGCTGTACACGGCCAGCATGGGGAAGATGCCGGCCAGCTGGATGCTCTGGCGCAGCACATTGGAAATTTCCAGATCACCGGCCTTGGGGTCGTAGGATGCCAGGGTCAGCACGCTGCGGGCCATGGAATTCATGATGTCGTGGCTGGGGGCCTTCATGATCACGTCACGGGTAAAATTGGTGGGCATGGTACGGCACTCGCCCAGCACCCGGCAGAACTCTTCCAGCTTTTCCGGGGTGGGCAGCTCACCGAACAGCAGCAGGTAGCCCGCCTCTTCAAAGGCAAAGCGGCTGCCGGACGACCCGCGGATCAGGTCCTTGACGTCGTAGCCGCGGTAGAGCAGCTGACCGTCGGCAGGCTTTTTTCACCCCGTCCACATACTGGAAGGCGCGGATATCCGAAATATTGGTCAGGCCCGCCAGCACGCCCTTGCCGTTTTCGTCGCGCAGGCCCGCTTTAACGCCAAACTCCTTGTACAGGTCCTTGCTGATGCGGTCGTGTTCGGCGCACAGCGGCTGCTGCTGGTCGAAGTATCCCATTACGTTCTGCAGATGATCCATTGGTAGTTGCTCCTTTCCCATTGCCGTCAGCTTGCGCTCACTTGGCAGGCCATCAGGAAGTTTTCTCTGCGAACAGCCCGGAACTTCAGTCCCGCCCTACTGCCTGTGGCAGCAGGGTACCACCCCCAGGACATTCGCTGGAGAAACTTCCTGCCGTCCTGCCCGAAAAAACCGTATTGATTCGGGACGGCATTCACTTACATTCAGAATACTCTTTAAGATTACAAAAAGGATATTTCGGTGTCAAGGTACTGTTTGTAAATAAAAAAAGAACAAAATCGGAAAGCTGCCGGGTGCGCATTTGCCCTTTAGCGCAGGGGCGGTTTTTAAGATGGTAACGCACAAATAAGGTATCTTCCAGCCGAATCTCAGGGGACTGGCAACAAATAAAGCCACGACGAAACCGCATTTGTAAACGGTTCATCGTGGCTTTTTGTCATATCGGAGTGGCGAGACTCGAACTCGCGGCCTCCTGCTCCCAAAGCAGGCGCGCTACCAACTGCGCAACACCCCGGCATCCGGCGGCACTGCTGCACCGCCGGAATATAGTATATCGTTTTTGGAGCGGTTCGTCAATAGCGGCGTGGCCCTGCCGTGCCTTTAATTAAAGGAGCGGAAGCCCTTGCCGATGATCTCGCTGGAATTGACGATGGTGATGAAGCTGTGGGGGTCGTTCTCACGCAGGAAGTTGCGCAGCTGCAGAGCCTGCCGACGGGTGAGCACGGTGACCAGCACGCTGAGCTCGTGGTGGGTGTAAGCGCCGTAGGCCTTTTCCACCGTGGCAGAACGGTTCATCTCCTTGATGATGAAGTCCAGAATGGGCTGGGGGTTGGACGTCATGATGGTGCACACCTTGCGCAGGCGGATGTTTTCAATGGCACCGTCCACCACAAAGCTCTTGCCGATCAGGCCAAGGATGCAGTAAAGGCCGGTGCCCATGCCGAACCGCCATGCCGCCGCCAGCACAATGAGGATATCGCTGACCATCAGGGCTTTGCCGATCTCCATAGAGGTATATTTTGCCAGAATCAGGGCCACAATATCCGTACCGCCGGTGGATGCACCGATGTCGAACACGATCGCCGCACCCAGAGCCGGCAGGAACACGGCGAACACCAGATCCAGCATGGCATCGCCGCTCATGGACACGTTGACGGGGTACAGCCACTCGCACACCGACACGAAAAAGGACAGGGCAAAGGACGAATAGATGGTCCAGCCCATGCTCTTGACGCCGAGGAACACGAACCCCAGCACCACCAGCACCAGGTTGATGATCCACATAAAGCCGCCCACATTGATCTTGGGGAACAGGTCGGCCAGCAGGATGGACAGGCCGGATGTGCCGCCAAAGGCGAAATGGTTGGGATTTTTAAAGTATACGATGCCGACCGCAGTCAGGATCAGGCCAAGGTTCAGCTCACCGAAGAAATTTAAATTCTTCAGCAGATTCTGCTTGCTGAACGCTTCTTTTAAACTGTTCATGGGGTTCCTCCTATTTTAAACACGGCAAAATGCGCTGTATGCCATGCAAAAATATACTCTCCTTGCACGGCGGTGTCAAGGGATAGGGAAAAAAGTTGTGGAAAACAACATGAATTGGGGATTTTTCGGATGGGAGAACTCCTTCAGTCAAAGCCTGACGGCTTTGCCAGCTCCCTCGGGGAGAGGAGCCTTTGGCAAAGAGAGAAAGCTTTACCGTACTGCCAAGGGCCCCATCTCTGGGGGCTGGCACCGAAGGTGACTGGAGGAGTTAAGCTCCCCCTCTCGGGGGAGCTGGCGAGCGTATGCGAGACTGAGAGGGGTTTTCTCTTGAAGAAATCGGCAGAATAGTGTATTATATAATATTATGGAATATATAGGCACTTTGTGCCTTTGACAGGGGGAAAACACATGGCAGATAAAAACTTTCTGACCGACATCATCGACGCTGATCTGGCCGAGGGCAAGATCAGCGAGATCCATACCCGCTTCCCGCCCGAGCCAAACGGCTACCTGCACATCGGCAGTGCCAAGGCCATCTACATCAACTGGTCCATTGCAAACCAGTACGGCGGTAAGTTCAACCTGCGTCTGGACGACACCAACCCTGCCCGCGAGGGTGAGGAGTACGTGAACAGCATCATCGAGGATCTGCACTGGCTGGGCGCCGACCCCAACGGCGGCATCTTCTACGGCAGCGACTACTTTGATAAATGCTACGAGTATGCCGAAAAGCTCATCATGGAGGGCAAGGCCTACGTGGACGACCTGACCCGCGACGAAATGCGCGAGTACCGCGGTGCCGATGCCGGCAAGCCTTCCCGTCCCTCTCCGTGGCGCGACCGCACCCCGGAAGAGAATCTTGACCTGTTCCGCCGGATGCGTGCCGGTGAGTTCCAGGAGGGCGAAAAGACCCTGCGTGCCAAGATCGATCTGGCCAGCCCCAACATGAACATGCGTGACCCGGCTATCTACCGCATCAAGTACGCCGAGCATCACCGTCAGGGCAGCAAGTGGTGCATCTACCCGATGTACGACTTCGCACACCCCATTCAGGATGCCATTGAGGGCATCACCCACAGCATGTGCAGTCTGGAGTTCGAGAACCACCGCCCGCTGTACAACTGGGTCATCGAGAACATTTTCGGCACTGCCTTCCCCAAGCAGCGCGAGTTTGCCCGCCTGAACATGACCAACACCGTCATGAGCAAGCGCTACCTGCGTGAGCTGGTGGAAATGGGCATCGTGGACGGCTGGGACGATCCCCGCATGCCCACCCTGTGCGGCCTGCGCCGCCGCGGCTACACCCCCACCTCCATTTTCACCTTTGTGCGGGAGGCCGGCATCTCCAAGTCCGACAACCTGATCGACATGCGCCAGCTGGAGGCCTGCATCCGCAGCGAGCTAGACCTGACCGCCCAGCGCCGCATCGCCGTGCTGGACCCGGTTAAGCTGATCGTGGACAACTACCCGGAGGACAAGACCGAGTACTTTGACGTGGCCAACAATCCCAACCGCGAGGCCAACGACACCACCACCCGCAAGGTGGCCTTTACCCGCGAGCTGTGGATCGAGAACGAGGACTTTGCCGAGGTGCCGCCTCCCAAGTTCAAGCGCCTGACCCTCGGCGGGGAAGTCCGCCTGATGGGTGCCTACATCGTCAAGTGCACCGGCGTGGAGAAGAATGCCGACGGCAGCATTGCCGCCATCCACTGCACCGCCGACCTCGAGACCGGCAACGGCAATCCCGCCGACGGCCGCAAGGTCAAGGGTACCATCCATTGGGTGAGTGCCGCCCATGCCGTGGATGCCGAGGTGCGCCTGTACGACAAGCTGTTCACCGAGGCCAACATGAACGCCATCCCCGAGGGCAGCGATTACAAGGACTACCTGAATCCGGAAAGCGTTGTTGTGTGCAAGGGCTGCAAGCTGGAAGAAAGCCTGAAGGACGCAAAGCCCGGTGAGAAGTTCCAGTTCGTGCGCATGGGCTACTTTACGCCGGACTCCAAGAACCCCGGCGTTTACAACCGCGTCGTCACCCTGCGCGACAGTTTCAAACCCGCAAAGTAAAAAATATATCACGTCAAAAGGGAGCATTTGATCTTTTATGAAGAAACTCACCCGGAATGTTATCATCATGGCTGTTGTCACTGTCATTATGGCAGTTGTGCTCGGCCTGTACATCAAGTACACCGGCACTGTGCCCGCTGCCGACAACGCCGCCAGCCTGACGGATGGCATCTATACGTCCAGCGCTCAGGGCTGCCTGAGTGATGTGACCGTCACCGTCACCGTCACCGGCGGCCGGGTGACCGGTGTGGAGATCGATGCATCCGGCGAGACTCCCGAACTGGGCGGCACCGCTGCTGAAACTCTGGCAGACCAGCTGACCAAGGCCGGTTCCACCAACGGTGTGGACGCTGTTTCCGGTGCGACCCTGACCAGCGATGCTGTGTTCACCGCCATGGACGACTGCCTGAGTCAGGCAGAGTAAAGACCCGAAAGACCGGCATGGCTCACAGCTCTGCCGGTCTTTTTTTTAAAAATACAGCACAAGGAGAGGGAACATTATGGGCGTATTATCCAATCTGGAACCAGCTTCGGTTTTTTATTACTTTGAGGAGATCTGCAGCATTCCGCACACCTCCCACCACGAAAAGGCACTGAGCGACTACTGCGTGCAGTTCGCCAAGGCCCACGGCCTTGCCTGCCGTCAGGACGAGATGGGCAATGTGCTCATCAAGGCACCGGCCACACCCGGATACGAGAAGGAGCCGGGCCTGATCCTGCAGGGCCATCTGGACATGGTGGGCGACAAGACCGCCGACTGCCCGCTGGATCTTGAGAAGGATGCCATCCACCCGGTCGTAGATGGCGGCTATGTGTGCGCCGAGGGCACGACCCTTGGCGGCGACGACGGCATTGCCGTGGCCTATGCGCTGGCTGTTCTGGACGCAAAGGACATTCCCCACCCTGCGCTGGAGGTCGTGCTGACCGTCTGCGAGGAGGTGGGCCTGCTGGGTGCGTCTGCCATGGATTTTTCCGACCTTGAGGGCCGCCTGCTCCTCAACATCGACTCAGAGGAAGAAGGCGTGCTCACCGCAGGCTGTGCGGGCGGACGCCGCGTCGAGTGCCATCTGCCCATCACCCGTGCGGCTGTGACCGGCACCGCCGTGAAGGCGGACATCGCGGGGCTTGCGGGAGGGCACTCCGGCACCGAGATTCACAAAGGCCGCGCCAACGCCATCGCTCTGCTGGGGCGCTGGCTGACACTGCTGACCGAAAATGGCGTGGACTACGCCGCTCTGGCACTGTCCGGCGGCGCAAAGGAGAATGTCATTCCCAAAGAAAGCAGCATCACGCTGGTGCTGCCCGCAGGCATCACCGAGGGCGTGCACACTGCTGCCGCTCAGTTCGCCGCACAGGTGCAGGCCGAATATGGCACGGCAGACCCCGCCATCTGCCTGCAGCTCACGGAACAGGGCTGCGGCGCGTTCAGCGCATTAGATGCCGATTCCACCCAGCGCCTGCGCAAGGCCCTGCTGCTGATGCCATGGGGCGTGCAGGCCATGAGCATGGATGTGCCGGGCCTTGTGGAGACCTCGCTGAATCTGGGCGTTGCCGAGATGGACGAGCAGGAAGCCATTCTGCGCTTCTCCCTGCGCAGCTCGGTGCCCTCGGCGAAGGAGCTGCTGAGCTGCAAACTGCAGACCCTGACCGAGCTGCTGGGCGGCAGCGTGCGGTTCCACGGCGACTATCCCGCTTGGACCTACGCCCGCGAAAGCGCCCTGCGCGACCGCTGCGTTGCTGTGTACGAGGCACAGTACGGTGCAAAGCCCCAGATCGTTGCCATTCATGCGGGCCTGGAATGCGGCATCCTCTCCGGCAAAATCGAAGGGCTGGACTGCATCTCCTTTGGCCCGAACCTGCTGCACGTCCACACCCCCAATGAGCGCGCCGACATTGCATCAGTGGCCCGTGTGTGGGAATACCTGAAGACTATTCTGGCTTACAAAGCATAAAACCCTCTCAGTCACAGCTTGCGCTGTGCCAGCTCCCCCGAAAGGGGGAGCTTTCTTTGTGCTGACTGTAAAGACGCAAAAAGCTCCCCCTTTCGGGGGAGCTGCTGAACGAAGTGAAGCTGAGAGGGTCAGTCCAAATACTTGATCTTGCCCGGCTCAATGCCCTTGATGCCAAGGCCCGGCTCGTTGGAAACAGTGATGTCTTTTTCGTTGAACACTGCACCGCCGAGGATGGGATCCTCGCTGCACAGCACGGGGCCGTCCAGATCCACGCGGGTGATGATCTGCTTTGCGCAGGCCAGATGCACGGCGGCATTCACGCTGATCTTGGCTTCCAGCATACAGCCGATCATGCACTCCACGCCGTACACCTCGGCAGCGGATGCGATCTTGAGGGCGTTGTACAGGCCGCCGCACTTCATCAGCTTGATGTTCACGAGGTCTGCGGCTCCCATCTGCATGATGGTCAGTGCGTCCTGCGGGGAGAACACGCTCTCGTCGGCCAGCACCGGCACATAGGAGCGCTCGGTAACATACTTCAGGCCTTCAAAATCGTGGGCCTTGACCGGCTGCTCCACGAATTCGAGATCAAGGCCCTTCTCCTGCATTCCGTTCAGGATGCGCACGGCTTCCTTGGGGGTCCAGCCCTGATTTGCGTCGATGCGGATGCAGGTCTCCTTGGGCACAGCACCGCGGATGGCGCTCAGGCGTGCAATATCCTTTTCCGGCTCCTTGCCCACCTTGACCTTCAGGCAGTCGTAGCCGCGGTCGATGGCGTTCAGGGCATCGCGCACCATCTCTTCGGGGTCGTTGACGCTGATGGTGATGTCGGTGACGATGGACTTCTTTGCGCCGCCCATCAGCTTGTACACAGGGATTTTGTACAGCTGGCCGTACAAATCCCACAGGGCCATATCCACAGCAGCCTTGGCGCTGGTGTTCTTCTGGATGCAGGCATTCAGTGCGATCATCAGGTCTTCAAAGTCGTCCACATCGCGGCCGATGATGGTCTTTGCGATATGGTCGCGGATGGCACCGATGATGGCACCGGTGGTGTCGCCGGTGATCACACCGGTGGGAGGTGCCTCACCATAACCCACAGCGCCGGTGTCGGTGTGGATCTCTACGATCACATCCTCCACGCTGCTGACCGAGCGCAGAGCCGTCTTAAAAGGCACGCGCACGCGCAGCGGCACGGAGATCAGACCGAGACGTACTTCCGTGATTTTCATGCAAAAACCTACCCCTTTCGATAAAAAAATATTGCCAGATTATGAAATCTATGGTAGTATTGTATACGAAATTGTCGATATTGTAAAGACAATTGTCCGCAAAAATTGCACAAAAAAAAGGGGATTGGGTTCATGATCACAAACGGTTTCACCTACATCGCCGTGCTGGTGTTCATTGCCGCACTGCTGGTGTGGCTGCAACGCTACACGAAGTCGAAATTCTTCGACTATGCACCACCTATCGTTCTGCTGTACCTCATTACCATGATTCTCTGCACGCTGGGTGCATGGGACATGGAGGCCACCAAGCCTGCCTACTCCGTGCTGAAAAACAACCTGCTGTATGCAATGATCTTCCTGATGCTGCTGCGCTGCGACATCCGCAAGATCATCAAGCTGGGTCCCAAGATGCTGGGCGGCTTCTTTGCCGCTTCCGTCTCCATCTCGTTGGCCTTCATTGCCACCTTCGCCATCATGAAGGGGCCCCTTGGCGCCGAAGCATGGAAGGCACTGGGCGCTCTGTGCGGCAGCTGGATGGGCGGCTCCGGCAACATGATCGCCGTGCAGGCTGCGCTGGACATCGGCGAAGCTGACATGGCCTACGCACTGGTGGTGGACTCCATCGACTACTCCATCTGGGTCATGTTCCTGCTGTGGGCCATCAATCTGGCTCCCAAGTTCAACAAGTGGGTCAAGGCCGACACCACCACGCTGGACGAAGTGTCCCGCCGTCTGGAAGAGGACGCAAAGGGCAACGAGGACAAGGCCAGCTTTGTCAACCTGATCTTCCTACTGGGTCTGGCTCTGGTGATCTCCGCCTTCGGTCAGGATATCGGCGCAGCCCTGAACAGCGCAATGCCCTTCCTAGACAAGGCCACCTGGACCGTCCTGCTCATCACGTTGTCCGGCCTGATCGGCGCTGTCACCCCCGTGGGCCGCATGGCAGGCAGCACCGAGCTGTCCAACCTGCTGCTGTACTCCGTGGTGGCATTGCTTGCCTCCCGCGCAAGCTTCCTGGAGCTGACCGATGCACCCGCATGGATCCTGGCGGGCTTTATGATCCTGGCCATCCACGGCATCATTCTGGTGTGCTGGCAAAGATCTTCCATCTGGATATGTTCACCTGCGGTGTTGCATCTCTGGCAAACATCGGCGGTTCCGCATCCGCTCCCATTCTGGCTGGTGCCTACAGCGGCGCTCTGGTGCCTGTTGGCGTTTTGATGGCTCTGATGGGCTACGTCATTGGCACGGCAGGCGGCTTGATCACCGCAAATATCATGTCTCTGCTGGCATAACAAATACTGCAAAAAAGGGGCTGTTGCATGTGCAACAGCCCCTTTTCTTATACGATTTTTTTTGCTTAGCCGCCCAGATATGCGCTGCGCACGCGCTCGTTGGTCAGCAGTTCGGCACCAGTGCCCTCCATGACTACACGGCCCGTCTCAAGGACGTAGGCACGGTCTGCCACGGAAAGAGCCATCTGTGCGTTCTGCTCCACCAGCAGGATGGTCATGCCTTCCTTGTGCACGTTCTGGATGATGTCGAAGATCTCCTGCACCAGCAGCGGCGAAAGGCCCATGGAAGGCTCGTCCAGCATCAGCATGGAAGCGTTGCTCATCAGTGCACGGCCCATAGCCAGCATCTGCTGCTCGCCGCCGGACATGGTACCGGCCAGCTGCTTGCGGCGCTCCTTCAGGCGGGGGAACAGCTCAAACACCTTTTCCTTGTTGGGTGCAATGGTGGAAGCAGGCTGGGTGTATGCACCCATGTCCAGATTTTCTTCCACGGTCATGTGCAGGAACACATGACGGCCTTCCGGCACATGGGCAAGGCCTGCTTCCACGATCTTGTGGGCGCGCATGCCCTTGATGCTGCTGCCCTTGTACAGGATGTCGCCGGTCTTGGGCTTCAGCAGGCCGGAAATGGTCTTTAAGGTGGTGGATTTGCCAGCACCGTTGGCACCGATCAGGGTGACGATCTCGCCCTGATCCACCTCGAAGGAGATGTCCTTGACGGCGTGGATGTTGCCGTAATAGACGTTGATGTTATCAACTTTCAGTAACGTATCAGCCATGGCTTAGCCCTCCTTCTTGCCCAGATAGGCTTCGATGACCTGCGGGTTGTTGCGGATCTCATCCGGCGTGCCCTTGGCGATGATGCGGCCGAAGTTCAGCACGGCAATGCCCTCGCAGATGCCCATGACCAGGCTCATATCATGCTCGATCAGCAGCACGGCGATGTTGAACTCGTCGCGGATGCGGCGGATGGTCTCGGTCAGCTCTGCGGTCTCGGAGGGGTTCATACCGGCAGCAGGCTCGTCCAGCAGCAGCAGCTTCGGGCTGGTGGCCAGTGCGCGCATGATCTCCAGACGGCGCTGTGCGCCGTAGGGCAGGCTGCCTGCCTGCACATTGGCGAGGTCTGCCATGTGGAAGATATCCAGCAGCTCCAGAGCACGCTCGGTGCACTTCTTCTCTTCCTTCCAGTAGTTGGGCAGGCGAATCAGCGAAGATGCCAGATTGTACTTCATGGACTCGTGCAGGCCCACCTTGATGTTATCGATGACGCTCAGTTCCTTGAACAGGCGGATGTTCTGGAAGGTACGGGCCACGCCCATGCGGTTGACCTGATAGGTCTTTTTGCCGGCGGTGGGCATGCCATCGATCAGGATGGAGCCGCGGGTGGGCTGGTAGACGTTGGTCAGCAGGTTGAACACGGTGGTCTTACCGGCACCGTTGGGGCCGATCAGACCGGTGATCTCGTTGCGGCCGATCATCAGGTTGAAGCCATCCACGGCGGTCAGACCGCCGAAGTCGATGCCCAGCTCACGCACGTCCAGAATGGGCTTTTTGTCCATGTCGCGGTCGGTCAAAAAGCCGCCGGAGGGCACACTGTGCAGCTTAGTCTGGTATTCACTCATGGTCCTTGCCCTCCTTTGCTTTCTTCTGGAACAGTTCGCCGTTCATGATCTTTTCCACAATGCGGCTCATGGAGAAGTCGTAGCTGCCAAGCAGGCCGCCCGGACGGAAGATCATCATGAGGACCAGCACCAGCGAGTAGACTACCATGCGGTAGCTGTCAAAGCTGCGGGTCGCCTCGGGCAGGATGGTAAGCACGGTCGCGGACAGGATAGAGCCCAGCATGGAGCCCATGCCGCCCAGAACCACCATGACCAGAATTTCGATGGACTTCATGAAGCCGAAGGTGGAGGGGTCCAGAACGCCCAGATAGCAGGCGTACAAGCCGCCGGCCAGACCGGCAAAGGCGGCAGAGAATGCAAAGGCCATGACCTTATAATAAGTAGTCTGGATGCCGCAGCTCTCGGCAGCGATCTCGTTATCGCGGATGGCCAGCACGGCACGGCCGTGGCGGCTCTTCATCATGGCGTGGATGGCAAAGCAGGTAATGACCACGCAGATGAACACATTGGCGAAGTTGGAATACTTGGGGATGTTCTTCAGGCCCTTGGCACCGTAGAACAGCTTGAAGCCCAGCACATCATCGATGTTGTTCAGGGTGATGCGGATGATCTCGCCAAAGCCCAGCGTCAGGATGGCCAGATAATCACCGGTCAGGCGCAGAGCAGGAATGCCGATCAGCACGCCGAACAGGCCCGCCACGATGCAGGCCAGCACCAGACCCACGACAAAAGCGACACCGGAGGGCAGATTGCTGTATTTCGTGAACAGGGCACAGGTGTAAGCACCCACGGCCATGAAACCGGCGTGGCCCAGCGGCAGCTGGCCCAGATAACCGGTGGCAACGTTCAGCGAGACAGCCAGAATGATGTTGATGCCCACGGTGAGAAGCACCTTGTTCTGGTAGGTGGACAGCACGTTCTGGGTGAGGAAGGACAGGCCCACGAACAGCAGAGCCACCAGCACGGCGTTCATCAGGTAGCGCACGGGCATTTTGAGCGTTTTGCGTTTGGTATTCATCTTCATGCCCTCCTTACACCTTTTCCTGAACCTTGCGGCCAAGGAAGCCGGTGGGCTTGACCAGCAGCACGATGATCAGGATCGCAAACGTGACGGCATCCTTCCATGCGGAAAGGCCGATGGCGGAAACAAAGCACTCGCACAGGCCGATGGCGATGCCGCCGATCATGGCACCGGGGATGGAACCGATGCCGCCCAGCACGGCAGCCACGAAGGCCTTCAGGCCCAGCATGGAGCCCATGGTGGGGGTCGCCTGCGGGTAGCTGCAGCAGTACAGCACCGAGCCGATACCGGCCAGTGCGGAGCCCACCGCAAAGGTAAAGGAAATGGTGCTGTTGACGTTAATGCCCATCAGACGGGCAGCGTCCATATCCTCAGACACGGCACGCATGGCCTTGCCGAGCTTAGTCTTCTGCACAAGGAAGGTGAGCACCAGCATGGACAGCACCGTGACCAGCAGGGTGATGACAGAGGTGAGGCCCAGCGGCACAGAGCCGATGCGGAAGGTCTGGTTGGTGTAGTAGGCCGGAATGACCTTTGCACCGGAACCAAGGATCAGCTCTGCAGTGTACTCCAGGAAGAAGGACACGCCGATTGCCGTAATCAGCAGGGAGATACGGGGTGCGTTGCGCAGCGGGGTGTAGGCGATCTTCTCGATCACAACGCCCAGCAGCGTGCAGGTGATGATGGTGGCGCACACAGCAGTGACCGGGCCAAGGCCCAGCTGATTCATCACGAACCAGGACATGTACGCACCAACCATAATGACATCGCCATGGGCAAAGTTCAGCAGCAGGATGATGCCGTACACCATGCTGTAACCCAGTGCGATCAGTGCATAGATGCTGCCAAGGGACAAGCCGTTGATCAGCTGGCTAAAAAACACTGTCATGGACTGATACTTCCTTTCTTTGCGGCGTTTGACACGCCTTTTGGGGAATGCACTTTTTTACCAAAAAAGCGGAGACGGCCGAGCAAAACCTGTTCCGGCGGTCTCCGCAATGGGTCTTTTATTTCTGAGTACTGCCTTCATGCCGCACACCGGTGCGCAGGATCAAAGCAGATCAGAACATTTCCTTCAGAACGGGGTTGCACCGTCGAAGCACAGGATAGCGGTCTGCTTGACGGGGTTGTGGTGCTCATCGAAGGTGAAGCCGGTGATGCCATCGATGGTGCCGCCTGCGATAGCATCGATGACGGCCTGCTTGTAGTCGTCGTCATCGCCAGCAGCCAGACCGGCATCCTCAGCAGCCTGAATGCCGTACACCACGGTCATGGCAGCATCGTAACCCAGGGGAGCGAAGCCGTTGGGGTAAGCCTCGCCGTACTCGGCCTTGTAGGCGTCCTCAAACTCGGGGTTGGAGCCCTTGGCGTAGTTTGCGCAGAAGTAGGTATCCTTCAGCTGGTCGGCAGTTGCGTAGCCTTCCAGACCATCCCAGCCGTCGCCGCCCAGGAAGGGAACTGCCAGACCGATGCTCTCAGCCTGAGCCAGGATCTGACCGACTTCCTGATAGTAGTTGGGGCAGAACACCACTTCGGGAGCCTTGCCCAGAATGGTGGTCAGCTGAGTCTTGTAGTCCACGTCGCCCTCAGAGTAGCTCTCCTGATCGACGATGGTGCCGCCCAGGCTCTCGAACTCGTTGACGAAGTTCTCTGCCAGACCCTCGTTGTAGTCAGCGCCCTTCTGGAAGATGACGGCTGCCTTGGTGTAGCCCAACCGCTGGTAAGCGTAGTCAGCCATCTTGATGCCCTGGAACGGGTCGGTGAAGGTTGCGCGGAACACATTCTCGTTCACGGTGTCGGTCTCGGCATCGTAGGTGACAGCCTCAGCGGTAGCGGAAGCGGTGACCATGGGCATGTTGTAGTCTGCGCTCTCGGCAACAACTGCCAGAGTCGGGGTGGTGGTAACGTCGCCGACCAGAGCGGTGATGCCCTGATCGCACATCTTGGTGAAGCAGGTAACAGCCTGAGTTGCATCGCCCTGCTCATCCATGGCGATGATCTCCAGCTGCTTGCCGTTGATGCCGCCCTTTTCGTTGACCTGCTTCAGGTACAGGGTTGCACCGTTGACCACGGCCTTGCCGTAAACAGAGGCATCACCGGTCAGGGGGCCCATCACGCCCACCTTGATGGTGTCGCCGGAAGCAGCGGCACCAGAAGCTGCGGTAGAGGCGGAAGCAGCAGTGCTGTTGGAAGAACCGCCGTATGCAGTCAGAACGCCGGCTGCAGCAACAACACCTGCAGCGGCCAGGAAATTACGACGAGAAATCATCTTTTTCATAGTGAATATCCTCCTTAGGAGCATTCGTGCTTCAGGATAAAAACGGAAGCAAGGCCCTCTTTCCCTCAAAGCGACCTTGCTTCGTTATCAATATTATAGACCTGTGAGCCAAAATCCGCAATTCACAAACCGTCCATACTTTCAGGGGCATTTTGTGGACTTTGTTGCCAAAATAGCCAAAAGCAATGGGTCTGTTTTGTGCACTATTTCAAATCGTTCATTTTGTTTGTTTTTGAGGTGAATACAATTCACAAGTTTCAAAAAGGGTTACAGGGTCTCCATTTCGGCATCTGCGGCGAACTCGGCCTCTGCACGTGCCTCGGCAGCTTTTGCCCTCTGCTTCCGCTTCGGCCGGAGACTCTGCAAGGACCTTGCGGATAGCGGTGAAGTAGAACACCAGCGACAGGCCGGTGCCGATGCACCAGCCAATGGGCCAGGACAGCCAGATGCCGGTGCTGCCCAGAGCTGTGCTGCTCAGCACAATGGCGATGCCCACGCGCAGGATCAGGTCGGAGAAGGTGGCGATCATAAAGCGCACCATCATGCCGCAGCCGCGCAGGATGCCGTCAGTGACCAGCTTGAGCGACACCACAAAGTAGAAGGGAGACAGGATGTGCAGGAACAGCATACCGGTGTCGATGGCCGGACCCTGGGGGTCATTCATGAACAGCAGCAGCAGCGTGCGGCCGAAGAAGAAGTACAGGAGCACGATGGGCACGCAGATGAGCCACACCAGATTGCGGCCAGCACCAAAGCCCTTGTGCACACGGTCCATCTTGCCCGCGCCCATGTTCTGGGAGGTGTAGTTGGAGATGCCGTTGCCCAGCGTGGTAAAGGAAGTGATGACCATGTTGTTCAGCTTGACGGCTGCAGAGTAGCCTGCAATGACGCTGGCACCAAAGGTGTTGATGACGCTCTGCAGGATGATGTTGCCCACCGAGATGAAGCTCTGCTGCAGGATGCTGGGGATGGCCACCACGGCGATCTTGCCCAGCATGCCCCAGGAGAACAGCACGACCTTGTTCTTAGATTTGAAGGCGCTGATGCGGCGGAACACCACCACCATGGCCAGCACGCAGCTCACACCCTGGCACAGGAAGGTGGCCCATGCCACACCGGCTACGCCCATCTTGAGACCGGCCACGAACAGGATGTCCACGCCGATGTTGGACAGGGACGAGACGGCCAGGAAGTAGAACGGCGTCTTGCTGTCACCCAGCGCCGAGAAGATGCCGGTGGCAATGTTGTAGAAGAACATGAAAGGCAGGCCCAGCACATAGATGTCCAGATACAGGGCCGAGTCCGCCAGGATCTCCTCCGGGGTGTTGATGAGCTCCAGCAGGCTGCGGCAGCCCAGCAGGCCGAACACCATCAGCACTGCACACAGCACTGCCGAGCCGATGAGGGCCGTGTACACCGAGGTTTTCATGTCATCGTATTCCTTGGCACCAAAGTAGCGCGACACGATGACCGAGCTGCCGATGTTGCAGCCGAATGCAAAGGCAATGAAGATCAGGGTGATCTCGTAGCTGTTGCCCACGGCAGCCAGGGCGTTTTCGCCAATGAACTTGCCTGCCACCAGGCTGTCGGCAATGTTGTACAGCTGCTGGAAGATAATGCTGCCGAACATGGGCAGGCAGAACTGCCACAGCACCTGTGACGGCTTGCCGACCGTCAGATCCTTATTCATATAGAAAATCCTCCTCTATCTACCATAAAGAAACATATTAAAACCAAAAACAGTATAGAGTCGTCATGACAAAAAGTAAAGAAAAATTTTAGTATATCTGCCATATGAAATTAATATGATAGGCATGATGCATCCCCGCTGCTGCCAGTGGGCAGACTGTAAAGACCAGCTGTTTCCTGCTTTGCCGGAATGTTCTGCCCCATCAGCTGCCGTTTTTTGCCCCTTAAAAAGTTTACATCCACAAACATGCGCATCGGCTCTTGCACCGGGCCGGAAAGCGTGGTAGGATACTATTGGTTAGTTAGACATAACTATCATAATTGGCCGTCACCCGTCTGCCCGCCCCGGGCAGCACAGGGAAGGAAATGATATTCAGGAGGTTTTCGAGATGAACTATCTGGAAATTGAATCCGTTGTAGGCCGCGAGATCCTGGACTCCCGCGGCAACCCCACCGTGGAAGCGGAGATCACTCTGGCCGACGGCACTGTGGCACGCGGCTGCGCACCTTCCGGCGCATCCACTGGTGAGTTTGAAGCTCTGGAGCTGCGGGACGGCGACAAGGGCCGCTATCTGGGCAAGGGCGTGACCAAGGCTGTTGAGAACATCAACACCGTCATTGCTGATGCTGTTGTGGGCATGGATGCCTCCGACATCTACGCCATCGACGCTGCCATGATCAAGGCCGACGGCACCAAAGATAAATCCAATCTGGGCGCAAACGCCATTCTGGCCGTGTCCATTGCCGCCTGCCGTGCAGCCGCTGCTTCTCTGGATATGCCGCTGTACCGCTTTCTGGGCGGTGTGAACGGCAACCGCCTGCCCGTGCCCATGATGAACATTCTGAACGGCGGCGCACACGCCACCAACACCGTGGATACGCAGGAGTTCATGATCATGCCGGTCGGCGCGCCCTCCTTCAAGGAAGCTTTGCGCTGGTGCGCGGAGGTATTCCACGCTCTGGCTTCCATCCTGAAGGCCAAGGGTCTGGCCACCTCCGTGGGCGATGAGGGCGGCTTTGCCCCCAACCTGTCCAGCGACGAGGAGACCATTGAGACCATTCTGGCCGCCATCGAAAAGGCCGGTTACGTGCCCGGCAAGGACTTCATGCTGGCTATGGATGCCGCGTCCTCCGAGTGGAAGAGCCCCAAGGGCAAGGGCTTCTACAAGCTGCCCAAGGCCGGCACCGAGTTCACCTCCAGCGAGCTGATCGCACACTGGAAGAGTCTGGTGGAAAAATACCCCATCATCTCCATCGAGGACGGCCTGGATGAAGAGGACTGGGAAGGCTGGCAGGAGATGACCCGCGAGTTGGGCGGCAAGGTCCAGCTGGTGGGCGACGACCTCTTTGTGACCAACACCGAGCGTCTGGCCAAGGGCATCGGGCTGGGTGCAGGCAACGCCATTCTGATCAAGCTGAACCAGATCGGCTCTGTTTCCGAGACGCTGGAGGCCATCAAGATGGCCCACAAGGCCGGTTACACCGCCATCAGCTCTCACCGCTCCGGCGAGACCGAGGACACCACCATTGCCGATCTGGCCGTGGCGCTGAACACCTGCCAGATCAAGACCGGTGCTCCCAGCCGTACCGAGCGTGTTGCAAAGTACAACCAGCTGCTGCGCATTGAGGAGCAGCTGGGCGGCAGCGCCGTTTACCCCGGCATGGCAGCTTTCAACGTAAAGCGCTGAAACTGGTGAAAACCAATTGCTCTTCCGGCACCCGTACTGCTTTTGCAGCGGCACGGGTGCCGTTTTGTTTTCTCCCAATTTTTTCCTGCAATCCGCTGCTCTGCCCAGCCGTATTCCATGCATGCCGGGCATTTTGTCCCGAAATTGCAAAAAAGGAGCAAAACATTCATGTTATCTACTCTGATCTCTCTGTACAAGCTGCTGGGCACCGGCGAGTTTGTAAAAGTGCTGCTGATCCTGCTGAAGGGGCTTTTCGGCTGATGCAAAGCCGCCCTTCTCACTGCGGAAACGGGACTGCCTTACCGGCGGTCTCTTTTTTGCCTTCTCACTTTACTTTCTTAAAAAAATATGCCATAATGAAACCAGTATTTTCCGGTTCAAAAGCCGTGCCCTGTACTGGGAAATCAGGGCCAGAATCCAACAGAAGAGGGGTTTTTTGTTATGAGCAAAACCATCATCCCGGCAAACTATACGCCCGCGCTGAACCTGTACGACACGCAGCGCGCCATTGGTACGGTCAAGCGTCTGTTTGCCGACACCCTGTGCGCCACACTGAACCTGTACCGCGTGTCTGCTCCGCTGTTTCTGGAAGCATCCACCGGTCTGAACGACGACCTGAACGGTGTCGAGCGCAAGGTCACCTTTGATATCAAGGAAAGCGGCATTGAGGCACAGGTGGTGCAGTCACTGGCAAAGTGGAAGCGCAAGGCCCTGAAGGACTACGATTTCCGTGTGGGCAAGGGCCTGTACTGCGATATGAACGCCATCCGCCGCGACGAAGAGCTGGACAACCTGCACTCCATCTATGTGGACCAGTGGGACTGGGAAAAGGTGATCCGTCTGGAAGACCGCAACGAGGCTTACCTCAAGAGCGTGGTGCGCTCCATCGTGTCCGCTGTCTGCGCCACCGAGATGAACCTGCACGCCATGTTCCCCCAGCTGCAGGAGCTGCCGCTGCACAGCCCCAACGTCACCTTCATCACCACGCAGGAGCTGGAGGACCAGTACCCGGACCTGACCCCGAAGGAGCGTGAGAACGCCTTTGTGAAGGAGCACGGCACCACCTTCCTGATGAAGATCGGCGCTCCGCTGAAGAGCGGTAAGCCCCATGACGGCCGTGCCCCCGACTATGACGACTGGGATCTGAACGGCGACCTGCTGTTCTGGAACGACCCGCTGCAGTGCAGCTATGAGCTGAGCAGCATGGGCATCCGCGTCAGCCCTGAAAGCATGGACAAGCAGCTGACCATGGCTGGCTGCGACGACCGCCGCGCCCTGCCCTTCCACAAGGCCGTACTGAACGGTGAGCTGCCTTACTCCATCGGCGGCGGCATCGGCCAGAGCCGCCTGTGCATGCTGCTGCTGGGCAGCGCCCACAT
>VOFD01001995.1_pt1 | contig 62124 bp, 69 predicted proteins | sample 5384101 | NCBI WGS metagenome assembly VOFD01 (sample SAMN12384723, study PRJNA508395) | human gut metagenome | isolation source: healthy gut C | host: Homo sapiens
ATCTGCTCAATACATTCCTCACGAAGTGTGATTCTTCCCACGTGGTGATAATATTCCGCCTTAAAAATCAGCGCCGAGAGCCGCTCGATCTTCTGCATGTGCTCCCAGCAGACCTGATCCAGATAATCCATCTGTGCCTGCACGCGTTCATTCTGTTCCCGCTGCATAAAGCACCGCCCCAGACAGACCGCTACACAGCTCATCAGCCCGTAATAATTCGGGGTCTCCGGATATGCCTTGATATCGGAGGAGACTTTTTTCAAAATATCTCTGCGCCTCATTCCACTGTTCGTTGCCCAGATAGAGGGTTCCGAGATTCAAGTTGATGACGTTTTCTTCGTTCGCCAGCTTATATTTTTTTACAATAACCGAGTCCGGTCAGATAGTAATCCAGCGCAATCGGCGTATTTCCACGGTTCAAAAAGGCAATCGCAAGGATATTATAAGCCCTGGCAACCATGTCCCACTGCTCCGCCTGATCCAGATAGGTGATAGCTCTGGTAATGGTCTTAAGAAGCTGCTCGCCCTCATTGAGCACATAGTAGGTCTCGCCCGCATAATAGTAGGCAAACCCCAGAAGCTTTGGATCCCCCGTCTGTTTTGCATATTGTTCGATATCCGCACAGTATTTCAATGTTTTCTCGGCATCGGCGCCGCGGTTCTGCATCACTCCGTCCACCCACGCCATCACAGCTTTACTGTATTCCTTGAATTCCATGTACCGATTCCTCCCTTATCTCTTGTTTCATTATAATGAAGAAATCCAACATATTCAAGAACCGGTGTCTTCCTTTTACAAACTAGCTCTGAAAAAAATGCTACCGGATCGACAGGCTGTCCGTCTTTTTGCAGCGCAAAATACAGATTGCTGCCCTCCACCGAATAATATTTCGTCGGCTCTGCCACGTAGCCCAGCACATGGCCGGATTCCACATAATCACCCACCGCAAAGTTCGGCTCCTTTAACTGTCCGTAGATCGCGCGGTAGCCGTCACCCAGATCGACCGTCATCGTACAGCCAGTCTCCTCGTTGTTGGAGAGACCGATGACTTTTCCCTTTGCGACGGAATATACCTTATTGTTGACCTCTCCCGCGATAATCACCGCCGGATTGTATTTGTACTGGTCCAGCGTCGCAAAGTATATGGTAGAATCCATGCTGTAATTTAAGATCACATTTCCCTCCATCGGCCAGAGCATGCCGTCCTCCGGATCAAAATGAAGGGCATTGACCCCTGCTCCCGTCTCTGCGGTCTCATTCTCCGCTTCTTTTTTTCCACCTGCGCCACTTCCGTACTCTCTGTCGTCTCTGCCGCTTTCTGCTCCAGCTTTTCCGTCTCCGCGGTCTGCTCCGGCGGAATAACTGCGGATGCCTGTGCTGTCTGTTCCGTACTTTCCGTCGCAGCGACAAGTCCGGCTTCCTCCGGTGTGTTTTCCTGTGCCAGTTCTTCCTCCAGCTGTTCGCGCTGCTGTTGTTCATGATCGCTGTAAATTACCGTGGTCGCAACTGCTGCCGCAATCACAATCGCCCCCGCAATCACATATTGTTTACGCCCGAGGAATGCCCAAAATCTGCTTTTTCTCATTTTTTTCACCATCCATATTATTTATTTTTATTCCTATTGTTCCCCTGCACGGATGGTTTATGCAGAGCGCCGCCTATTTTATCTGATCTGCTGTCACAAGCGTTGTTCCCGGAAAAAATATTGTAAAATCTCCTCATAAGAGGTTCCTTCCTGCGCCATCGCGCGCGCCTCATTCTGGCTCAGGCCGTACCCGTGTCCCAGTCCCCTTGTCACGATCCGCACATTTTCCCCCAGCTGCGTGATCGTAAAACACGCGGAGTTCCAGCCCATCGCCTCACGGAGTGCTTCCCCGGTGCAGGCATATTCCCCCAGCATAACCTGCTGTACATAGCCCGCCGCATCCCGCTCTGTAACCTGGATCTCAGACACCGCGGACACGTCTGCCTCCGGAATGCTCCACACACTGCTTTAAAATGTCCGTTTCCTCACAATAAATAACCGAGAGCGTACCCTCCGCCGTCAGATCCGCCGAACACTCCACCGCAGGAAGATACGGCACCGCCGCTTCCGCCGACCGGCTCATATCTCTCGTACTTCCTGCACTGATCGCATGATATGCAGCATACGCATAGCCGCCGTTCCAGGAGAGCACCTGCCCACTCGTCTCCTCCACGCACGTCTCAAGCCGTTCCATGGCCTTTTCATATGTTTCCCCAGCGCCTGCCTTAATTCTTCCTCCGAAAAAAGCAGCCGGCTGTTCCTCCCCCTCTCGCCGCGGCATCGTACAGTGTTGTCCGCGCAATCACGCACTGCGCCATAAGCGCCGCATCCTCCGCGTCCGCACGGATCTCCTTCGCCAGAATAAAAAGGCAGCTGTTCTTCCAGTTCCTCCCCGCCCTCTCTTTCTGCCGTCTCCGTTATCGCGTTGTACGTGCCGTATATCACTTCCTCCAGTCGCATACGCTGACATATTATCGTAACAAAAAGCGGCAATAATATGCCGATCAGCGCGAAAGTAAGCATTCTATCAATATAGTATTTCCATTTTTTCCGCATGAAAAAAATCTCCTTGTCCATTATTATATGAACCAAGGAGATCTTCCATTCCTGCAAAGCCGCGGCACTAGTTCAGACTCTGCATAATCCCAAATGTCAGTGAAAAAACTTTATAAAACGAATAGAAAAAGTATGCCACGGTCACTCCACTGTAAGCGATGGTATAGATGATCGGGAACGTCATTTTTTCTCTTAAGCACATGTGCTCTCCAGATGTAATAGCCCGGTCTTAAGAAAATCGCAAACAACACCAGACCGGTGATCTTGTATTTCTGATTGCTGATTTTTATAATATCCAGAATCAACAGCACAAGCATCGCCACAAACAGCAGATTGGAAAACATGGAAAGCATCTGCACCGGGCTGCCAAGGCTCACGGATCCGTCGAGATAAGCGTCTATTCCTTCCCCTGCCATCGCATTCCATGTCGCGCCAAATACCACAAAATTGATAATAATCTGCGCCATAAAGATCACCAGGAGAATATTGCACAGAACATCGGATACCGGTCCGTGCTGCTCCTGCGGATACGGATTGCCCTGCCAGTTTCCGTAATTCGGCTGCTGATACGGGTTCTGACCGTTTCCGTAATTCGGCTGCTGATATGCATTCTGGCTGTTTCCGTAATTCGGCTGTTGATTCATGTTCTGTGCATTTCCGTAATCCGGCTGCTGATATGCATTCTGGCTGTTTCCGTAATTCGGCTGTTGATACGGGTTCTGACCGCTTCCGTAATTCGGCTGTTGCGGCGCGTTCTGCCGGTTCTGATACATTTTCGTATCCTCACCGTATGTTCTGGGCGCCTCGGTCCCGTTCCATCCATTCTGATTGTTCTGCTGTCCATCCATTGTCTGTTTCCCCTATTCTCTCTATACCTGCTGCTTCATTCTGCGTCCGATAATATTCGAGAGCGCCGCAAACTGTTCCAATGTAAGCGCCTCTCCACGGATGGTCACCGGCACGCCAAGCTCCTCAATGCTTTCCTGAATCACTTCCTTGGAGAGATGAATCTCCGGCGAATTATTCAGACCGTTCGCAAGCGTCTTGCGTCTCTGGTTAAAAAGATGCCTGGATCAGCCGGAACATCAGCTTTTCATCCTCCACCTGCACCGGCACGGTCTCATGACGCGTCAGCCTTATCACCGCGCTGCCGACATTCGGCCGCGGCATAAAGCAGTTCGGCGGCACGTTGGCGATAATCTCCGGCTTTGCATAATACTGCACCGCCAGCGAGAGCGCACCGTAATCCTTCGTCCCCGGTCCGACCTGCATCCTGTCTGCGACTTCCTTCTGCACCATGATCGTAATGCTGTCAATCGGCACATGGCTCTCAAACAGCCCCATGATAATCGGCGTAGTAATATAATACGGAAGATTTGCCACCACCTTGATCGGTTTCCCGGCATGCTTCTCCTCCGCGAGCTTTACAATATCCAGCTTCAAAATGTCCTCATTGATAACCGTCACATTGTCATAAGCGCTAAGCGTGTCCGCCAGAATCGGGATCAGGTTCTGATCGATCTCCACCGCCGTCACCTCTCTGGCATTTTCACACAGATACTGGGTCATCGTGCCGATGCCCGGTCCGATCTCCAGCACAAAGTCATCCTTCGTAATGCCCGCCGCCTCAATAATGCGCTCGAGCACATGGGTATCAATGAGAAAATTCTGTCCGAACTTTTTCTGAAAATTAAAATGATACTTCTGCAGAACCGCTATGGTGTTCTGCGGGATTCCTAACGTTGCCATGCTTCCAGCACCTCATCATACAGTCTGTCCAGAAACTCTGCATAGAGCGCGCGAAACGTCTCGTGAAACGTCTGCGCCACCGATGCATCTCCTTTTCCGGTAAGCTTTGACTCCTCGTAGAGCGCGAACGCCGTCTCGTAAAGCTCCGGATTCTTATCGTAAAAAACTTCCGTCAGTCCGTCCTCAAATGTAAACTGTGCCTCCTGCGAGAGATTTTCCTTAAAATCTTCCCGTGAGATCAGCCCCTTCTCCTCGTAATCCGAGAGGTAGATGTGACCGTCCGCGGACTTCACAAAATCCGTGAACGCCTCGCGCACATCCTCGTATGTCACCGGCTGATAATTCTCGTTCCAGTATTTGTCAAATGTTTCCCGATCCGGGAACTGCTCAAAAAATATCTGTATCCATCTTTCTCCATTCCAAAAGCCCGCCCGGGGGCTTCTATCTGTACGACTCCGCTCTGGCAAATGTCACGTCTTCGCAGTGCTCGTCCAGGAAATCATAGATTTCCCGGACTGACGGGCCTTCGCCCTATCATCCGTCTAAAGTCTCCGATGCCCGCTCCGGCAAATGTCACGTCTTCGCAGTGCTCGTCCAGGAAATCATAGATTTCCCGGACTAACGGGCCTTCGCCCTATCATCCGCAACAGTCGCGATATATAGCCTGCAAGCAGGCATATCTCGTGACTGTCACGTCTGGCACTGCTCATTGCTTACGTACATTATACCATATACCCACTGTCCAAGTGAACCATAATCTTTCTCGAACAAATATTCGATTTTATCTTGCTTTTGCCGAACATATGTGCTATTCTTTAACCGAACATTTGTTTTGCCAGGAGGTGCTTTCACATGAACATTCAGCAGAATCTCTCCCTCATGGAGAAGCTTGCCATCCTTACCGATGCCGCGAAGTACGACGTGGCATGTACCTCAAGCGGCGCCGACCGCAGGGGAGATGGCAGGCACATGGGGAATTGTCTGGCTCCCGGCGTGTGCCATGCATTTGCTGCAGACGGAAGATGCATCTCCCTGCTCAAGATCCTGTTCACCAACGAGTGTATTTTTAACTGTGCCTACTGCCAGAACAACTGCAACTCCGACGTCCCCCGCGCCTCCTTTACCCCGGATGAGATCTGTACGCTCACCATGGAATTCTACCGGCGCAATTATATCGAGGGTCTGTTCTTAAGTTCCGGCATCCTCATCAGTCCGAATTACACCATGGATCTGATTTACCAGACGCTCTACCGGCTCCGTACCGTCCATCACTTCAACGGCTACATCCACGTAAAAGCGATCCCCGGCGCTGACCCGGCACTGATTGAAAAGGCAGGATTTCTTGCGGACCGCATGAGCATCAATCTTGAGCTTCCCACGGCAAACGGGCTGAAACAGCTTGCTCCCTGCAAATCAAGACACACGATTCTCTCCCCCATGCGCCAGATCCAGAATGGCATCACGGAGAACCAGAATGAACTGATGGTCTACCGCAAAGCGCCGAAGTTTGTGCCCGCCGGGCAGAGCACACAGATGATTATCGGTGCTACCCCGGAGAACGACTATCAGATTATGCGTGTGTCCGAGGCACTCTATGAGAAGTTTCATCTGAAGCGCGTTTTCTACTCTGCGTTCATCAATGTCAACGGCGATTCGTCACTGCCGGTGCTCCCCGGCGGACCTCCGCTGCTGCGCGAGCACCGCCTGTACCAGGCAGACTGGCTGCTGCGCTATTACCGCTTTCATGTGGATGAACTTCTGTCGGAAGACCGCCCGAATTTTAATATTTATCTGGATCCCAAGTGTGACTGGGCATTGCGTCATCTCGACACATTTCCGGTCGAGATCAACCGCGCCAGTTATCAGACTCTTCTGCGCGTACCCGGAATCGGATACAAGTCCGCCCAGCGGATCGTCGCCGCCAGACGGGATACCGCGCTCACCTATGACGATCTGAAAAAGATCGGCGTTGTGCTAAAGCGCGCCCTGTATTTCATCACCTGTTCCGGCCGGATGATGTACCGCACGAAGCTCGACGAGGACTATATCTGCTCTCATCTCATGGCAGACCACACGCAGGTTCCAACGGAGCTCCGCAACAGCGGTTATCAGCAGTTGTCGCTGTTTGACACCGGGCTTGCCCTGTGAGCCACCGCCCTGATTACACATAGAAAAGAGGTATTTTACATGTATGTATTTATCTGTGAGGACAGTCTTGAAGGTATCTTTACCGGTGTCTATGACGCCTGCGCAAGCCGGCTCGGTCACCGCAATATCCGGCTTGCCACCGGAGAACCGGAGAATTACGAGCTTTTTTCCGAATATATTCACGTAACTCCTTCCGCGGATAAGACCGGCAAGGTGATCCGCACCATCACGTCCCGTTTCGGCATGCAGTTCTATGAGTCGATCTATCAGGCAGCAATGTCCGGCGAGCCATCCTCCGGCAGGAAGATGGACAAGGCAGACGCCATCTATGAGACCATCCTCCTCGCACTCGCAAGCGGAGACGGTCAGAAAGTGCTTCTTTCCTTAGGCGAACCGTGTGTCTACCGGAGTTTTTGAGCTCTGCCGGGCGACCAACCGCGAAGCCTGCCATCATCTCGAATTTCTGCGCTTCTCCGAGCTTGAGAACGGCGTTCTCTTTGCCACGATCCATCCGAAGGACAATGTCCTTCCCTATCTGGCAGAGCATTTCACCGACCGTCTGCCCTCCGAGAACTTTATGATCCACGACGCCACACCTCAGTCTGTCGCGGTGCACAAAGCGCTTTCCAGCTACATTCTCACAGATGCCGCAGATCTGGATCTGGAGAAAGTCAGCCGGTATTCCTCCGACGAGGAAGCCTTCCGGCAGCTCTGGCTGACCTTTTTGATCACATTGCCATAGAATCCCGCAAAAATCCGGGCTTGCAGATGCAGTTAATCCCGAAGCGCTATTGGGCAGACACCCCGGAATATTCCCGCTTCTGCTGATTCGGGCAGACACCTACCGGACGCCGAATACACGGCAGGCATTTTCCCAGGTCGTCTGCTCCACCTCCTGCACAGAGACGCCTTTGATCTCCGCAATCCTGGCAGCCACATAAGAGAGGTTGGAGGAATCGTTGCGGGTTCCCCGGTGCGGCTCGGGCGCCATATACGGGCAGTCCGTCTCCAGCAGAATGTGTTCCAGAGAGATCTGCTCCACCGTCTGCCTGAGTTTCTTTGCATTTTTAAAGGTAACCACACCGCCCACACCAATGCAGTATCCCATCTTCACGTACTCTTTTGCCTGCTCCGGCGAATACGAGTAACAGTGAATGACACCGGATGTTCCCGGAATCTTCCGGTCTCTTTTAAGATCCGCATGGTATCCTCCGCCGCGTCACGCGAGTGGATAATTACCGGGAGATCCGTCTCCCCGGCAAGTGCAAGCTGACGCACGAACCATTCCCGCTGCGCCGCCTGCACCTCCGGCTCTTTGTCCCAGTAATAATCCAGACCGATCTCTCCCACCGCTACCGTCTTCGGATGTGCCGTCTGCTCCTTGAGCCAGGAATATGTCTCCTCGTTCAGCCCGTCAATATCGCTCGGATGCACACCCACGGCGGCATAGATGTAATCATACGCCTCCGCCAACGCGAGCGTCGTCCTCGTCGTCTCAATGGACGCGCCGACGTTAATCACCCTCCCGATTCCCTTTTCCGGGAGCCCAGCTAATAATTGCCCTCTATCCTCATTAAATACTTCATCATCATAATGTGCATGTGTCTCAAATATCATTGTTTTCCTCATCTTCCCTGTTGCTGCATTGCCGTCTCTTTCATGTCGCTGTCTGTCGGCACAGCTTCTGTGCGATTGCTGTACCGCCGGCTCAGCCGCAGTTCTTATAATAAAAGACTGCCAGCTGTGTGCGGTCTCGTAACTTTAATTTATCCAGTATGGTGCTGATATAATTGCGCACCGTACCCTCGCTCAAATACAATTTTTCTGCAATCTCCCGGTTGCTTAAGCCTTCTGCCACCAGTTCAATAATGCCCTGCTCCTTCTCACTGATGTCGTAATCATGATAGGAAAAGCTGCCTTTTCCTGCCAGAAGCACCGGAATTTTTCCCATAATCTGTCCGCCGAATACACTCTGCCCGCCGTAGACAGCCTTGAGTGCCGGAACGATCGACTCAAAGTCCTGTTTCAGCAGATACCCCTTCGCTCCCATATTCAGTGCCTTTACAATGTATTCGTCATCGGAAAAGGTTGTCAAAAACAAAATTTTTGCCGCTTGATCTTCTTTTTTAAGATACATTCAGCTGCATCCAATCCGGACATTCCCTGCATGCGGATATCCATCAGCAGAATATCAGGATGCTGCTCCCGATAAAGCCGGATGGCGTCATCTCCCGCCTCTCCAAGACCCACGACCGTAATCTCCCCGTCAGCTTCCAGAATCGTTTTTAGGGATACTGCCACCAGTTTATCATCATCAACCACCAGAACTCTTTTTTTCTCTCCCAGCCTTCATTACCGTATCTACATTTTATCCCTCTTGGGAATCGAAATAAAGATCACAAATCCCTTTTTCCGTATGAATCCGGAAGGTTCCGCCCAGTGCCTGCACGCGCTCCTTCATATTAGAAAGACCAATCCCTTCCTTTCCGTCCATACGGACGACCTCTTCCTCCCACAATGGTCCGCTCTGTCCCTTTCGTCCCACCGTTCCGTTGTCCTCAACGGTCATCTGATAGAACGCCGGGTGCTCCCGCAAAATCACGGAGATCTTATCCGCATCGGAGTGTTTTGCAATATTCGACATGGCTTCTTTTACCGCTGTGATAAAGCAGTACTTTACATTGCGTGGAATCTCCGGAGACATATCGTAATCAACCGTGAGCTGATAGTGCTCCTTCATCTCACGGGTCGCCTCCGCAATGGACTGCCGCAGATCAATGGACTCATCGTGCAGATCGTGCACGCTCTCACGGATACTGTTCATCGCCTGATTTAACGTCTCCCCCACCCCGGCGAGCTGTCCGTGCAGCGGCTCCTCCTTATGAATCGTAATCAGTGCCCCCATCTGCAGAATACTTCTTGAAAGCATATGCCCCACATTATCATGAATCTCTCTTGCAATGCGGTTGCGCTCCCGCAATGTCGCAAGGTAGATCTCATAATCCTGTTTTTCCATCAGGTTCTTGTTTTTTCCTGCAGCACCAGATTCAATTCCGTGCTGGTATCCCGAAGACGGATCATCTCCTGTTCCAGATACAGAATTCTGCCCGTTCTGCACGCCAGCAATATCGCAGCCACGATCAGCATACCGTCCGCCGCCCACAAAAAGGGCTGCCGGATAATCTGTTCCCGATAGAAAAAAGCGAGCCCCGGAACACTCAAGAACCAGAGCCGCATCTCCTTTTTTTCCGCACAGTCATACAGAAGAACCGGCACGAAAAAACAGAGTTCCGGCAGGATAAAGCAGACCGCAAACATCCCCGCAAGGCACACACAATGCCATCGTCTGTTGTCCACACAGCTGCCATATGCCGCCGCAGTCATCGCCAACAGCAACGCTATGACCGGCGCTGCAAGCCTTCCCGACTGTCCCGCCATAAGCAGACCGCCGGCAAGCAACAGTCCTTTATCCACAATCCGCTTCATTCTACCCTCTCCTGTCCACATATGCCGCCATATTTCCGGGATATCTTCCACTTTCCCGCACACGTTATGATAACCATATCATCATTACAGGGCTGCCGCCACATCTTTTTGAAAAATAAGAGATTTATGACATTTGTCACATCAAACATCTGACGCTGCTCACTGGTACCGCCGGGCGTCACCCGCTATACTGTAATTACCATCAAATGAGGAGGATTTGTTATGTCAGTACCTGTTGTAGAAATAGAAAATCTGGTAAAACGCTATCAGGAGCTTGTCGCCCTCGATCACTTCAATCTCACAATTGAGGAAGGTGAGATCTTCGGTCTGCTTGGACCAAACGGCTCCGGAAAGACGACAACCATCAACTGCATCCTTGCACTGCTTGCCTTTGACAAGGGAACCGTCCGGGTCTTCGGTCGGGAAATGCGGCCGGACAGCTACGATCTGAAACGTCAGATCGGCGTTGTCATGCAAAATGTCGCTGTCTTTCAGGAATTGACCGTCTATGAAAACATTGATTATTTCTGTGGTCTGTATATCCGCGACAAAGCGCTCCGGCGCCAGTATGTGGAAGATGCCATCGATTTTGTCGGTCTCAACGATTTCCGCAAATTTTATCCGAAAAAGCTTTCCGGTGGTCTGCTGCGCCGTCTGAATATCGCGTGCGGAATTGCCCACAAGCCAAAGCTCATCATTCTCGACGAGCCGACTGTGGCGGTTGACCCACAGAGCCGCAATAAAACTCTGGAGGGAATCCAGGAGTTAAACCGCAATGGCGCCACGATCATTTACACTTCCCACTATATGGAGGAGGTGGAGCAGATCTGTACCCGGATCGCAATTATGGACAAAGGCAAAAATCTTGCCATTGGAACCACGGAAGAGTTAAAACGAATGATCAAAAAGAGCGAGATCATCTCGATTGATATTCTGGATCTTCTTCCTGCGCAGATTGCAGCGATCCGTGACATAAAGCACGTCTATGAGGTGACCTTTGAACATCACTGCTTAAAAGTGCTGTGCAGCGGCGGTTCCCACAATCTGCCGCACATTCTGAACTATCTGCAGGAACAGAATGTGTCTTTCGGAAGAGTCTATTCCGAACTTCCGACCTTAAATGACGTCTTTCTGGAAATTACCGGAAAAGAACTTCGTGATTAGGAGGTACCACCATGTTTTTTCATACGATGAAATATACACTGCTTAATCTGCTGCGGGATAAAGGTCAGGTATTCTGGTGTGTCGCTTTTCCACTTCTGCTCGGAACGATGTTCCATTTTGCATTCGGCGGACTGGGAAGTGGCGAAAGTTTTTCCGCCATCCCGGTTGCAGTTGTGATGCAAGAGGAATCCTCCGAGCTGCGCTCCATGTTTGATTCCTGTCCAAACCCGGCGAAGATCAGTTCCTTGAAGTTACCTATGCTTCCGCTGCGGATGCCAGTGAACTGCTGAAAGCAAAAGAAGTCTACGGCATCATTACCGCTGATCTGCCAACCGTTTCCGATTATAGAAATGCCGCATCCGCCAAGGATGTTTCCACGTATCCTCTATCGCTGACACTCTCCGCAGAGATGACTTCCGATCCTCTGTACCAGAGTATTTTAAGTGTGCTTGTGGATCGTTTCAACATAGAATACAGTGCCATCGCCCAGGCCGCAATGAAAGATCCCACGAAGCTTCCGGCACTGCTTGATGCGGTTTCTACGGAAGTCAGCTATATCCGGCACGAATCCCTTGGTGCCGGCTCCGTGGATGAATCCCTTTACTTACTTTTTTCAATCTGATTGCCATGACCTGCCTCTATGCTGCCATGATCGGCAACACGCTCGCCATCTCCAATCAGGCAAATCTGTCAGATCTGGGTGCCAGACGCAATGTCTCGCCGGTTCCCCGGCTGCTTGCCACCCTCGGTGATCTGACCGGAGCTCTGATTTTTGAGTTTTCCTCCTTGCTGATCACCATTGCCTATCTGACACTGGTTCTTAAGGTTGATTTCGGAAACCATCTCGGCGGTGTGGCGCTGACCTGCCTCTGCGGTTGTCTTGCCGGGCTGAGTCTGGGATTTCTGGTCGGTTGTATCGGGCAGTTTTCCAAAGAGACCAAGTTTGGTTTCCTGATGGCTGCAATTATGATCTGCTGCTTTTTAAGCGGTCTGATGATCGGAAACATGCGTGCACTTGTGGAAGATTTCTGCCCGCTGCTCAACCGCATCAATCCTGCAGCTCTCATCTCCGATGCGCTGTATTCACTCGTCGTGTACCCATCCTACACACGGTTTTTTACAAATATCGCAGGACTTCTGTTACTCTCGGCACTTTTCTGTCTCGGCGGTCTTGCACTGGTAAGGAGGAAAAAAATATGCCAGTCTTTAAAGCATTTTTCGCAATCGCAAAAAAACGGCGAAATGCCGCATTGATCTATTTGGGCATCTATGCGGTGATTACCCTGCTGCTGTCGGCACTCTCGCAGGATTCCATCAACGAGAACTTCAAAGCCAGCCAGCGCTCTATCGCCATTACAGATGAAGACAACACGGATGCAAGCCGCGCTCTGTGCGATTACCTCGCATCCATCCACCAGGTAACAACACCGGAGCCTGGAGAGGACACCGCACTGTTAGATGCAATCTACTACCGCACGCTCAACTATGCCATGGTCATCCCGGAAGGATTTGAAGACCGGGTGCTCGCCGGCGAGACCAAAGACCTTGTCTCCTCCCTGACAATTCCGGGAAGCAGCAGCAGCCAGTACGTGGACAACCAGATTACGCAGTATGTGCAGGCACTGCAGCTCTACCTGGCGGGCGGTGACACCATTGCCGAGGCCATCGACCATACGGATCATACCATTTCCGACCTTCCCAAAGTCTCCGTCACATCTTTTCAGATGTCCGACGCCGACACCAACAGCATGGTTTTTTATTTTTTCCAGTATCTTCCGTATATCTTTCTGGCAATCCTGTTCGCCGGCATGGCTCCGATTCTGGTTACCTTAAACAGCCGCGACATGAAAGCCCGGACGGCGTGCTCCGCTCTTCCCGGAAGAACACGTACTCTTGCCATGGCATCCGGCTGTCTCCTGTACAGTCTCGGCATCTGGCTGCTCTTTCTGCTGCTTGGTCTCGTATTCTACCAGAAAGCCATGCTGCAGCCGTATGTCGGCTATGCAATCTTAAACAGCCTCGCTTTCCTGTTTTTTACGGCTGCACTCTCCCTGCTCATCTCGACGTTCTCGCCGGATGACAACGTATTAAATATGCTGGCAAATATCGTCGGTCTGTCCATGTCCTTTCTCTGCGGTGTCTTTGTCCCGCAGTCCATGCTCTCCGGTTCCGTACTTGCCGTAGGACGTTTCCTTCCCGCCTACTGGTACATCCGCGCCAACAATATGCTGGCGGGCTTCGGAAAGGAAGTCTTCGACCTGGGCTTTTACTGGAAATGCATCGGCATCCAGTTCCTCTTTGCCGCCGCCATGTTCGCCCTGACTGCTGTCGCAGCGAGACAGAGAAAGGGGCTGTCGCTTTAAGCGAACCGCCCCTTCTGAACTAATACGTAATATACGAAAAACATATGCCCTTCGGTTTCAGATGGAATTCATCTGGAAATTCGGATCAAAAAATGCTGCATTTCTAACCCGCCGGTTTTTGCATCTGCGATGATCCGTGTTTTCAAGTTTTGAACACTCCACGGGTGTGTCCGCAACCCGCAGACAATTTTAGGATTCTCGTGTGTCCCTTGTGGCACCAGACAACAGATGGCATAAATGCCATCTTTATGTCGAGCAAAACATAACCGCGCGAACCGAAACTCGCCGTCTTCTGCCATGACTTTAATAGCAGAAGACGGCGAGTTTCGATTCGCGCGGTTTTTATATTGTCTGTGAAGCAGTGCCGCTAGGGACACTAGGGGAATCCGCTCATTGTCTGCGGTTTGTCGGACACATTCCGTGGAGTGTCAAAACGTGGAAGAGACACGGAATCCGATGCAAAAAATCCGGCAGGAAGAAATGCTCACATTTTTCTCCAACGAATGTTCCATCTGCATTTCCATCTGAAATCGAACGGCATGATCTTTTTTCTCCTATTACTTAGCACATCAAAAGGGGCTGCCCGCTTAAAGCATCCAGCCCCTTTCGTCTGTTTCTCACACTGACACATCCACAGATGCGCCGGCAGCGGCTGGCGCTGTGTCCGATGCAGTTCCCGCTCCTGTACCTGCCGGCACGGCTCCCGCGGTCGCAGCTGCAAGAGTTCCTCCGTCGGTAAGTGACATCTCCGCTTCCACTTCCGCCTCTGCCTCCGCTTCGGTCTGATTCTGTGCCATCATCCCAAGTTCCGCCATCGACATTGCGGCATCACTGATATCCAGCGTAAATCCGCTGTCCTCACAATAAGAACTGCCGCCGCCAAAGCCTTTGCCAGCCTCGAGCTGTGACTTGATATATTTGAAATCTGCTTCCGCAATCTTACCCCGCTCCTGCGAGCGGTGTCTCTGCTGCTTCTGCGCTATCTCGTTCTTCTTTTTCTTCTGCCGAAGCACTTCCTGCGTATTCTCAATCGCTACCTTCTGCTTGAGTTGACGCTCTTTCTGTGCCACACGGCGCTTCACTTCATGTTCCTTCTTCTGGCTCTTACCGCTGTTTTCCTTCTGCGCAGACTGCTGCTCGCGCTCTTCCTCGCGCAGATTGCGCACTTTCAACTGCGCACAGCGCACCATCCGTCTCGCATGCGCAAGCGCATTCGCCACTTCCTTGGAATCATACTGTCCGGATGCCGCCGCACGCTGAAGCATAGACACCTTGCTCTTTGCACGGGTCAGCGCCGCGGATGCACTCTGCGGCTTCTTCGCCCGGAGCAGCTGTCCGGAAATATCTCTGTGATTATAATTGAGCTGTTTTTTCGAGGTTCCCCCTGAACTACTGACCCCCGCCATCTGCTCAAATGTATTTGTGCTTTTTCGGATGGAAAGTGTGCCTGTCATCGATGCCTGATTGCTCACACTTCCCGGTGCATTGATGCTGATTCCCATATCCACATTCCTCCCTGAATGTATCCCTGACTGAATCCGTTCATATGGTATACATCGGCTGAAATTGGATTTTTCGTTAGGTTTCCTGCATGAAACAGCGGATTTCTGTTATAAACGGTCACAGAATCCTTCCAAGCAGCCAGCACATCCGGGTCACATCCAGAATGTTTGCCAGCACCAGAAGCCCGAGTACGGTAAACATCAGTTTTTCCGGCACCGGCATTTTCCACACAGCATCCGAACTGCCTGTCTTCCAGACAGCCTTCATGCCGCCCATGTTCCACACGGCATCCGCGCACACATAGATCAGCACAAAATACAGATAGAGGTACGGCCGGTTTGCCGATGCGTAAATTGTCGGTGAAAATCCCATGACCCCCCCATGGCAAAACCGCCTGCCAGTAAAAACGCCGTCCACAGGTAATGCTTCCACACGCCGTCCGCCAGCTGCCACAGGGCGTATAGAATCCCCCAAACAGACAGTACCAGAAATACCAGCGGCATATAGGTTACCAGAGCATGCCAGTCCCAGTGTGTCGTCTGTTCCGGTCGCACGAACACCTTTTTCAAGGATGGGTGGCTGACACGCACCACCGCCTGTCCAAACAGCAGCAGCGCCGGAATCCCCGCCAAAAGCGTCTTACGGTAATCGCCTGTCTTACGATACACAAGCAGCACAAGCACTGCTGCCACAACGCAATAGACCGGATCAAGCTCCGCGATAAAGATCCGTTCCACATTGGCAAGTCCCATGTAGAGCTTCTCTGCGAATGTAAAATCAGCAAACTCCGGCATTCTCCCCGCCATCTCCTGCGCGCTCCGGATTGCATTTCCCGGACAACTGAAAATATATATGAGGGAAATAATATCTATGCCGCACAATGCATAGAGAAGCGGCTGTTTCATACGCTTTTCCGAGATATAATGCAGCACTTCCATGCCAAGCAGCAGAAGCAGCAGCACCGCAGCCTGTTCCTGGCTGCCCGCATAAGCACACGCCAGAAACGCAGCTGCCGCCTCCCACACCGGCACTTTTTCTGCCGCAGCGAAGCTGCTTTAACACCATGCCGATCACCAGAACGCCCCAGAGCGGCCAGAGATAATTGGTCGTCGTCGCAATCCATCCGGCGGATGCCATATCCGCAAACGGATAGAGCAGCACCAGTCCGGTTACAAACCAGCGTCCACGCCCGGTCACACCCAGCAGTCCGCAGAGCAGCACCGGGAGGGACGTAAAGATGACAATATCAAGGATTTTCCAGAGCAGCGGACAGTGCACCAGTGGAATTAACACCGCCTCGATCACCATGCGCGATGACCATGTCTCATAGCGGTGTGCCAGGATCTCGCCGAGTGAACTGTTACCGTCCAGAAGGGTTTTAAAATAGACCATATCATCGCCGACATTCGTGGACAATACCACATGCCAAAGGACGGCGGCAAGCGCCGCCGCCACAAATGCACCGTTTTCATAAAACCATGTCCGTTTTGCTCCGGTGTCTCCTTTTAACATATTTCAGCACCTGCCGGCATCGGTTTCTCCGGCGTCATCAGCGCCAGATTGCCTTCCGCATCCTCAGCGCATAAAAGCATGCCCTCTGAGAGAACTCCTGCAAGCTTCGCAGGCTTTAAGTTTACCAGTACCATCACTTTTTTACCGACCATCTCTTCCGGCGTGTAATATTTACGGATACCGGAAACGATCTGCTTCACCTCGCTGCCGACTCTTACCTGGGAGCACAGAAGCTTCTTCGACTTCTCCACAGCCTCACAGGAAATGATCTCTCCCACCTGGAACTGAAGCTTCGTAAAATCATCATAGGTGATTTCTTCCTTCGCCTCGATGTCGATGACGTCTTCTGCTTTTTCTTCTGCAGGAGCCTCCTCGCCAAGCGCCTTCTGCTCCGCCTCAAACTCCTTCTTCTGTGCCTCGCGGATCGCCTCCACCTTCGGCATCACATCCTTTGCATCCAGACGTGCGAATAAGATCTCCGGCGTCTCTGTCACTTTCGTGCCGTTCTCATACAGACCAAACTGATTCAGTTCCTCAAAACCGCGGAGCTGTGTATGAAGCTGTGCCACAATCTTCTCTGCGGTCTCCGGCAGGAAGCTGTACAGCAGGGATGCCCCCCACCGTAATCGACTCTGCCAGATTATAAAGTACCTCTGCCAGACGGTCGGATTTCGCCTCGTCCTTCGCAAGTACCCACGGTGCCGTCTCATCGATATATTTGTTGCAGCGGCGGAACACGCCGAATACCTCAGAAATGGCATCTGCCACACGCAGATCTTTCATCTTCTGTGCCACTCTGTCTCTGGCTCCGGTCACAACTGTCTTTAAGTCTTCGTCCACGTCCTCTGTCACGCCCGTGCTTCTTACCACGCCGCCAAAATACTTGTTTGACATGGAAATCGTGCGGTTCACTAGGTTGCCGAGCGTGTTCGCAAGATCGGAATTTAAGCGCTCCACCACCAGTTCCCAGGTAATCACACCGTCGTTCTCAAATGGCATCTCATGCAGTACAAAGTAACGGGTTGCATCCACGCCGAACAGATCCACCATATCGTCCGCATAGATCACATTTCCCTTGGATTTGCTCATCTTGTCTCCGCCCTGTAAGAGCCACGGATGTCCGAATACCTGCTTCGGCAGCGGGAGATCCAGCGCCATCAGGAAAATCGGCCAGTAGATCGTATGGAAACGGATGATGTCCTTGCCGATCAGATGCAGATCTGCCGGCCAGTTCTTTTTAAATAAATCGGAAGAATTGCCGTCCGCATCATAACCGATCTCCGTGATATAGTTGGTCAGGGCGTCCAGCCATACATAAACCACATGTTTGGGATCGAAGTCCACCGGAACGCCCCAGGAGAACGAAGTTCTGGAGACGCACAGGTCCTGCAGCCCCGGCAGGAGGAAGTTGTTCATCATCTCGTTCTTTCTGGAAACGGGCTGGATGAACTCCGGATGGGTGTTAATATGCTCGATCAGACGATCCGCATATTTGCTCATCTTGAAGAAGTATGCCTCCTCCTTCGCCGGCTTTACCTCTCTCCCGCAGTCCGGGCACTTGCCGTCCACCAGCTGGGACTCTGTCCAGAAGGACTCACACGGCGTACAGTAAAGTCCCTCGTAAGATCCCTTGTAGATGTCGCCCTGCTCGTACAGCTTCTTAAAAATCTTCTGCACCTGCTTCTCATGGTCTGCATCGGTCGTGCGGACAAAGTTATCGTAGGACGTATTCACCAGATCCCAGATGCGCTTTACCTCGCCTGCCACATTGTCTACATATTCTTTTGGCGTAATGCCTGCTTTTTCTGCCTTCTCCTGGATCTTCTGACCATGCTCATCTGTTCCGGTCTGGAAATAAACATCGTAGCCCTCCAGTCTCTTATAACGCGCGATCGCATCTGCGAGCACGATCTCATACGTATTTCCGATATGCGGCTTGCCGGATGTGTAGGCAATCGCGGTCGTCATATAAAATTTTCCCTTGTCACTCATTTTGTCTGCTCCTTCCTAATAAAACAAAAAACCCGTCTTCGGGGCTGTATCAGCCACCAGAAGACGGGATAACTCCCGTGGTACCACTTCTATTCACACAGAATCTGCACTCTGTGCCTCTGCGGATATCGCAACGAATATCCCCCGCTGTAACAGGCGGTCCCGTCAGAACTTATCGCTGTCCTTAGTAACGTCCAGTGTTCAGTCCTGCCACTCCAAAGCCATCTTCCATCCGCCCTTCCTCATTTCCTCGCAGCAAGCTGCGACCGCGCAGCTGGAAATCTCTCTGTAAAGTATCTGCAGATGTACTCTCTTCTTCCTCGTGTTTGTGTGTATCGACTTTTCTAAGATTAGCACCAAACCTGCGGAAAGTCAAGCGTTCGTAAGCACAGGAGCCCCGAGAAAAAGTATTTTACTTTTCCACATACTCTTCCCGCAGCGGGTCTTCTGCATCGATCACCACGTCTTCCAGGGTAAGTTTTCGCAGCGGACTTTCCGGCAGTCCGCAGAGCGAGACACCGACGGCTGCATGGTTTCCCCTTATATGGGCAAAACGGATCTCCGAAAATTCCGGCGCCTTCTGCGACACCGGCACCGCCGTGCTGGAACCATAATTCATGCTCACTTCGATCGCTTCCTTTTCTATCTCATCCATCTGCATCCGTTCCACATTTATCCGCTTTACATAGCCACCGCGCCCGCGCATGGATTTGATGCGGATGCCGCGCTCGGTCCCTCTGACCACGCAGTCATGGATCCGGATGTCACAAATGCCGCCGGACATTCCGCTTCCGATTGCCACTGCCGCGTGTCCGCCTATAAAGCGGCAATTTTTTACCTCTATCTGTTCGCAGGGGCGCCCTACACGCCATCCGTCCTCGTTCATGCCGGAATTGATAGCAATGCAGTCATCGCCGGTATCAAAGGTGCAGTCCTCTATCAGCACTTTTCTACATGAATCCGGATTGCAGCCATCGGTGTTCGGTCCCTTGGTGTTCACCGTCACCCCGCGCACCACAACATCCTCACAATACACCGGGTGGATCGTCCACTGCGGTCCGTCCTCGATCGTAAAATCTTCCAACGTTACGTGCTTACAATTTATGAACTGGATGAACGAGGGACGGAGCGCATCCTCCCTGGTCGCAAATACGCGCTCTTCTACCACAATCCCCTGACTTTCCGCACGGATCAGGTAATCCGCCGCATTCTGCTGAAGCTTTTTCCAGTGCCACCACGCGCTTCCTGCACCGTCTAACACACCGGTGCCGCAGATTGTAACGTTCTCACAGTCTGCCGCGTAGATAAGCGGCGAATAATTGTAACATTCCACGCCTTCCCAGCGCGTAAATACCGGCGGAAGGTAATCCTCCATACAGGAACTGAAGTGAATCACGCATCCCTCCTCCAGATACAGTTTAACATTGCTTTTCAGATGAATTGCACCGCTTTTCCACTCGCCGCGCGGCACGATTACTGTACCTCCCGACGCAGGAAGGCGATCCACCGCCTCCTGAATGACATTCTGATTTCCTTCTGTATACACACATCTGATTTCCATGTGACTCTCTCCTTTTTCTTATCCTGCCTGTTTCCTCATGGCATCTCGGGGTTCTTCCAGCCATATGACTTCCATATGGCTTCCATATGGCTTCCACATGACTTCTTCCCGCGGTTTTCTACATTCCCGGCAGAAGCATGGCGCATACCGGCAGGATCACAATGCTGAGCAGGGTCGTAATGACCACGCTGCCCGCCGCAAATTCTTCATCATACGAATACTGCACCGCAAAGACGGAGGTGATCGCCGCGCTCGGGCATGCTTCCAGCAGCAGCACCACGCCTGCAGCCATCCCGGAAAAGCCGCATGCAAAAAACAGCGCGAAGCACACGGCAGGGATCAGCAGCATGCGGATTCCCATCACAGATAAAATGCGCCGGTCGCAAAGCATCTGCGCCAGATTGCTTCCGGCGATCATCATTCGGTAATAATCATGGAGAGCGGCGTATTCATATTTCCGATCAGCGCGAGCGGCTGTTCGATCACCTCCGGCACAGGAATCTGGCACAGGTAGATCACCAGTCCGATCACCACGGCAATCAGCACCGGATTTGTGCAGACTGTGCGGACGACCTCTTTCGGCTCCACGGTTCCTGTAATCATGCCAAATCCCACCGTCCACAGCAGAATGTTGAACACCGTCACGTACACACTCGCATAGATCAGTCCCTCCGCGCTAAACAGCGCCTCGATCAGCGGGAACCCCATATATGCCGCATTGGAAAATATACAGGCAAACCGCAGGATCGGACGTTCCTTTCCTTTCATCCGGCAGGTACATAACATCGTAATCGCAAGTCCGGCCAGAATCGCAAGCACACTGAACGCAAACGTCTGCGGCAGTCTGGCAAGCACGGAGCGGTCTGCCTTTGAGATATAGGGATGAATGACCATCGCCGGCACCGCCAGGTAGAGCAGCAGATTGAAAACGCCTTTTTGCCTCCGGCTTTATGACACCACTCTTTACACCCGCAAACCCGGCCAGGATCAGACAGTACAGTATCACAACCTGTTTTGCCGTAATGATTGCCAGTTCCATAACCCTCTGCCTCCTTTCCTACGCAAAATATTCCGGAAACGCCTGCCGGATCGTGTCGATGTTCTCGGTGTAGCGGAGCATATGCCGTCTTGCGGTCTCCGCCGCCCGCTCCCGGTCCCTCGCCGCAATCGCATCCACCAGCTCCTCGTGGTCGGATACAATGCCGTTGACCGGACGGCAGCGGAAGCTTAACACCGTCGTGCGGTCAAAATGCGGCGACAGGCTCTCCAGAAGCGTATACCAGTAATTCCGGTCGCACATCTCATAGAAATGCCGGTGAAATTCCTTGTCATATTGCAGTATCTTGTCCGTCTGCTTCCGCTCCATGTACATTTTCCAGATGGCAATATTCTCGCGCAGCACATCCAGATCTTCCTCCGTCAGAAGGTCACATGCCATGACTGCCAGCTCGGTCTCCACAATGCTGCGCAGATGCCGCACCTCCTCGACCAGTTTCAAATCAATGTGCGACACATAGGTGCCTTTCTTCGGTCTTATATGCACGAGCTGCCGCTCCGCAAGCGCAAGTACCGCCTCCCGGTACGGCGTGCGGCTCACCCCGAGCTGCCCGCTCAGATCATTTTCCAGCAGCTTCTCCCCGGTTCCAAATGTACGTTTACGATATTGTCTATGAGCACCCGCGTCACGTAATCCCGCGCGGACTCGCCCTTCTTCCGCTCCATGATGGTAAGCATCGGTCTCCTCCTGTACTTTCTGCCTGTATTTCTGCGCTTCTTTGGCATGATGAGCAATATTTTTCCGGCACAACAAAAGCGCGGCAGTGATATATATAACAGAATATGTTATATATATCACTGCCGCATTCTTTGTCAAATAAAAACATGGGAAAACATTTCACTTTTCAAGCTGCTCCAACGCAATTCGATCAGCCTGCCGACGCTCCATAAAATACCTAAAAGGGTATGCTGCTTGCATAATTGTTTATTATCATACATATAAGAATCGGCCTTATCCAATAATATCTGCATTGTACATTCCTTATAGTCTTCGGATAACGCCCATCCGCATGCATAATCGATTGACATAGGATTTTCATTGCCATTTAATCTATCTTTTTTCCTGCGTAAGTATTTTTAAAATATCCTCAACTTCCGCTTTACTGGTATGATATATAACTGCCATGAATTCATCCCCGCCATACCTTCCAACAAAATCTACTTCCGGAATCACACTGCGTAAAAGCCGGGCAAAATTCATTATTAGCTGGTCTCCTGACGAATGTCCCATTGTGTCATTTACCGTCTTCAAATTATTCAGATCAAACATTATGCATGCTGTCGGTTCATCAATGATCTCTTTATTATTAAGTATTTTCTCACATGCACTTTTATTGGGTAATCCTGTATGGCTGTCTGTATATGTCCTCTGTTCTAACAGCTTGTTTTGCATTGCCATCTGCATTGCCCTTAGAGTCTGCATAATAACCAATATCACCAGACTCAACATATCAAGTGCTGACAAAAGCTCTATGGTACGAATCTTTCTAGCAATCTTTTCTGAATAGCTTTCTGCGGCAGAGACAGTTTCATCTGCCATCGTAAAATAAATTTCACTCATATTAACAATGTCTGTATTTTCATATCCTCTGCTTCTCACCGCTTCAATTTCTATTTTTAATTTTTCCCAGTAGTCACTCTGAACCTGTAATTTATCCTGATATTCTTTATCATGAAGCTTTACCAGATCATAATGTCCATCCTGGTATTTTAATCCGCTCAGAATATCATCCAGATACTGAACTAATTCTTCATTCTGGTTTCCTGTAATTTCTAACTTTACTTCACGCTGTGTGGCTCCACGTACCAGACCTGCATAATTTATTACCCGTGCAGTCCCCTGTAATCTGTTGATCTGTACCATCTAAAGACAATAAGAACTACCAATACCAATATAAGACCGCTTTGTGTAATGCCAATTATATTTTTCTTTTTCTTATTCAACTCCATCTCTCCGTTTACCCCTATACCTTCAATAACCTTCATTTCACCTTTAACTGGATTTGTTTTTAATAATGATTATATCCTCTCTCTGACTGTGTGTCAAAAAAAAAACAGGGAGCAGATTCTGCCCTGCAGAATCTGCTCCCTGTATGGAACTCATATTCTATCTTTTATACTTCCGGTCTTACAATGACAAAACGATAAACAATACGTTCACCGCACAACAGACAACTGTCAACGCCGTCAGGAACACTGCGGAAGACACAGCCGCCGGCTCCTTCCACACGCTGCGCTGCCGGCAGATGCCAAACAGTGTGACCGCCAGAAGAATACCGTACAGCGGCGCATACACGCGCTCTCCCGAGACGTAGATCGTCGCCATAAAGCCCAGTACCATCCCGGCACCAAAACCGCACCCCACCAGAAGCAGCACGCTGATGAAAGCAAACAGATCGTCGCCAAACAGCTGGTACAGCGCATAGACCATCGCCGCCACCGTCACTGCCAGATACACCATGGGAATCCACGTCGACAGATCGCTCCAGCTCCACTCCAGAATCTCCCCCGGCATCACGAACAGCCCCGAGAGCCCCGGATATGCAGTTCTTAACACCGTCTGTCCGAACAGAATGAGCAGCGGAAACGCTGAAAAAAACGTCCTGCGGTAATCTTTCGTCTTCTCCCAGACAAGCCATGTCCAGATCAGCACCACCAGAAAAAATACAATGTCCGCATTGGCGATAAACACGCGCTCAATACTCAAAAGTCCCAGATACAGCTTCTGTCCGAATCCAAACGTCGCATAAACCGGAAGATCCGCAATACTGACCGCATTGCGTCCGGCATTGCCCGGACAGAGTGCAATTACAAGCAGTGAAACCACATCGATCACCGCAAGAGTCCAAAAAGCACTGCATTTCCGGCCTTCTGTGCGTTTTCCACAGATACACGCCGCTAAGCACGAGCAGCAGCGTCATAATCACGGCATACTGTTCATGACTTCCTGTCACAACCGCGACAGGAACCGCGGACACTGCCGCTGCCGGGTGAATTTTCTCCGCAAGCGCAAGCTTCCTTATCACCCACGCCACATAAAAAATCCCCAGAACGGCCAGAAATGTGTAACTGTTGTCGTAATCCATCCCGCCGTACCCATGTCGTGAAACGGAAAAATCAGCACCGCCGCTGCCGCGCACCAGTTCATCGTCTTCCCGCCGCCGAAAAGCCCGGACAGCAGAAGCGGCAGCGTCGCAAACAACAGAAAATCAATGATTCTCCACAAAAGCGGGCACTGTATGACATTGACCAGTACACACTCCGACACCACGCGCGATGTCCAGGTCAGATAACGCTGCGTCAGATACGCCCACAGCGTCGTGTCTTTTGTGGCATCCCGGAAAAAAATGTCGTCTCCCGCCATCGGCTTCATCCCGGCGTGGTAGACCAGTCCGATCACCGCCACCAGCACAAACGGAAGATATGCCGCGTATCTGCTACTCTTCCTCATACATATCATCCATCTTCGTACCACAGTTGCTGCAATATACAGCGCCTTCCGGCATCTTCGCACCGCACTTCGGACATTCCGCAGAACCCTGGATCCGCAGAACCTCGGCTTTCATGCGCTCGATCTCCTCCACCGCTTCCCTGATCAGGAAAAACTGCTCTGCTTCTTCACATTCTTCCTCATCCTTGTGCTTCTCATAATAAGAGCGTCCCAGCTCCTCATACTGCTTCTGCACATAGTCCTCCTTGGACTTGATATCCAGCTTTAACTTTGCGATCTCGGATACGTCCTTCGCCTTCTGGCTGACATCCTTCCCCGCACTTACCAGTGACTCGCTTAACTTATCAAAAAAATTCCATGAAGTTTTTCCTCCCTGTCGTTTCTTTTTTCCCCAGTATAACGCCAATTTCCCTTTACAGCAATCGAAAAAACAGGAAAAATCTTTTTCTGCAAAATCTTTTCATGCTACCGCATGCAGATATACACAAGATAGACCACATAGAGCGCCAGCATCACAATGCCCTCGAAGCGGTCCAGCTTCTTCTTCGTCCAGGCGAGCGCCCACACCAGTACGCTCATCGCAACCAGAATCACAATATCGATCACATTTTCCATGATAAATGTGATCGGACTGATCGTCGCTGCGATACCGAGCACAAACAGAATATTGAAAATATTGGAGCCGATCACATTGCCGAGCGCCATATCCAGCTCATTTTTGCGCGCTGCAACCACCGAGGTCACAAGCTCCGGCAGGCTGGTTCCACAGGCAACAATCGTAAGTCCGATCAGATTCTGGCTGAGTCCCAGCTTTGCAGCAACCGTGGATGCGCCGTTTACAACAAAATCCCCACCGAACTTGATCGCCACAATACCACCGACGATAAACACGATACATTTCCACACCGGCAATACCTCATACTCATCATCTCCGGCAGCAGCACGCGCTTTCAGTGCCGAGCGCACCATCCAGACCAGAAAAGCGACAAATACAATAAGAAGGATGATTCCGTCTGCCCTGCCAAGCTGCATTCCCAGATATCCGCAGACTAAAAAGCAAGACTGCACAGACTACAGAAAACGGAAACTCTTTTTTTAACGTACTCTTTTCCACATAGAGTGGATTAAAAAGGGCACAGAATCCACAGACCACCATCAGATTAAAAATATTAGAGCCAATAGCATTGCTGACTGCAAGTGCATTATTGTTCGTTACCGATGCCGTAATACTGACCGCACATTCCGGAAGGCTTGTTCCCATCGCCACGATCGTAAGTCCTATAATGATCGAAGGCACTTTCAGCATTTTTGCCACGGAAGAGCTTCCCTCCACAAAAAAATCTGCTCCCTTAATCAGAAGCACAAATCCAACAACAAGCAGCACAACTGCCCAAAGCATTTCTGTCATAATAATCTCCATTCCTCTCTGTTTTCTCTACTGTATTTATTTTCTCAAAATTATCTCAACTTCCGGTAATCCGGCACCTATCCCACAAACCCGAGGTGCTCCAGCAGAATCTTCACGCCGATCAGCACCAGGATGATGCCGCCTGCAATCTCCGCCTTTTTCTTGTAGCGGTTTCCGAAGAAATTGCCGACATAGACGCCGCCGATGGAGATACAAAACGTGGTGAGACCGATGATCGTAACCGCCTCCCCGATCGGATAATTCAAAAATGCGAATGTAATTCCGACCGCAAGTGCATCGATACTGGTCGCCACCGCCAGCACAAGCATCTCTTTTAAGTCGAGCGGCGGATCCATCTTGTCGATCTCCACATTCTCATCCTCCGGACGCACCGCCTCGGCGATCATCTTGCCGCCGATGAATGCCAGCAGCACAAAGGCAATCCAGTGATCAATACTGGTAATGTAGCTCTCAAACTGTGTGCCGAGCGCCCAGCCGATAAACGGCATCAGCGCCTGAAATCCTCCAAAAACAGACCGATCACAAGCGCCTGCTTCTTGTTTACCCTGCGCATCGCAAGACCTTTACAGATCGACACTGCAAACGCGTCCATCGAAAGGCCCACTCCAATGAGCAGCAATTCAATAAAAATAGCCATACCAACCTCCACATTTTATTCTGCCCCTGCCACAGGGCGCACATACACATTCAGCCCGGATGCATTTTCCGCCGCAGTGCGATCCCCGGGGAACTTTTTTATGTAATAGGAATAACGTTTCCTAATTACATAAAAAAGAGACTGATGTATATCCTCTGCGCACCGCTTCCGTCTCCGTCTGCGATGTGAAGCCAAAGATATACATGAGTCTCATTCTTTAAGATTTGCCAGGTCAGGCTGTCCGACCGGTCTGTTGACAAATCACGCGCTGCGCGAACTACTCCCTCACGGAATCTGCATTCACCAATAATGCTGTTTCCTTACTATATAGCAGCCCACATTTTTTGTCAACTGATTTGTCGAAAAACAACCTTTTTATCCCAGAAGCTCGAGAATTTCCTCCTTGGTAAAGGAAACAGAGTCCATTCCCTCCCCCTCGAGCACCTGCTTTGCCAATTCCTTTTTGCGCTCCTGTATCGCAATGATCTTCTCCTCGATCGTTCCCTCGGATACCAGCTTGTAGACCGTCACAACATGCTTCTGCCCGATGCGGTGGGCGCGGTCCGTTGCCTGGTTCTGCACCGCCACGTTCCACCACGGATCATAGTGGATCACAATATCCGCAGCCGTCAGGTTCAGCCCGGTTCCTCCTGCCTTTAAGGAAATACAGAATACCGGCACGTCCTCCTCGTTAAAGCTCTCCACCATCTGCATGCGCTTTTCCTTGCCGACAGAACCGGTCAGCATATAGTAGTCAATCCCGGCCTTCTTAAGCCCTGCCGCCAGACGCTCCAGCATGGACGTAAACTGCGAGAACAATAACACCTTGTGCCCGGCGCCAACCGCATTCTCGATCAGTTCCATGCACATCTGCGCCTTCGCGGATTCTCCCTTATAGCCCTCAAACAGAAGTCCCGGGTCACAGCAGATCTGCCGCAGTCTCGTCAGCTCCGCCAGAATCTGAATCTTCTCGGAACGGAATTCCTTCTCGGATTTGCCCTCCAGGCTCTCCTTCATGCGCTGCACATGGGCATCATAGAGCGCAAGCTGCTCTCCTTCGAGCTTCGCGAAGACATTCTCCTCCAGCTTCGCCGGAAGATCCCGCAGCACTTCCCCCTTCAGACGGCGCAGAATAAACGGCCGGATCATGCGCTGCAGGCGCTGCATACGGTTTTCATCCCCGTTTACCACGATCGGGATCTCGATCTCCTCCCGGAACCGCTGATAAGTATATAAAAATCCCGGCATCAGATAATCAAAAATGCTCCACAGTTCGCTCAGCCGGTTCTCGATCGGCGTTCCGGTCAGCGCCAGCTTGAAACCCGCAGTAATCTGCTTGACGCCTTTTGCCGCCTGGGTTCCAGGGTTCTTGATATACTGCGCCTCGTCGATCACCTGAATCGCAAACACCATATCGCGGTACAGCTCCACGTCGCGTTTTAACAGGTCGTAGGACGTAATCAGCACTTCCCCTTCCTTCGTGTGTCTGACAATCCTCTGGCGCTCTGTGGCGAGTCCGGTCACGAGCGTCGTCTTGATCTGCGGTGCAAAACGGCTGATCTCTTTCTGCCAGTTGTAGACGAGCGACGCCGGACATACGATAAGGGAACGGTGCCACTCCCGCTCTCCTGCCTTGGCACTCTCCTGTTCCGACAAGAGCAGGCTGATGACCTGCAGGGTCTTGCCCAGTCCCATATCGTCCGCAAGGATTCCGCCGAATCCGTTCTCGCGCAGTGTCTTTAACCACAGAAAACCGCTCTTCTGGTAGCCGCGCATGATACTGCGGAGCGAATCCGGCACCTCATAATCGCTGTCCTCGATCGTCTTCATATTGCGGACCATGCCCTTGAACTCGCGGTTTTTCTCCACGGAAAGCTCCTGATTGCTCTTTAACGCCGCGTCCAGATACATTGCGCGGTATTTTGGTACGTTCACATGACCTTTTTTCAGTCCGGATTCTGTCAGGCGGAGATCCTCGCTGATCTCCGCAAGCAGCCCCAGACCATCCTCGCGCACATCAAGAAAATCTCCGTTTTTCAGACGGACGTATTTCTTTTCCGATCGTACCGGGTCAGAAGATATGCCAGCTCCTCACGCGACATCTCATCCGAGTGAATCTGCAGTTCCAGAAGATCGCTCTTTAGCGCAACGCCCACCGAAACCGACGGTGAAGAAACGACTTTCATTCCCCGGAAATCCTCCGTCGTGTAGATCGACATATACTCGCTGAGGCGCTGCAGACCACTGCTGATGAGCTGATAGAGCATGTCCTCATTGTGCGAGAGGATGAATATCGTCTGCCCGAGCCCGTATTCGTTGAAGTACGGCTCGACCAGCGTGCGCACACGCATCTCCTCCCCGAGATCCCGGACCTCGCCCGGCTCAATCTTCTGTAATACGTTATATTTGTCGTCCCCGTAGGCAGCGACCAGCTTCGCACCGACCGTCTGGTTGTCCTGCTTGTCCAGATACAGCTCAAACTCCGGCTTTTTCGGGACATAGAGCGTCTCATCGAAGCCCTCCGCCGTCACCCGGAACGTCTCCCTTAAAAGCGGTAGCAGATCCCTGCAGAACGACGGCAGTTCCTCCGCGGCAATATAACATTCCCCGCCGGTCTGGCGCTCCATATAGTCAAAAAAATCTCCCGCCTTCGCCTTTAAAGCCTCACTGCTGCGATAGATCATGCCGTCTTCATAAAAATAGTAAAATCTGCTTCCCCTTATGACGTGCAGATCCTCCAGCACAAGGAACACACCGGACGCCCCTGCGCGTATCTCAAGCTTCGGCTTGCGCTCTTCCTCCTGCACATGATACTCCTCCTCCGGCAGATACCCGATTTCGGCAGATAACGGCATTTCCCCGATGGCGTCAAAAAAACGGTCGATGCCGACCTCATCGAGCTCCATCGTGCGCTCATATCCCCGGTGTAAGCATAATAGGCATGAAATCTGCTCTGGCGCTTCTTGTCGTCATCCTGCATCTGCATAAACTCTACCATCCGCCATGCATCTTCTGTAAATGCCTGTCTGTTGTGATAAAAAGTCCAGCTTTTTTCCGTAATGCACCTTTTCATTCCGCTCGATGGAATGTAAAAAGGCAGAAATATTCTTTAATACATACTTCTGCTCCATTCCGATCTTAAATTCCACCGTCGCATAACTGTAATCCAGCTTAAAATAAGGCTCCAGTTCCACCTTTCCATAGACGCTCTCTGGAATCAGATAGCTCACACCGGCACGCAGTGAATACTGGTTCAAAAGCGTCTTGAACGCTCCTGCCGTCTGCATCGGGGCGACAGGCTTCTCCTCCGCGGCGCTTCCCTGCTCCCCCGCCTCATGTCCGGTGCGCTTCGCAGCCAGAATGTCCTTCGCCTGCCTTCGGTTAACATAAGCAAGAAGCGCTGCGACACAGTGTTTGCACATTCCCTCATAATTATAAAATGCCTCGCAGGTACAGTTGCTGCTCGACACCGAGCCGTATTCCTCATCGACAACTACCGTCACCCGGTAGCTGCCCTGTTCTCTTCCACGGACTTCCGCCCGCACTTCGGCGACGGGCAGATCATGCTCCAGGTAAATATCATACGCAAAATCCAGCACGCCCCTGTCTCATATAATTCCTTTCCTCTCCGGTAGACTGCCGGATACACATCCTCCTTGATATCCGATACGGAAAACATAACCTCTCCTCCTGCTTTTGCCCTCTGTTCTCTGACGTATTATTGTACCATAAAATCCTTTTTTTCTTCATTCTTTTCTTTTAATTTTTTTTGTCAGAATATGGTACAATGAGACATATCTTGTGATTGAAATACTTCTTATTTTCTATGGAGGTCTGTCATGATACAATATACGATCCATGAAGTTGCCGCTTTACTTAATATCTCCACGGATGCCATCCGGCTCTACGAGAAGGAGGGACTTGTCACGCCCACGCGCAATCCGGAAAACGGCTACCGCTACTATAACACCGAGCAGATTCACCGCATCATGGGAATCTGTCTCTACCGCAGGCTACATGTGAGCATTGCCGAGAGCAAGCGCCTTGTCGAAGTGTCTACACTGGAAGATATCTCCGATGGTTTTTCCGGTTTCATTGATTCCCGCAAAAAAGAGATTGCACGTCTCACACTTGAAGTGGAGCAGATGTCCTATATGAAACAGCATCTGGATACCCTGGATGAAGGCAGCCGCACTATAAGCATCCAGACGCTTCCCGCTGTCTATCCGCTCTACCATCAGGATTCCGCTTTTTTAGGTTACCGCACGCTAAAGGATGTCTTTCATTCTCCGCTGTTTTCGATGGGGAATTTCAGCTACATCCTCTCCGTGGAACCGTCCGGTTCCTGCCAGGTCAGCGCCTTCCAGTTTGCCATCCGCGAGCCGATGCTTGCACTCACCCAGCTCAATTCCACCAATCTGCCCAGCCGGGACAGCTGCCGCTGTCTCTACACCGTAGTCGCATTCCCGACCGAGCATGAGATGTGCTGGGATCTCTCCGCCGTCCTGAAATACGCCGGGGAGCATCAGCTTTCCTGCAAACCGGAAGCTTACGCTTTCTACGTCTTCAGCATAGCACAGCCAGATGTCATCCTGGATTATTACGAAGTATATCTTCCGCTGGAAGACTCCTGATTTTTTCAACCTCCTATTGACCTTAGACCTGCACCAAGGTCTATGTTAGTATCACAAACATCTGGTACTTTCGTACAGGAAAAGGAGGTCTATCATGAACGATTCAAGAGAGTTAACGTTACAGGAACGCTCCACAAAGCGTGCCAACTATTGTCTGATGCTTACAGTTCTCATCATTTCCATCTATATGATGTTTCTGTTTATCGGAACCATTCTGCAGGAAATCATGCTCTTTTCCGTCTTTTTGTCATTGCTGGCATGATTGCCCTCCCTGCAGCTGTTAGTACATTGTTCTTTTTTTAATCCAGTTTCCATACGCTACCGCAATGTCGCGCTTACATGCTTTCTGATCATTTATGAAGTCAGCTGTCTATCCTCAAAACTTTTTGTCTATAATCTCTTTATGATTCCCATACTTGTCGCACTATTAATGTACTTTGACCTGAAGCTGGAAATCTGCGCCGGTGTATTAAATATGGTCTGCTGTATTTTTAAACGGTGTTTACTCTGTCCATGTGCTTGGAACCAACTCTCTTTCCGAAACCAATATGATCTTTGTCATCTGCTCCATTATTATTGTCATCAACACAATCACCTGCCTGGCGTCCCGCGTGGCCGTCCTGCACAACACAGAGGAGCTCGCCGAACTGGAAGCCCACAAGAAAAAGCAGGAGGATATGATGAATTCCATCGTGACCGTCGGCACATCCGTCAATGAATCCACCCAGTCCATTCATGCGCTGATCGAGGAGATGACAGAGGCAACCGGCTGCGTCAGCCAGGCAATGGGCGACATTACCGTAAGCATGGAGAGCACAGTCGCAAGCATTCAGGAACAGGCTTCCATGACCGGACGGATTCAGGACATCATTGCCGATACCGTGTCGATCGCAGACGCACTTACCAACATCTCCCAGTCTTCTGGTAAAAATGTAGAGACCGGTCAGGCGCTTGTGAGCAATATTGTCTCCCAGACGGAGGAAGTAGAATCCGAGAATAAGCTCGTCAAGAAAAATATGACTGCACTGCAGGCACATACGCAGGACATGTTAAAATTATCAGCATTATCCAGCAGATCTCCGCACAGACCAATCTTCTCGCCTTGAACGCCACGATAGAAGCAGCGCGCGCAGGGGAAGCAGGCAGGGGTTCGCTGTTGTCGCGGAGGAGATCCGCATGCTCTCCGAGCAGACCAATCAGTCCACTGAAAATATTGAGGAAATCATCACAAAGCTGAATCAAAATGCCGGTGACACAATCGCCTCGATGGATCATGTCATGGACAAGATCGGCAATCAGGTCAGCATGATTCATGATATTGAAGAAAATTTCAGCGGCATCCGCTCCGGTCTGACCGGCCTTGAACAGAATGCCGCCGCCATCTCAGAGAAGACACGCATTTTAAGAGAAACCAACACCATGCTGGTCGATGAGACCAACACGCTCTCTTCGACCAGCGAGGAGATCAGTGCCTCTGCGGAGGAGACCAACGCGATGTGCACCGACAATGCCGAGCGCTTCAAGAGCGTCAACAATGTCATCGCGGAGCTTGCCGCCGAAGCCGGCAAAATGAACGGTTTTATCGAAGAGTACCACCGCCTGCACGACGCGGACACCGACATCCGTGTCTTTCCAGGCTTGGAGCACTCCGCGGAATGTGTCCGCAAGCCGGCAGACAATTTTAGGACTTTTTGTGTGTCCCTTGCGGCGGCAAGACTGACCGCAAAATCCGGTATTTTAACCATGCCGCAGCTGACAACAGTTTGGCATAAATGCCATCTTTATGTCGTCCCTTTATGGCAAAACATAACCGCGCGAAGCCGCTGTCTGAGTCGGCATCTGCCCTATTTTCAATAGCAGATGCCGGCGAGTTCGGTTCGCGCGGTTTTATATTGTCTGTGAAGAGGTGCCATTAGGGACACCAAAAGTCCGCTCATTGTCTGCGGCTTGTCGGACACACTCCGTGAGTGTCCAAACGTGGCAAAGACACGGAATGAGATGCCAGCCACGGCATGGAAGAAATACGTGAATTTTGCTTCAAAGAATTTGCCGCCGTCTGTTTATTCTCGCGCACTGTGAGTGCCGGTCTATGGTTCTTCATGCCTGTAATGACGGTCACACTGCCACCCTTCTTATTATAGCGCACGGCATTGCTGCACAGATTGTAGAGCAGTTCCTCGATGAGCGTCTTGTTGCCGTTGATCGTAACCGGCTCGCCTTCCTGCAGCAATGTGACTTCGTTCTTCTGCGCCGCAATCTGCATCTGATCGATGCAGGTCGTCGCCAGCGCATAGAGATCGATCGGCTCAAACTCCAGCTTAAGGTCGCTGTTGTCCAGCTCCGAGAGCTTGATGATATCGTTAATCAAAGATTGCAGACGTTCCGCACTCCGGTGAATCTCATTTGCAAAATGCTCGGTATCGCTTTCGTTGGTCATGCCGCTTGCGATCAGTTCCGCGTATCCGGAGATCGCCGTGAGCGGGGTCTTGAGTTCATGCGATACGTTCGCGGTAAATTCCTGCCGCATCTGTGCATGGTTTAAGATATCCATATGCTGCTGCTTGATCATCGACACAAACGGACGCATCTCCTCGTATACTTCCCGCTCATCGACAAGCACAATGTTGTCCGCCATCTTTTCGATCGGCTCCACAAAGCGCTTTGTCATGCGTTTTGCAAAAAAGGCGCACACCAGGAATACACACAATCCCACACCCAGCGTAAGCATCGTCATATTCCATGCCAGATGGTAGATGCTGCCGCTCTCTTTTCCGATTCTAAGAACATTTCCGTCTGAGAGGCGCATCGCATAATAGAATGTGTGCTCCGCGGAAGTCGTCGATTTGCGCATCCCGCGGCCTTCCCCGACTGCAAGCGCCCGCTCGACCTCCGGACGCCCTCTGTGATTCTCCATCTTCGTCTCGTCCTCCATGCTGTCGTAAAGCACGGTTCCCTCCGAAGCAATCAGGGTGATCCGCAGCCCGTCCTCGGAGAGCTGATCGCACACTTCCTGCGACGCATCCTCGAAATCCAGCCGGGAGATCACATGTGCATTTGCCTTTAAGTCATCATAAATCTGTTGTACCAGAATGCTGTAAAACAGCCCGATAGAACATACGGCAGTCACCAGAATGGCGATTGCCGCAATCAACATAAATTTGGAATTTAATTTTTTCTTCATAGGTTTTTGTCTACTCGATCATATATCCCACATTGCGGATCGTCTTGATGCAGCTTCCCGCCGCCCCAAGCTTCTGGCGCAATGTCTTGATGTGCATATCCACGGTCCGGCTCTCGCCCTCGTACTCAAAGCCCCATACCTGATCCATGATCTTGTCTCTGGACAGGACAATCCCCGCATTGATCATAAGATATTTCAACAATTCGTATTCCTTGAACGTCAGCTCACACGGCTCATCCCCGACAAATACCGCGTGCTTGTCGTTGTCCATCCGGATCTCACCATGGCAGATTTTCGTCTCCTCCGCCACACTCTGCGTCCTGCGCAGCAGCGCTTTCACTCTGGAAATCAGCTCCATCACGCCAAATGGCTTTGTGATATAGTCATCCGCTCCGAGATCCAGTCCCTTGACCTTGTCCAGCTCACTGGTCTTTGCAGTGACCATAATGATCGGAATGGCTGCCGTATTTTTATTCGCCCGGAGTTTTCCCAGAATCTCCAGACCGTCTTCATCCGGAAGCATGATGTCCAGCAGCAGAAGGGACGGAACCGCCCGCTCCAGCCGTTTAAACATGCTTTCTCCGCTCTCGAATTCCTCCACTTCATATCCGCTGTTCTTCAACGCATAGCGCTCAATCTCACGGATGTTGACGTCATCTTCCACAATATAAATGGTTGCCATTGTTCTCCTCTCTTCCGCGGCCGCTTATGCACACCAGATCGAAGATACAAATTACAGAGAGTACCTACTTCCAAACTCATCCAGCAGTCTGGTGAACTCTGCACTCTCCGCCTCATCCAGCTGCTCTGTAAAGCTGTGCTCCTCCAGCTGTGTATCCTTCAGCTGCATCATGTACACGGCAATATTGGAACAGTGGTCTGCCACACGCTCATAATTCATTGCGAGATCCGACAGAATCAGTCCCAGTTCCATACTGCACTTGCCCTTGCGCAGCCGCTTCATGTGATGCTTCTTCACATCTTTATTTAATTCGTCAATTACTTCCTCTAACGGTTCCACCGTATGCGCCAGCGCCTGATCGTTGTTCACGAAAGCATCCGTGGTTCTTGTCAGGATGTCACGGATTGCCGCACCGTAGAGATTCATCTCCTCTTCACCCTTCCTGGAAAACGTCAGATTTTCCTTGCGCATCTGCTGCACGTTCTCCACCACATTGATTGAGTGATCGGAGATACGCTCAAAATCCGTAATACAGTGCAGCAGCGATGTCACCTGCAGGCTGTCCTTGTAGGACAGATTTTCACTGCTCAGCTTCGTCAGATATGCGGTGATCTTGTCGTCATAGACATCGACCCGGTTCGCCTTGTCAATGACATCCTGCGCTTTCTCCTCTGAATACGCTCCCAGCACGTCCATCGCCTCCAGAAATCCGTCTCTTGTCATCTCCGCCATCTGGCTTACCAGAGAGCGGCACTGTTCGATCGCAAATGCTGGGGACGAGAGAAATCTGTCATCTAAGATTACAAACACATCGTCTGCCGTCTTCTTCTCATCCTCTGTCTTCGGAATTGTAAGATATGCCAGCTTCTCCAGACCCTTCGTAAACGGAAGCAGAACCAGAGTGGTAAATACATTAAAAATACTGTGAACCAGTGCAATATCCGCTGCATTTACGACATCGTTCGTAAACGGGAAACGAAAGATTGCATTCCCCAGATAAAACAGGCACAGGAAAAGAACCGTACCGATCAGGTTGAAATATAAATGTACAAACGCGGTACGTTTTGCACCCTTGTTCGCGCCGATTGCGGAGATCATCGCCGTCACACAGGTACCGATGTTCTGTCCCAGAATAATCGGGATCGCTGTGCCAAATGTAAACCCACCTGTTACCGAAAGCGCCTGTAAAATACCGACAGACGCGGAGGAACTCTGGATGACCGCCGTGAGCAGCGCTCCTGCAAGCACTCCAAGCACCGGATTCTTGAACATGGTAAGCAGGTTCGTGAACTCCGGCACGTCCGCAAGCGGCTCCACCGCTCCACTCATCGCCGACATACCGTACATCAGCACAACGAATCCAAGCAGAATCTCTCCGGTAATCTTCTTCTTATCGCTCTTGCCGGACATCAGCAGAATAATACCGATCATAGCCAGAATCGGTGAGAACGATGTCGGCTTTAACATATTTATAAAAAGGTTATCTCCCTGAATTCCCGTCAAGCTGAGCAGCCATGCGGTAATCGTCGTACCGATATTGGCACCCATGATGATTCCGATCGCCTGTGAAAGCTTCATAATACCGGAATTTACAAATCCGACGACCATAACCGTCGTCGCGGAAGATGACTGTATGACCGCTGTGACACCTGCACCGAGCAGTACCGCTTTTAACGGATTCGATGTCAGATTCTCCAGGATGCGTCCAGCCTTCCGCCTGACATCTTCTCCAGTCCAGCACCCATCACATGCATTCCGTATAAGAATAATGCCAACCCGCCAATCAGGGACAGTACTCCAAAAATATCCATTCTAATCTCCTTTGCATCTCATTGTCTTTACATCTTTTTTACATACGCATACATAATCATTTATAACGTATTTTTTGACGTTTTGCAATTACAATCCAAGGAGTCGGTAAAATTTTTTAATTTCAGGTAATTTTCCGGTAAGCTTTATGTAAAATCTGTGTAAAATCACGGTTTTTAGACCGATTTTCTACTTCTCGTGCTCTCCTGTGATCGAATAGATGACCCACTCGGCAATGTTTGTCGCGTGATCGCCGATGCGCTCAAAGTATTTTGCCACCATCAGCATATCCGTCGCCTGCTCGCCGTTTTTGACGTTCTCATTAATCTTTTTGATCAGCTGCTGCTTAAAGTCCTCGAACAGATCATCGACCACGTCATCCTGCGCAATCACCGTGCGCGCCAGCTCCAGATCCTTGTTAACGAATGCGTCCACGCACTTGATGACCATATCAGTAGTCTCTTTCGCCATGCTTTCCACCAGATCAATGTTGATCGCGCTGCGCTCATATGTCGCGTCGGACATTAGAATCGTCATCTCGGAAATATCCGCCGCATGGTCTCCGATCCGCTCCATATCGGTAATCATCTTTAACGCCGCAGAGATCAGGCGTAGATCCTTTGCAACCGGCTGCTGCTGCAACAGCAGCTTCATGCAGAGTGACTCCACAGTCTTTTCCTGCCCGTCAATTTCCTCATCATAGGCGATCGCCTTCTTCGCCTTCTCCACATCCTGGCGCACCAGCGCGGAGATCCCCATCTCGATCGCACGCTCAATCATGCTTCCCATCTGGATCAGTTCATTGTTCAGTTCTAACAGCTGTCTCTCAAATCTGTTTCTCATTGCTTGCTCCTTTCATCAACCGAAACGTCCGGTAATGTAATCCTCTGTCCGCTATCCTGCGGCACGGAGAACAATTTTTCCGTATCTCCGCTCTCAATGACCTCGCCGAGCAGGAAGAATACGGTCTTATCGGATACACGCACCGCCTGCTGCATGTTGTGTGTTACCATGATGATCGTGTATTTTTTCTTCAGTTCCACCGCGAGGTCCTCAATCTTCGATGTCGAGATCGGGTCAAGTGCAGACGTCGGCTCATCCATCAGAATCACTTCCGGATCGACCGCCAGCGCACGCGCGATGCAGAGACGCTGCTGCTGTCCGCCCGACATTCCGAGCGCACTCTTTTTTCAACCGGTCTTTTACCTCATCCCAGATCGCCGCATCGCGCAGGATTTTTCCACGATCTCATCCAGCTTTGCCTTGGAGCGGATGCCATGCGTGCGCGGTCCGTATGCGATGTTGTCGTAAATGCTCATCGGGAACGGATTCGGCTTCTGGAATACCATGCCGACACGCTTGCGCAGCAGGTTCACGTCCATTCCGCTGTAGATGTCTTCCCCGTCGAGCAGCACATGTCCTGTGATCTTACATCCCTGTACCAGGTCGTTCATGCGGTTTAAGCATTTTAAAAAGGTGGATTTTCCACAGCCGGACGGAGCGATAAATGCGGTAATTTCTTTTTCGTTAATGGTCAGATCCACGTCCTTGAGCGCGTGGAAATCGCCGTAATACAGATTCAGATTTGATATATTAAACTTTTCTCCCATGTTTTCCTCATTTCCGCGCTGTGCGCTATTCTTTCACTGCCTCAAACCGCTTCGCGATCAGGGATGAGACTCCATTTATCAGAAGGACAATGACAAGCAGCACCACTGCCGTCGCATTTGCCTCGTTTTTATGTAAACCTTCGTTGGAAAGCACATACATATGGATGGCGAGCGTACGCCCGGAATCCATGAGTCCCGCCACACCGGTCACGGTACCCGCCGTGTAAATGAGCGCTGCGGTCTCTCCGACGATACGTCCAATCGAGAGAATGATACCGGATAGAATTCCCGGGATTGCTGCCGGAAGCACAATCTTAAAAATTGTCCGCAGTTTTCCGGCGCCCAGTCCGAAGCTTCCCTCTCTGTAGGAATCCGGCACACATAAAAGCGCCTCCTCCGTGGTTCTCATAATTGTCGGCAGCACCATGATGGCGAGCGTCGCCGCTCCGGAGAGCATGGAATAACGCCAGTGCAGTGCAATGTTGAAAAACAGCATACCGAACAGACCATAGATAATGGAAGGAATACCGGTCAGCGTCTCCGCGGTCAGCCGGACAACCTCCACGAATTTATTGCCCTTTCTGGCATATTCGATCATGTAGATTGCCGCTCCCACGCCAAACGGTACGGAAAACAGCAGTGAGACCACGACCATCTCCACCGTGTTGATGATGGCAGGAAGCATGGACACGTTGTCCGAATTATAATGTAGCGCAAACAGGCTCGGCTTTAAGTACGGAATACCGCTGATGAGAATGTAGCCCACCAGAAAAAGCAGCGTCACCACCGTGAGCGCGGCTGCAGTCAGAACCAGAAGCAGCAGGATCAAAGAGCCCGGATGTCTGGTATAGGATTTCATTTTATCTTTCAGTGTTACTTTGTTGATCGGATTTATCTGCTCCATCCCCTACTCCTTTCCGCTTCGCTTGATTGCCGAGAAGCACAGATTGATAATCAGAATAAACGCGAACAGCACCACGCCGGTAGCGATCAGCGCCTCACGGTGCAGATCCGTCGCATAGCCCATCTCCATGACAATGTTCGTCGTCAGTGTACGGACGCCCTGCAGAATACTGTTCGGGACACGCGGTTGGTTGCCCACGACCATCATGACCGCCATCGTCTCTCCGAGTGCACGTCCGACGCCGAGGATGACCGCCGCCAGTATACCGGATTTTGCCGCCGGTACCACGACGGTAAAGACACTTCTCTCATGCGTTGCCCCGAGCGCCAGCGCTCCTTCGTAATAACTCTGCTCCACTGCGCGGATCGTCGGTTCGGACGCTCCGATGATGGTCGGCAGGATCATGATTCCCAGAAGAATCGACGCACAGAGAATACTCTGTCCGTTGCTGTTCTTAAAATGCTCCCGGATGAACGGTACGAGCACAACCAGTCCGAAAAACCCGTATACGATAGACGGAATGCCCGCGAGCAGGTTCACGACCGGCTTTAAGAGCTTGTACAGTCCTTCCGGACAAAATCTTGCCATAAAAATAGATGTCAGCACGCCGACCGGCACACCAATGATCAGCGCGCCTCCGGTGACGTAGATACTTCCCAGTATCATCGGGAAAATACCGAATTTATTGTTTCCCGGCTTCCACTTGGTTCCGGTCAGGAATTCCACAAATCCGATTTTCTTCATTGCCGGGATTCCGTTTGCAAATAAGAATATGCAGATCAGCGCCACCGCCACGATGGAGATGACCGCAGCCAGCAGAAATACATATTCCATGATCTTCTCTCTTTTTTTTCATCAGAGCCTCCATTTACAGGTTTCCTAAATAACGTGTATGTTCCACGAAAGGACCGGAAGAACATTCTGTTCCCCGGTCCGTCCTGCTATGCTATTTTCAGCTGTCCGTCCTAGTTTGCTGCATCCCAGGTTGTTGTTCCGCCCGTGAAGATACCCTTTACAGTGTCAGAGGAGAGATCCTCTACCGGGTTCTCCTGGTTTACGATCACTGCGATACCGTCCATGGCGATCTTCGTTGCGGTAAGTCCTTCCTCTGTCTCGGAATCCTTTAACTCGCGGGAAGCCATACCGATGTCAAGTGTGCCGTCTGCTGCGCCGGTCATACCTGTGGTAGAATCACTTGTCTGAAGCTCGATCTCCACGTTTGCATTGACTGCCTTGTAAGCCTCGATCAGTTTCTCCATTACCGGAGATACGGAAGAGGAACCGCCGACTACGACTTTGCCTTCTGCTCCATTGGACTCGAATGCTGCTGCGGAATCATCTCCGATATAACCGTTGTCGGAGATTACTTTCTGTCCGTCACCGCTCATGATGTAGTTGATGAAATCCTGTGCAGCCTCGCTGACCTCGCCCTTTGTTGCAATGTTGAACGGTCTTGCGATCTTGTAGGTGCCGCTCTTGATGTTCTCTACGGTAGCCTCTGCTCCGTCGATCTTCACTGCCTTTACCGTGTCGTTTAAGGAACCGAGAGATACATAACCGATTGCGTAGGTATCACCTGCTACCGATGTGAGCATAACGTCCGTGCTGTTGGTGATGATCGCTTCCTCTGTGGTATTATCCACTTTCTCACCGCTCTCATCTTTTTCTTCCACACCGAACAGCTCAATGAATGCGCCTCTGGTACCGGAACCGTCCTCACGGGAATATACGGCGATTGCTGATGTATGATCAAAATCTGCATTCTCTGCCGGTGCAGCTTCGCTTGTGGTATCTGCTTCGTCTGCGGTAGCTGCTGCATCTGTGGTTGCTGCTGCGTCTGTGGTGGTGTCTGCTGTCTCACTGCTGCCGCATCCTGCGAACATGCCCGCTGCCATAACACCTGTCAATAACATACACATTACTTTCTTCTTCATTTTGAATCCTCCATTCAATTTTACGGAATCTCTTCTCCGTTTTTTCTTTTACCTCGTTTCTTAGAACATGGTTTACTTTACGGGAGGAATGTAAAATGCAGAAGAGCACTTATGTAAAACCTGTGTAAAAATCCTGTCACATCATTTCAATCTGCCGGCGCAGCTCTAACATCTTATTGTCCACCTTTGCGATCACGTCCGAGTAGCCGCGCGTCTCGCGCTCCACATTGGCGATCTGGCCGGCATCCTTCTTATAACACATCTGCGTGTCCAGCTCCGCCCAGTAATCCATTGCAAACGAGCGGATCTGGATCTCTACCCGGATCTCCGTGACCGTGTCGTTGTACGTCACCGGAACGCCCGCAATCACATGAATACTCTGATAGCCGCTCTTCTTGGGATTTTTCACATAATCCTTTTCCTTGATAATATGAAAATCCTTGCTTCTTGATGGCATCCGCAATCCGGTAGATGTCGTCGCAGAAAAAGCACACGACCCGGATGCCGGCGATGTCATTGAGAGTCTGCACCGCCTCCTCAAAAGAGACTTCCCGCCCTTTCTTTTTGAGTTTTTTGGTGACGCTGTCCGGCGTCTTGATGCGGCAGGACATATTGCGAATGACCTGGCGGTGGCATTGTTCCGTCAGGTCAGCATTGATCAGTCTTAATCGTGCCTGTACGAGATCCATGGCAGCGGCATAGGATAGCTGCACCATCGGCTGTAACAGTTTCTCACTCAACAGGTCCTCATTCGGCAATTTTTGTTCTCCGTTTTGTTTTTCCTTTATTTCTATTCGTTTCTTTTTTCTTTTTAGAATCATTCTTTGGCAAAACCCGCTGCGCCTCCCATCGCACCGCTCTGTGACGTCTCCCCCTCCATGCACCGGCGCTGCATCTGAAAGCAGATAAATCCCACAACAAACATAGCGGCGATCGCTGCCACACCGGCTCTTGATGTATCAAACAGCTGCGTGGTGATTCCCACCAGCATCGTTCCCATAAAGGAAGCTCCTTTTCCAAAAATATCGAAGATGCCGAAATACTCCGTCGACTTTTCCTTCGGGATGATCTTGGCATAGTAGGAACGGGAGAGCGCCTGGATGGCTCCCTGAAATACGCCGACAAACGTTGCCATCATCCAGAATTTCCACGCCGCATCCAGCCAGAGTGCATAGACCGCAACCACAAAGTAGGCACCGATGCAGACCGAAATGAGTTTTGAAGATGCAAAGCGCTGGGTCAGTTTTCCGAACAGAATCGCGCACGGGAATGCGACGACCTGCGTGAGCAGCAATGCCATCAGAAGGCTGGTGTCGCTGATTCCGACGTCTTTTCCGTAGGAAGTCGCCATCTCGATGATGGTATACACGCCATCAATATAGAAGAAAAACGCTGCCAGAAACCACAGCACCTTTTTGTCATCCCGGATCTCCGCAAAGACTTTGCCGAGTCTGGAAAAAATCCCGCGCACATCGGTGCCGCCCGCTTCCACATAGTATTTCTGCTGATAGTTCCGCAGCAGCGGGAGTGTCACAACCACCCACCATGCCGCGTTGATAAAAAATGCAATCATCATCGCAACCGTGCCGGAAATGCCGATCGCATCCGCGCCGAGGATCAGACCGAGGCTCGCCACAAACGGCACGCAGCTGCCGATGTATCCCCACGCATAGCCCTGGGAGGACACCTCATCCATCCGCTCATCCGTCGTGACATCCACAAGCATGGAATCATAGAAAATGAGGCTTCCGGAAAATCCGACTTTTGCAATCACAAAAATGGCAAGGAACAGAACCCATGTCCGCGGAATCGCAAGCGCCGCACAGCCGAGCACTCCCATCATCATGAAAAATGTAAACAGCGGCTTCTTGCGGTTCTTATTGTCGGCAACCGCACCGAGCACCGGTCCTAAAACCGCCACAATCAGCGTTGAGATCGAGATGGCGTAGCTTAAATATGCGGTGGAATCCGAGGCGCTGATGCCGTTTGCGGACGCCATGTTTTTGTAGTAGATCGGTATAATCGTCGACACCAGAAGTGTGAACGCCGAATTTCCGACATCATACAGTACCCAGAATTTTTCGAGTCTGCTCATTTTCGTTTTCATAATCTTTTACCTCTTCTTCCTTAATAAAGCGGAATATTTCATCATAATATTTCGCACGCGTCCGCTCATCCGCATTAAAAATCTCATGTCTGGAATCCGGCATAAAGAAAAGCTTTGTCCGCTCCGTCTCCTCCGCAAACCGCGCGATCGCATCGTTATCCACCATGTGGTCACGACCTGCTGCAAAAAGCAGCACCGGCACCTTGATCTTTGCCAGATTCTCCCGCCGCATCAGCTCACGGCTGGCGCGAAGCCCTGCGCGGACCCAGGCATAACTTCCGCCGTAGGTGCGGTAATGTTCATCTAAGAGCCGCTTTTGAAACATATAGTCATAACGCTCTTTTGAAAGGCAGCTGCTCCCCTCAAACTGCGGCGTCTCTGAAAAGCCCTGCTGTCCCGCCAGTGTGGCAAAGCATTTTCCTTTTCCGGTCAGACAGCAGAACTCCGCCAGCAGTTTTGCCAGAAACCGCGGATATTTTCCGGTCTGCATGGCACACATCGGCGCGGAGAGGACTGCCGCCTCAAACAACTGCGGATAACGTTCCAGTGCAAGGATTGCAATGGCGCCTCCCATCGAATGTGCAAACACGATCCGGTGTTCCTCCCCAGGACTTACGACCGTCTCCACAAACCGCGCGAGATCTGCGGCATAGCTGTCATAGCTTTGCACATGCACTAACTCCGGGTCATCCACCTCGCGCCCGGAATACCCGTGTCCCCGGTGTTCCGGCACATAGACCGAGTATCCCGCCTGCAGAAAACGGTATGCGACTTCGTTATATTTTTCCGCGAATTCGCAAAACCCGTGGGAAATCACAACACATTTCCCCGCATCCGGCAGAAAATAGCGCCGGTAAGCGATCGACATGCCATCTTCCATCTTAAGATAGCCCTTCTCGCCGTGCTCTTTCAGATAAGGCTCTACCGTCTCCGCCATCCAGGCGGCATAAGCAGCCTTCTCCTCTTTCGCACAGCTTCTATCCTCCGGCATCATCCCTGCTTCCCCTGCTTCTTTATCACGCGCACCAGCTCCGGTGTCAGCGTTCCGTCCAGATACTCGGCAGCGATCCGCCTGCCCACGTCCGGATAATTCGTAATCATGGCGTCCACCTGCATCTCGCACACCATGCGCATGTACTGCTCCTCGTTCACCGTCCAGACGTGTACGCGCTTTCCGTGCTTCTTACAGTCTTCCATGTAATTCGGATACTGCAGATTGTAGAGCGCCGGATGCATGGCGTCTGCGCCCACGACAAGCGCGCCATAGCTGACCGGATTGACAATGCCGTCACAGTAGAGCATGCCGGTCTTCGCCTGCGGATTCAGCTCCTTGATGCGCTGCACCGTGTAGTGGTTAAACGACGAGTACCACACGCGCTCCTCCAGTCCCATGCGGGCGGTCAGGTCAAGCACGCGCTCTTCGATCTCCGGATAAAAGACCACGCCGGTCTTCAATTCCACATTGATCGTAAGTCCCGTCGGCTTTAACAGCTCATAGACTTCCTCGAGCGTCGGGATCATCGCCCGCTCGTACCCTTCCTTATGCGTCCGGTTGTAATTAAATCTGGAAATTCTCGCGTATGTAAAATCTTTGACCCAGCCGCTGCCGTCGCTGGTACGGTCAACCGTCTCGTCGTGGATGACAACCAGTTCTCCATCCTTTGTGAGCTGCACATCCAGCTCCACGCCGTCCGCGCCCATCTCAATCGCTTTCCGGAATGCCTCCAGTGTATTTTCAGGCGCGTAGCCGCTTGCGCCGCGGTGCGCCCATACCAATGTCTGTTTTTCCATGTATACAAAAACCTCCGATATGATAGCTTCTTATTTCTTCTATCATATCGGAGGTTTGTAAAATTGTTCGGGTGCGTTGTGTAAAATTTAGAAGGGATATGTAAAATATCTGTAAGATCACCTAACTGGGAAAAATGCCGGTCAGCATTTTCCCCCGCTTTATCATTCCGCGCAGAATCTGTGCGGCTCCGCCGCCGTTTCCTTTTTTATATTCCTGCCCCCGCAGGTAGAGCTGCTTCACTTTGACGGAAGCCAGTTCCTCCTTCGGGATGTCGTAAGGATTGCGGTCCAGCAACACCATGTCCGCTATTTTTCCCGCTTCCAGACTTCCACGCTCCCCCTCTCATCAAAGGTCGTGTAATATCCGTTGTAGGTACACATGCGCAGCGCCTGCTGCACGGAGATGGATTCTGCCGGATTGCTGTGATTGCATGCCTTATACATCCATAAAAGCGGGTCCGGATCTGTGCAGGGTCCGTCCGATCCCGCACTTAAAATCAGTCCGTGTTCGCAGAATGTGCGGATCGGATTCAGCCTGCCCGCACGCTCTCCGAGGATCTGCTCCAGATAGCTGTCCGGCTCCTGCGGCCAGTCAATGAACGCCGTCTGCACTGCCAGATTGATGTGATACCGCTCACAGACCGCAATCTCCTCCGCAGTCGGCAGACATGCATGGATGATCGTATGTCTGTGATCTTCTCTGGGCAGATCGTCAAGCGCCGCCTTGATGGCACGCACCGCCTGCACAAACGCCTTATCGCCGATCGCGTGCATCTCGATCTGCAGACCGGCGCGGTTTGCCGCCTTACAGAATTCCGTCACTTTTTCATCCGAATAGTAGAGTACGCCGCAGTCCGACGTGTTTTCATACGGCGAGAGCAGTGCCGCATCCATGGAACCGAAGCATCCGTCAAGCGCTGTCTCAAAACAGCCCCCGATTCTCGGAAGCTTCCGCTTTACCGCCTTATTCACATCGAGCGTCTGCATAAACACGCGCATCTGCATGCCGTTTGTGATGCCGCGCGCAAAAAAACGCTCCAGATCGACGTCCAGATCTCTCGCAAAGCCGACGCCGCTGACCGTATGGATCATGCCGATGCCGCGCGCAGCCAGATCGTCCAGCGCCTTCTGCATGTGCGCCACCAGCTGCACCGTAGAGAGCGAAGCTGTGATATAATCCGAGACGGCGAAAAATGCCTCCTGGTTCATCTCCCCGGTATCCTCATGAAAACCGCGCAGATGCTGCACCTTGCCGCGCACTTCGTTTAACAGCACCGTGTTGACGACACACGCGTGACCGTCATACTTTACCAGAAAGAGCGGTTTGTCGGGACACACCTCATCCAGCTGCACCCTGCGCACCAGATGTCCGTCTGACACGGAATACGGCGATGCGCCAAACCCGATCACCAGCTTTTCCTTCGTTTTCTTCACATGCTCCCAGAGCATCTGAAGAATCTCCTCATTGCTCCGCGCATTCATGACATTGAGCCCGGCATGAAACGTCGCGTAACTTGCGAAATGGATATGACTGTCCACAAACGGCGGAATCAATGCCCCCTCCCCGGTGGACACGCGCTCCGCCGCCACACAGCCGGCCGGCAGCTCGTCCCCGCAGTAAAGGATTTTCCCCTGATCCTCCAACAGATAATGTGCAATCCGGTTCTCTTTGTCACAGGTTAAAATGTTACCCTCATAAAGTCTCATACCGTGCTCCTTTCCAATCCCTTAAATTTTAAAATAAGACCGGAATAATGTAAATGCCAAGTGCTATCACCGTCACAAGGATCGTGCCGGCTTTCCAGATCCGGTACTCCTTGTCCATCTTTGCCTTTTCCTGGGGGGACGGCTCCTCGAGGATACCGATCTCCTCCTCGATGGACGGAATCTTATTCTCATGCTTTCTGGTGAAAAGCGCCCAGTAGACAATCGCCGCCACAGTCACAACCGCCGCCGTCAGAAGCGCTATGCGGTCTGCAAAAATCAGAATAATGGTGTAGGCTGCGATCGTGACATAGCATCCGACCGTTCCTGCCGGCGCCTTGTACGGCCGGTTCATATCCGGATAGTGCTTCTTTAAGCCAAGGTAAGCCAGACAGCCGATCATATAACATACCGCGAGTGAGATCAGCGATACCGACGCGATATAATTGATCGACCCGGTTGCAATCAGGATAATATTGATGATGCCGACCACAAGAACCGCCATATACGGCGTCTTATACTTCGGATGTACCTTGCGCAAAAACTTCGGCAGGGAACCGTCCTCCGCCATCGTGTAAATGTAGCGCGCCGGTGCGGCAATTCCCGGATTGATGGTGGAGAGATCGCCGCCGAATGCAATGCCGATGCAGAGCAGAATGATCGGAAAGCCCACCAGTCCGGCCGCCCGGAGTCCCTCCGCATACGGTGCGTCTGCCACTGCAAGGATGTGGTAAAACTCGTGTGGCACCAGTCCGACAAGAAACCACTGGAATAACGCGTTGACTGCAAATACAAGGAATACCGATACTTTTAACGCTCTCGGAAGCGTATACTGCGGATATTTCGTCTCCGCCCCCATCGATACACAGGTCTCAAATCCGGTATAACACCACCATACCAGCCCGAAAATGTACATCATTTCCTTAAACGACGGCAGGGAATCCATGGCAATCCCGCCGAAATAGTCCAGGTGGATGCGCGGTATCATATATAAGAACCATGCCACGGCACAGCCCCAGAAGAAGAAAAATGAATCCCGTCTGCGCTTTTCCGGACATCTCAATTCCCCGGAAGTTTAAGATCAGGAAAAACAGGACCAGAACAATCGCAATGATCCGCGAATCCACGCCCTCGATATTGATGCCGAGTTCTCCAAACAGAATTTTAAAATAATTGGAAAATGCCAGTGTCTCACCCGCACCGATGCCGACCACAGAGATGATGTAATGCCAGCCTGCCAGGTTCGCCCAGACCCGGTTGAGTCCGCGCTTCGCATAATTGTAAGTACCTCCGGCACACGGAAGTGCCGCCGACATCTCGCCGTAGATCAGACAGGGCCAGATCGAGATGATCAGGGATAAAAATGTAATTACAATAATCCCCGATCCGACATATCCAATCTGTGAGGAACCACAGGTAAACAGTCCCACTCCTACTACCGTTCCTATCGTCATACTGATCGACTCTTTCAGTCCGAGAGCACGCACCAGCTGACCTCCTTCGTTTTTCTCCATAACGTATCCTCCTTTGTCTGTCTTGCTGCTCCTATAGAAAAAGAGCACAGACGTCCCGCCTGTGCTCCTTCGCAACCATGTCTTTATTCTGCTTTTGAAAATTCTACACCGCTTTTTTTCTTTTCCAGGATCTGTGCGATCAGATCCGCAATATGTGCGGCTGCCTCCACCGGCGGCACACCGTGCCTGCTGATATTCGATACGACCGTATACTCCGACTCAAGCATGTCCGGTCTCGCATGGTAGGCGATATATGCCGACATGCTCTCTGACGTCAGAAGACCCGGGCGCTCTCCGATGAGCACGCAGGTCACCTCCGCATCCAGGAGCGGTCCGATCGTCCGCGCGGTATTCACTCTGCAATACCGCACGAAAAACGGCGTCCCGACGGTAATTCCCTTATCCTCCAGACCCATTTTTATGGTTGGAAACAGATCCGGAATGTTCGCCCTGATAGACGGCGAGCACAGCCCGTCGCCGAAATAGATCTGTACCTGCGGATGATGGACACAGTTTTCCACAATTTTTTGTCTGGCATCCGGCAAAAACTCCCTGCCCAAGTCCGGGCGGAGGAGCATTTCGTTTTTATTGGCGCATCTTGTCCGCACCTCAAAAACGCCAAGTTCCTTTACCACTTCCTCCGGCACTTCATTGAACACCGCGTCGTTTGCCGCCGCATGCGCCGCCAGAAACCGGAGCTGCGCCTCGGTCGTGTAGCGTGCGCCGCACCGTCCGATCCCGATCCGCGCGGGCGTCGCATGCTTCATCTTCCAGAGTTCCTTTTCATTGTGCGGGTGCTCCACCTGCATATATTCCATAATGTCTGTCTCTGTAATATCGCGGAGGCAGGCGGTCTCTTTTTCACTCATAAATCCCGTTCCTCCTATTTAAAGAATATGGACGGATCTCCGGCGTTCGGGCCGAGATGCCCGTTTTCCCAGATGCCCCGTTTTTCAAGCCATGCCTTAAACTCCGGTATCGGCTCCTTTTTTCAGCAGCTGCCGGATACTCGCCACATCGTGATAGCTGGTGGACTGATACATCAGCATAATATCATCCGCCTGCGGCAGTCCCATCACATAGTGAACGCCCGCCGTTCCCAGAAGTGTCAGGATCGTCTCCGAGTCGTTCTGATCGGTCGGCATGTGGTTCGTATAACATACGTCGCAGCCCATCGGCAGTCCGTGCAGATGCCCGCAGAATACGTCCTCAAGCGCCGCCCTTGTGAGCTGCTTGGTGTCGTAGATATACTCCGGCCCCATGAAACCTACCACCGTGTTCACCAGAAACGGATGATAGTGCCGTGCCAGACCGTAACATCTGCATTCCATCGTCTGCTGATCGCTGCCGAACGCCGCCGAGGACGACAGTTCCGAACCCTGCCCGGTCTCAAAATACATGACGTTGGGTCCCTTTGCCGGTCCCTCCTCCCGAAACAGCATCTCCGCCTCCGACAGCATCCCGGTGTTGATGCCAAACGCCGAGAGCGCCGCCTCCGATCCCGCAATCGACTGGAAACACAGATCGGCGCTTCCCTGCCCGGTTCTAAGCGCCTCCATCTGTGTCGTCACATGTGAGAGCACACAGGTCTGTGTCGGAATCTCATATTTATCCCGGATGTCCCCGAGCACTTTCCAGATTGCAAGCGTGCTGTCCACCGTATCAATCGCCGGATTCAGCCCGATGACAGCGTCGCCGATGCCGTAGCTGAGTCCTTCTAAGGTGCTGGCTGCCACGCCTTCCACATCATCCACCGGATGATTGGGCTGCAGTCTCGACGCGAGCACGTTTTCTGTGCCGATCGTGGTATTGCAGGTCGCCGTCACCCGGATCTTGCTTCCAGCAAGAATCAGATCCATATTGCTCATGATCTTGGAGATCCCGGCAATCACTTCGCTGGTCATTCCCCGGCTTGCGCGCATCAGCGCCCCGCTGTCTGTGACGTCACAGAGAATCCACTCCCGCATCTCCTGGATCGTTCTGTCCTTGATCGTGCCGTAGACCGTTTCATCGATATCATCCTGAATGATCCGCGTCACCGCATCCTCCTCGTAGGGCACCACGGGATGCTCTGTTAAATCCGCCACGGTCAGCTGCGCCAGCACCTCCTTAGCGGCAATCCGCTCTAAGGCGCTCTCCGCTCCCACACCTGCCAGCTCGTCTCCCGATTTTTTCTCGCTCGCCTTTGCCAGCACATCTTTTACATCCTTAAATTCATAGGTCTGCCCCAGCATCCGTGTCTTTAATATCATAAGCTGCTCCTAACCATTAAATATCAATGTCTTTACTATCACGGGAATGACGTTACCCGATGCAACCGGTTCGCCGAGATCAATAAAATCTCCGCTCCCGCAGCTGATTCCATCGATGCAGATAACGCTGCACTTCTCTTTCAGTCTGTGATGCAGCGCCTGCCCGATTGCTTTTCCGATATCCTCCTCAAGCACCAGGATCAGATGCCTGCCCATGCCGCACTCCCTGACATACTGGTCTGCAATCAGTTCTGCTATTCTTTGTACCTGTGCGAAAGTAGGGCACTTTAACCCCTTCATGGCAAGCGCCACCTGCCGGTCTTTTTCCTGATCCTCCCTATAAAGCAGCAGCGCCCGGTGCATGTTTTCCGGCAGTTTTTCAATCTCTTCCTCACGCTCCAGCAAAAGCTTCACCACCGGAATATTTTTTAACGGAAACGGTTTCGTCGTGTACTCAATCGTACTTCCGGAAATGTTCATGCTGTAGTTTCCCGCGCCGATCACCGTCGCCCGCATGGTTTCCCGCGCATCCGTCACTGCCGCCCGGCGAAACGCTTCGTTCTTCCGGATCGCCTGCGCCAAAAGGATTCCGATGTCCCCATAGCGGAACAGATCCTCCTCTTCCCCGAAGCATGCCGCCACCCCACCGGAGAACATCACAATATCGGGCGGCGTGCCATCCGCCAGAAGATGGTTGGTCTGCATGTAGGAAAGCTCTGCTGCCTCCGGCGCCAGATGCACTGCCTCCGCAAGAAGTTCCGCCATCGCAGCGGTGAGTCTGCGCAGCTTTTCCGATTCTGCCGTCCCGCCCTCCGCAAGATCAATCTCAAGCCTGCCGCACAGCCATTGCAGCTTTGGCGCCATGTAGATCACTCTGCCGTCCTTCACGCGGATCAGTCTGCCGCCGATGTCGAGGCATGCCGTATCAACCATATTTCCGTCCTCAAAGACACAGATATTTGTCGTGCCGCCGCCGATATCCAGATTGACTACCCGCTTCCCCGTCTTTTGGGACAAATCCGCGGCTCCCGCACCTTTTCCTGCCAGAACAGACTCCAGATCCGCTCCCGCTGTCGCCACGACGAACTCTCCCGCCACGTCGGCAATCGCCCGTACTACCGACTCGGCATTTCTTTTCCGAGAAGTCTCCCCGTGATGATGACGGCTCCGGTTGCAAGATCTGCCGGACAAACGCCCGCCTTCTCATATTCCTTTTTTATAATCTCATGCACGCGCTCCCCGTCAATCTCCTCCCGGGATGACAGCGGTGTAAAATAAATCTCACTCTCGTAGATGACCTCCTTTGACACCACCTTGATCTGTGGAATTCTGCCAAATCCGCCTGTGTTCTGGAGAATCATCCTGCTGAACACAAGCTGCGTCGTCGACGTTCCAATATCAATTCCGGCACTTAAAATCTCTTCCGTCTGCATTCTTCTCCTCCTCAAAAAATCGTCCTTTTTTGTCTGTGTCTGCCGCTCATAATATGATTACGCGGTTGTTTTTATCTGCGGCAGCCCGGCTTTCACATCTTAGTGCAATCTGGTATTGCCTATTACATAAAAAAAGAGAGCAGCCGCTACCGCGGTGCTCCCTTGCACATGTCATCTGATATCTGAATTTAGAAGTTATTATAGCATGACACTTTTTGTTCAGCAATTTCCTTTTTTAACAAATATTTTACCGGCTGCTCATATATTTTTGTCTTTTTTGTACCTTTTGTATGACTTCTTCCAGCCTTTTTGTACGGATTCAGGCAGCGTTTTTGCCTGCCTTACATTGTAGACCGTCGCCGAACCGACCACCAGCAGGGCGCCGATGACAGCAGTTGCACCGATTGTCTCCCCATAAAAGACAGCCACCAGAATCGGATTTAAGATGGGCTCGATCGTCGAGGTCAGCGACGCCGTGACCGGAGAGACCGCATCCAGCCCCCCGCGACAAAAACACATAGGACAGTCCGAACTGCACCACGCCGAGCAGCAGCACGAAGAACCAGATATGCAGCGACATCTCGCTCTCCTGTCCGTAAAACGGGATTCCGATCGCCGCGCTCAACGCGCAGGACACCAGAAGCGACGATTCAAAGTCCGCGCCGCGGAATTTCTTTTGCATCATCACAAGCGCATAGGCAAGTCCTGAGAGAATCGCAAGCAGATTCCCCGCCATGGCTCCGGCATCCAGCGACGTATAAAAGAAGCAGAGAATCCCGGCAAAGACTCCCGCGCAGGCAAACACCGCATCCCGCCCCGGCTTTTTGTGAAAGATCAGCCACATCAGGAGAATGACAAACACCGGCTCCGTGAACTGCAGCACGATCGCATTGGCAGCCGTCGTGAGCTTGGTCGCCGCCACAAAGGCAAACGCCATCACCGTATTGCACACCGCACCGAAGAGCACCGTCTTATTCCACACAAACTTCTGGCGGCGCAGAAGCATGTAACATCCCACAACCAGCGCCGAGAAGATACTGCGCGCTCCCTGGATCGTCACCGACGACCACGGAATCGACTTGATTAAAACGCCTCCGGTGCTGAAACAGACTGCCGATAACAGTACGCAGAGCGTTCCCCGCAGACTTTCCGCATTCATTTTTTTATCACTCATATCCACTCCTCCATCCGGATTTCTGTCGTATTCTCCATCCGCACTTCTGCCGGATTCTCCCATCCGTACTGCTGCCACTTCCTATGAGATAAAAAACATAGACCAGCACGAGTACTCCCAGAAACAGTACGTTCGCGATCGTAAACCACAGGAGATACCGCCCCTTGGTCTTATTATAATTGTGCGCGTAGATCTTATAAGAGATCAGGCTCGCCATCGAAGCGATGAGCGTTCCCAGTCCGCCCAGATTCACGCCGATCGTAAGATTCTTCAGATCGTGCGTAAAATCTGCCAGAAGCAGGGTCGCGGGAACATTGCTGATGATCTGGCTCGCACCGATGCCGACCGCCAGTTCCCTGCCCGCCACAAGACTTTGCAGGACAGACCGTACCGCCTCGATATTCCCCATATTGCCGATGAAGATGAAGAAACTGATAAACGTAAACAGCAGACAGTAATCCACCTGCAAAAACACCGTGCGATCCGTTAAAACAAGCACAACGAGCACCACCGCGAGCATCAGCTGCCACGGAAATACCCGCGCCACCGAAAGCAGGCTTAGCGCAAAGAGCGCCAGATAAATCCCGTTTTTCTTCCTGCCGGCTGTCCCGGACGTCTGCAAAAGCACCCCCGTTTCCAGCGAGATCCGGCGCTTGCCCGCGCTGAGCACGAACACGACAAGCAGCAGAAGCACGCCCGACACGAGCGTATACGGCGCCATCCATCCGACAAATTCTCCCAGCCCGGCGCCGGAAATGCTGTAAAGGTATAGATTCTGCGGATTCCCGATCGGCGTCAGCATGCTCCCCAGATTTGCTGCAAGCGTCTGCAGCACAAACGCTGTCACAATCAGCCGCTCCTGGTGGCATTTCTGCAGAATCGTGCACGCAAACGGCACAAACGTCAGAAGTGCGACGTCGTTTGTGATAAACATACTGGAAAAAAAGCACAAAAAAACAAGCACCAGCATCAGCTGCGCGGTATTCTTTGTCTTTGCCAGAAGCCGGCTGCCGATCGCATCGAACAGTCCGTTGCTCTGAAATCCTGCCACAATCAGCATCAGCGACAGCAAAATGCCGAGCACGCGCCAGTCAATGTAGCCCACGTACTGCGGACCCGGGTGCACCCAGAATGCCGATGCCACAGCGAGGGCTGTGGCGATCGTGAGTACCGTTTCTTTTTTATAAAATCTGTGATCTTCTGCAACATGTTGTTCATCATCTTTTCTGTTTCATTGTAAAAATTCCTTTCCTATTTTACTTTCTTTTTTGCACTTGCATAGGATTTTTTTTCTGAAAATGCGGCATACTACCACAAGATAGCCTGTTATCGCTGTATGCGCACAGCCGGTGCCTGTCATTTTCCCATGCACGGCTGCCCGCGCAGGAATGGAGATTTACGTGAAAAATACATTATCCTTACCTGTCACAAATGAAAACGGCTCCTATGAGATCCGCCTGGAGAGCATCGGCGGGCTGGGCGCCAATCTCTGCGGAAAAATGCTCGGGGAGCTCGGCGCACTGTCGCTTTCGCTCAATTCCTTAAGCTTTTCCAGCTACGGCTCCGAAAAGCGCGGTTCACCGGTCAAGGCGTATGTCCGCTGGTGCGCCGATGACCGCCCGCTGCGCGTCAACAGCCCCGTGACCCGGCCGCATCTGCTTGGCATCTTTCACGGGGAACTGATCGGCACCTCCCCGGTCTTGGAGGGCGGCACCGTAGACACCAAAATCGTATTAAACCTACCCCCTTGTCCGCTGACGAGGCGGCAGATAAGTACCACATTTCCATCGGAGAACTCTATTGTCTGGATGCGCTCGCACTTGCGATGGAAAGTCATTCCCGCATCAACATGGTCATGCTCGGTGCTCTGGTGCGCGCCAGCGGATTTATCCCGCCGGAAGCTGCCGAAACGCTCTGCCGCGATACGATCGGGAAAAAATATCCCGCACTCATCGAAGCCAATCTCGCGGGTCTGCGCCTGGGATATGAAAATGTCAAAATGGCTCAGGGCGACCGCAACCTCGCCCCTCTGCCGGACGCCCCGGCGGACCGGTATGCTTGGGGCTATGCCAACGCTCCGATCGGCGGCGTCAATCCGCGGATCGGAAGCACCGTCTCCAACGATCTGACCGCCTCGCGCGAAGGGTACATTCCCCTTTTTATTCAGGAAAAATGTATCAACTGCGGACTGTGTGACACGGCATGCCCGGATATGGTCTTCCAGTTTGCTCCCGGCACCTACCGCGGAAAAAACTGCATGGTCAACCGGGGGCTTGACTACTATCACTGCAAGGGCTGCCTGCGCTGTGTGGAAGTCTGCCCCACCGGCGCACTCGTGCCGGCACTCGAAAAAGATTACCCGGAAAAACCGCATTTTCTTCCGAATCAGCATCTGCTGCCCGACGCTATCCACTATCAGACCGTGGGTGCGAATTCCTGGATCACAAGCGATTCTTTTACCGACGAAAAGCGGGTCGACGGAGGCGTCGTATAAATGCAGGCAGCACCCGTGAATCGTACCGGCGCACAGCGTCTGCAGAATGGAGAATGATATGGAAAAACAAAAAATTATGTATGACAGCGGCAATGAGCTTGCTGCATTTGCCGCAAAGCAGATCAACTATCACGTCATGGGGTATTATCCGATCACGCCCTCTACACAGATTGCGGAAAATCTGGATGTCATGGGCGCGGAGGGGCTTCACGACATTGCCCTGATCGCCGCCGAGGGAGAACACAGCGCCGCCGGCATCTGCTACGGCGCCTCAGCCGCTGGAGGCCGTGTATTTAATGCCACCAGCGCCAACGGGCTTTTGTACGCCTTAGAACAGTTTCCGGTGCAGTCCGGCACACGCATGCCGATGGTCATGAATGTTGCATGCCGCACGGTTTCCGGCCCTTTGTGCATCAAAGGCGATCACAGCGACGTCATGTATCTGCTCAACACAGGCTGGATCATTCTTTTTGCCGATGAACCGCAGAAAGTCTATGATTTTAACCTGCTCGGTCTAAAGCTTGCCGAGGCTGTCCGTCTCCCGGTCGCAGTCGCGTTCGACGGCTTTTTTACGAGCCATCAGAAGCGCAAGTGCCTTGTATTCGAGAATGATGACACCGTCACCCGCTATATCGGGGAAAAGCTTTCCTGTGACAACCCGAAGGTCTCCGCATTTGCCGGCACCGGCACCTGCGGCGCCGCCGGGGAGCTTCCCTACGCCAGCGTCTTAGATCTCGCGCATCCGGTTTCCATCGGTTCCTATATGAACGAGCCGGACGTCATCAATAACCGCTACCAGCTCCATCTCGCCATGGAAGCCGCGAGAAACAAGCTGCCGGAGCTGTTTACGGAATATGCCGCCCTCTCCGGCAGGGAACTTTCCCTCTGCGGTGCCTACCGGCACGAGGACGCCGAGGTACTGCTTTTTGTGCTCGGTTCCTCCTACCATACCGCCATGGAAGCCGTCGACCGGCTGCGGCAGGACGGCATAGCGGCAGGCGTGATCACCCTCTACGTTCTGCGCCCGTTCCCCGCTAAGGAACTTCGGGTGCTCTGCCACAATGCTTCCACGATTCTGGCAGCAGACCGGCAGGACAGCTACGGCGCCGGGGGCGGCAACATGTCGCTTGAATTAAAGGCCGCTCTCTCTTCCCTGCCGCACCCGCCGCGCATTTTAAGCCGGATCTACGGTCTCGGCGGCAAGGACTTTTTCGTGGAGGACGCCCTCGCCCTCTTTAAAGAGGCACTCTCGCCGGACGCCCCGGCGTTCGATTACTACGGCGTCACTGCGGGCACGGAAGCTTCGGATGAGGAGACTTCAGGCACTTCCGGCAGAGCTGACCCGGCGATGGCGGTTTCTGCGATGCAGCCGCAATATTTTAAGCCTGTCACAAAGGAAGAATCCACACCGGGTCTTACCACCTGCACCTTCGATCCCACAACCGGGAAAATGAAAGTCTCCGGCGGCTCCGTAAAAGATACGACCGCCATGCCGATGCGCGTCGCACCGGGACACGGTGCCTGCCCGGGCTGCGGCATTCCGATCAATGTGAACCTCCTGTTAAAGGGCATCGAGGGAAATGTCGTCCTGCTGTTTCAGACCGGCTGCGGCATGGTAGTGACAACCGGCTACCCCAAAACCGCGTTCCGCGTTCCATTTCTGCACAATCTGTTTCAGAACGGCGCGGCGACCCTAAGCGGCGTTGTGGAGGCGTTTCACCAGCGCCAGAAGCGCGGGGAATATCCGGACGGCGAGATTACCTTTGTGATGGTGAGCGGTGACGGCGGCATGGATATCGGTATGGGATCGGCACTCGGCACCGCCCTGCGCGGTCATAAGCTGATCATTTTTGAGTACGATAACGGCGGCTACATGAATACCGGCTACCAGCTCTCCTACTCCACACCGCTCGGCGCAAAGAGTTCTACTTCCCATGTCGGAAAGACGCAGTACGGCAAGAACTTCTTCCACAAGGACACACCGGAGCTGATGGCCGCAACCCACATTCCCTATGTCGCCACGGTCGCAGAATCAAATCCGGCCGATTTTATCCGGAAAGCTGCAAAAGCCGCCGCCTATTCCAGAGAGTTTGGCACTGCCTATATCAAAGCGCTGTCTGCCTGTCCGTTAAACTGGAACGACAAGCCGAATCTGGAGCGGAGCGTCATTGCTGCCGCCGTGGACTGCTGCTATTTTCCGCTCTACGAAATCGAACGTGGCATCACAGCGCTGAATTATGATCCTGCTTCGAGCAATAAGAAAATCCCTGTCACAGAATGGCTGGGTATGATGGGAGGCACCAAACACCTGCTGAAGGAGGAGTACCGCTCCGTGACCGAAGAGATCCAGAAGGAGATTGACCGGCGCTACGCCCGGCTTACGGCGCGCGCAGAGCATCCGCTTCTGTAGGCGCACCGAGGAGTTCCGGGCAGCGGGATGTGTGCCTGGAAGCTCATAGCCAGACTGATAATTGAAAAGGCAGGAATTTCTTCCTGCCGCCTTCCTTGAATTCCGTGTCCCTTGCCACACTTTGACGCTCCGCGGGATATGTCCGACAGTCCGCAGACAATGAGCAGACTGTCGGGAAGTCCTAAAATTGTCTGTGGGCTGCGGGCACACCCGAGGAGTGCTCAAAACCTAAAAAACATGGATCACCACAAGTCAAAAAGCCAACGGAAATTCGACCTCTTCTCCTGCAGAAAACGGAGATTCTCCGTATGTTTCCGTAACTTTAAAACTTGCGCCATTCCATCCGTCGATTTTGATCATTCCTTTTACACTTCCGTCTTCTGATGTAAAGCTCAGTTCTCCATTTCCGTTATCCACAAAGCTTCCTTCCTTTTCCCCCTCTCTGTAAATAGAGATCACCGCTTCATCTTTTCCTTCCCAATTCTGTCTGGTGATCAGAGAACTGTATATGTCACCGGTTCCCTGATTATCTACAAAGGTTCCGTACTTTGCGGAAACTTCCGGCATAGCAAAGTCTTCCCCTTTTATCTTCGCCAGCTCTCTTGCAAGAACATACGCCCTGTTTTTTGTAATTTCCTCCAGATAAGAGTCCTGTAAAAGCGGATACATACTACCATTTTCTTCTCTGGAACCAATATTTAATAACCAGATCCATGCAGAAACTGGAGACTGAAATCGATGTACCGCTTTTTGACAGAAATAATAAAAAGATTCAGTTAAACGATAATGGAAAGTTGGTTGCCAGATATGCAAGACAGATTGTTTCTCTCGAAAACGAAATGAAAGATGCCGCACTTCGTTTGGAACAGTCAAAACATATCCTATCCATCGGCAGCATTGCTCCTGTACCAATCAGAGAATTTCTGCCTCTATTTGCTGACTATTGTGTAGGAAAAACACTCCAGTCAGAAATACGGGATGAACAGACTCTGCTTAACGGTTTATATACTAACAAATATCAGTTGGTTGTATTAAACAGACCACTTGAGAATGAGAATTGTATTTGCCTCAAAACTTTTAGTGAGCGCTTATATTATTGTTTTCCACCTGTAGATCATCCAACCAACAAGGATGGCGTCTATTTTTCTGAAATTAATGGAATTACAATGCTTATGCCATCCGAGGTGGGATTCTGGCGTGACGTAGTAAAAAAATATATGCCGGATTCCCAGTTAATTGAACAGAACACAAACGAAGAAATCAATACGATTGCCGAAAATTCTTCTTTTGCTTCATTCAATACAGATGTTGGAATCCGGTATAACATTTTAAGACCAAATAGAATCGAAATTCCTATTTTAGATGATGCAGCAGCTACATATTATTACTGTATCTGTCTGAAAGATTCTTATATTGGAAATGCGCTGATTCATAAACTACAGTTTCAATATCAGAAATAATATAAAATAGAGATTCTGCATTATTGAAATTCCACAACTTCAGATTTGTTAAACTTATTAATATTCTATCACAGGCACATCTGAAATTCTATTCAAATTCATTTATCAGTCGAGGATGCAGAATGATTTAAATATCTCAACATAGGCATACTTCTTATTGGACACGGAATCTTCCTTGTAAGAAAATTGGCAGTTGTATATAATGGTTACAGACCACGGAAGCAGTGGAATAATCAGAAGGAAATGGACAGTTATGAATTATGAGGGTATTTTAGAGTTTAAAGGAACGTGGAGAAAGTATCAGGCAAGGGTTTTGGAGCATGCAGACAGATACATGTCAGATGGAAAAATACATATTGTCGCGGCACCTGGTTCCGGGAAAACGACATTGGGAATTGAACTGATCCGCAGGATGAACGGAAAAGCACTGATTTTGGCACCATCCATTACGATCCGGGAGCAGTGGGTAGCAAGAATTGAGGAAGCTTTTTTATGTGAGGGCATACAGGGGGAAGATTTTCTTTCACAGAATTTAAAACAGCCAAAGGCGATCACGGTTGCAACCTATCAGGCATTGCACAGTGCCATGACAAGATTTCAGGGAACGCAGGAAGATGCAGGGACGGAGAGTGGCACAGGCACAGACGAGTGCTTAGCGGAGAATGAGATAGAAGAAGTAGATTACAGCGGTTTTGATCTGGTTGGAGCGATGAAAGAGGCAGGAATCGAAGTGCTCTGTCTGGATGAATGCCACCATCTGCGAAGCGAATGGTGGAAAGCGTTAGAAGATTTCAAAAACAGGTGGACAACCTAAAAATCATAGCGTTGACCGCAACACCGCCGTATGATTCCACACCGGCTATGTGGACGCGGTACATGAATATGTGTGGAGAGATTGATGAAGAGATCACGATACCGGAACTCGTAAAAGAGGGAAGTCTCTGCCCGCATCAGGATTATGTCTACTTCAACTATCCGACAAAAGAGGAAGAGCAGGAAATCAGACGTTTTGAAGAACGCAGCAAAGCAATGACAGAAAAAATTATGCAGGATACACAGTTTCTTACATATGTGAGAAGCCATAAGGGGTTCAGTGGACAGCTCTCGGATGATCTGCTGCTGGATAATCCGTCATATCTGGCATCACTGTTGATTTATTTACAGAGCAAAAATGTTGCATTTCCGTCCAGATTACAGAGACTTTTGGGAGCAAAAAAATTACCGGCCATGAATGTGCAATGGATGGAGCGTCTGTTACAGGGATTCTTGTATGATGATGTGGATTCATACCTGTGTGACAAGACATATCGTGAATTGTTAATTGCTGATTTAAAATCCAGTGGTTTGATAGAAAAGAAAAAAGTCGTCATGACAAAAGTGCGGCAGTGGAAAAAATGCTTACCAATTCCCTTGGAAAATGTAACAGCATCCGTGATATTGTGTTCCATGAATATGAGGCATCCGGTCAGGATTTAAGGCTGCTTGTTTTGACAGATTACATCCGGAAAGAATATGAAAAAGCCATTGGAAATACAGCATACGACGTAAACTCGCTTGGAGTACTTCCGTTTTTTGAAATGCTCCGTCGTGAAAATGAAAAGAAAAACAAACAAATCCGTTTTGGTGTACTCTGTGGGACGATTGTGATCATTCCGGCAGAGGCAAGAGAGGCATTAGAGCAGGCGATTGGAACGAGTGGAAGAGTCACATTCAGCAGGATCGGAAATCTTTCTGAAACGGATTATCTTAAAGTGACAGCTGTTGGAAATGCACATTTTCTGACAGGGGCAGTAACCGATGTTTTTTCAAAAGGCTATATGCAGGTGCTGATCGGCACAAAATCACTGTTAGGGGAAGGATGGGATTCTCCGTGTATCAATTCCCTGATCCTTGCAAGCTTTGTTGGCTCATTTATGTTGAGCAACCAGATGAGAGGGCGTGCCATCCGTGTGATGAAAGAACAGCCGGAAAAAACAAGTAACATCTGGCATTTAGTCTGCTTAAGACCATGGAATGAAGTACTGAAGGCAGATGACAATCAGATCAGCGAAGATTACAGTATGCTGGAACGAAGGATGGAACATTTTCTGGGTCTGCATTACACAGAAAATACGATTGAAAATGGAATGAAACGGTTGTCAGTTATTAAAACTCCATTTAATAAAACGAATATTGACAGGATAAACAGGCAAATGCTGAAAATGTCGGGACAGCGCGATACGTTAAAAGACCGTTGGAACAGTGCACTGGCAGTCTATGACAAAATGGATATTGTGGATGAGACAGAGGTAAAAGACAAATTTGTTACAAGTGTTGTTTTCTGGGATGCGATTCTTACAATGATCCTGTCAGGAATTATACTCCTGATTGGGGCGATTGGGGCAGGTGTTGTTGCGGC